>JAEEGL012731048.1_pt1 | contig 14737 bp, 7 predicted proteins | sample 9134231 | NCBI WGS metagenome assembly JAEEGL01 (sample SAMN16246548, study PRJNA631951) | gut metagenome | biome: gut microbiome; feature: rumen; material: fiber-attached | host: Bos | place: Iran: Karaj | collected 2018-10 | reverse complement strand
CAACGAATATCGTAACTTTATCCGTAGTATGCTCATCAAATATTAATGTCGGATTTAGATAGCATCTTATAATGCAACTGCAGGATAAGAAATAGATACAGAATTTCACCCTATAACTGCAAACTTCGGAGATGTGTCTTGTCCTGAAAATAACAAGCGCCTGCAAATTCTTGCAGGCGCTTGATGCGGAGAGAACGGGATTCGAACCCGTGAAACCCTTTAGGGGTTTACACGCTTTCCAGGCGTGCCTCTTCAACCGATTATCAAGCACTTAGATAAGATTTTTCTTATTGTACAATATACAATCGAAATGTTCCCTTTTTGGCCTTTTTACGTTCCCTTTTCGCATTTTTGGGAACGTAATTTTGCAATTTTTCCCTACTTTTGTACCACAATTTTTTTACAAAATGTCATGTTAAAAATAAGGTACAACATACGCTTCTTCATTAGGGAAGACGGGAACCAAGTCATGTGTCGAGTGCGATGGAATCACAGCCATTATGAAGCAGTGTTCGCAACTGGTGTATATGCACAAATAGAGAAATGGGACCCAGACCAGCAGAAAGCAAAGAAGGGCTCAATTCATGAAGTCATTGGAATCAAGTGTCCAGCCTCAGTCATCAATGCACGGATAGCAGAATACCAAGAAGCCATCGAAACGTGTTTCACTTCCTGCTCTCTTAGAAATGAAATGCCACTGAGTAAAGATTTGAAAGAGATGGTGAATGAAGAGCTTTGCCATATCGAAGAGGAGAAGGAAGCGGTAAAACCAAAAAGCAAAACTCTGGAAGATCTCTTTGAGGAGTTTCTTTTCACTTGTGGCCGCCAAAAGAACTGGAATGACATAGCCAAAGAGAAGTATGAGCAGGCGATGATGCATTTGACTTCTTCGAATTCTGGGATTACGATAAGATCCATAACAATAGATACTATGTACAAACTACGAGACTGGTATATAGATAATGGCTACAAGAACAGGACTATCAATAAACAGATTGTGATGCTCAAGAGTTTCCTGAGGTGGATTAACCAACAGGAGGGCTATAGCATTCCTGCAGATGTCCTAAACTTCCGAACCAATCTCAAGGTCATAAGCAAAACCGTCACTTTCCTCCACTATGACGAACTTATTGCTTTCTCACAATTCAAGTTTTGTAATAAACGCTTGGAGAAGGCAAGAGACCTGTGGTGTTTTATGGCGTTTACCAGCCTTCGTTATTCTGACCTTGCAGCTCTTCATGTCACGGACATTATCGATGATGAAAAAATCTCACTTTATACAGAGAAGACTGATGAACTTATCACGGTTCCTTTGTGTGAGAATGCAAAGCAGATTCTGAAGAAGTACAAGAGGCACCACAAGAAAGATGGTCTTGTCTTTGATGTCCTAAGCAATCAGAAGCTCAATGACTATATCAAGGAAGCCGCCAAAGAGGCAGGACTTAACAGAATCATTGTCGATACATATTACGTAGGCACCAAGCGTTTAAGGGAAACGCACAGGTTCTATGAGATCATCAGTTGCCATGATGCTCGTCGCACTTTCGTATCTTGCAGTCTCGCAATGGGGATTCCACCAGAAGTGGTGATGAAGGCAACGGGCCATCATGACTACAAGACGATGAAACCCTATATAGCCACATCCGATGAGACGCAGGTCAGAGAGATGAGCAAATGGAACCAACAGCAGTATCGATCACAAATACTCACAATTTTGGATAGGGCTAATGATAATGAACTTTTGGAGATTTTGGATGAGTGTAGAAGGATTGTTGAATAATGGCATTTATGTGTCATTTTTGAGTTGTATATTTCATCATTTTGCTCCATTTGCCAACTTTTTTGTTTCAAAAATGAAAAAGTGCCACGTAAATTGTACAAGATATTAATTATTTGTGTAGATTTGTCCACGTAAAATTGTATGATATGACAATTTTAAACAGAAATAAAAACTATGAGCCCCTCGTTTGTGACTAGGGGTAACGAAGTTGTAGTTTTTTCTGATAAACAACGAGAAACTGTAATAGCATAACATAATACAATAACCCACCGAAAAATAGGTTATAACAGAGTAACTCCCAAATAGACAACAAAGGTGTCGAAAAGATTATGAATAATATAACTATAACAATTCCTGCTGGCGGGATGTATCAAGAATGGATGTGTCTGATTGACACCGTGGATAAAGATACCGCTAAAAGACTGAATGAAGTAGCAGTTAAAGCTGGTTGGCGTAAGATACATCCAAAGGAAGCCCTTGATATGGGTTTCGAAGAATTAGTGAATTGGTCAAAGCCGGAAACTGATGTTCTGGTTTTAGTAGGCGATGACCATTTAGTGTGTCTAAACAAAAATGACTTCGGGGATTTTATTAATTCTATCCAATTATGAAGGCATTAAGGGTGCCACCAATATACAGATGTATAGGATTGGCTGATGCGGATCTACTTGATAATGGTTCGCGCCATCCTAATCTCGCTCTTCTGAAAATTGCAGGGTTCCTTTATGACAATTGTATACTGTTTGAACTGATTCTCGACCCTCATGTCGATATTAGTCGATATGACAAAATATATCTATCGAAAGTTTTTACTTTCACCAAAGAGCCTTATTTTTTTACGAAAGCCAAAGGCACTTCCGATGAAGCGAAGTTTGAAGTAGGGGGCACAGGTTTTTATGCAACCGTAACGAATATTAGGGAGTTTTCAAGGCTTCGTGAGGAAGACATGACTCGTCTTGAACGGGATGAATATCTAAATACTCTTGATAATCACCGTGGAGGACATAAGACGAAAGGCATAGATATGGCTCGGCAGATGCCGTATTACCATCTGTATGACGCATATGTAGAGCAGCAAGTGAAGAAAGGTTTCAAACGAGAAAAGTATAAGGACTATCTGCAGTATAGTATCGGGTTCCTAACCCGTGGCTGCATACGACATTGTGCTTTTTGTATTAATAAAAAGGAGAACACCATTTTACCATATTCAAAACTGGAATGGTTTCTCGATACGGAAATAGATGAGAAAGGACATCGTGTCCGTCCATATATCTATCTGTGGGATGACAATTTCCTCGCCGCCTCACCAGATATTTGGCGCCCTCTATTGCAACAACTGATTGACACGAAGCAGCCTTTTCAGTTCCGCCAAGGACTCGATGAACGAATGTTAGCTGAGAGTGAGTTTGGAGAGGAAATGGCCGAAATGCTGTCTCACGCTCGTTATCATGGTGATTATATTTTCGCTTTTGACAATTGGCGTGATAGGGGAACTATTGAGAAAGCACTGAAAATCTGGAAACATTATAACCCCAAGAAAGGAACCAAGTTCTATCTGTTCTGTGGCTTCAGATTGACAGAACATAGTCACGATAGGTTCTACACTGATATATGGGAACTCTTCCAACGCATCAAGATATTGATGTCATACAATTGTGTGGGGTACGTTATGAGGCATGAAGATTACCATAACTATGAAATCTCTAACTTGTATATTCAGATTGCCCGTTGGTGCAACCAACAGCAGTTCTACAAGAAGATGTCTTTTTGGGAATTCGTATACAGAAACCAGTCATACTGGGAGGAACACACATTGCATGTGACTGATAGACCCCACTTGAAAACTTTTGAGGAGTTCCAGCAAGATTTAAATAACGGCTATTATGGTGAAGGTGAAGGACAGGTGAAAATGTGCTTGCCCCTACGTACTGTATTGAGGACTCTAGAAAAATTTCCACAGCACAGAGATGAGCTGCTGGAAATGTTTAACTATAAAATGTCTAACCTTATTAACCCAAAGCTTTGGGAATAAATCAGATATTCTTCGTCGCTATGGCTATCGTAATTAAATCTCATAAAGACACCCTTCCAATTGATGCAACTATTGGCATTAACCGGACTAGCGGTAATGTGCTTCGGGGAGAAAGAGATATGTACGAACGTATTGTCCGTGATTGTGAAGCAAGTCCATTAACTTGGTATATGTGGTACGATAAAACATTCAACATACCATACTGCGGTCAAAACGAAATTCAAATAGATTTTCTACTAATTTGTCAAGAAGGGGCTATTGTTGTAGAAGTGAAAGGTGGCATTATTGATTTAGTGAGAGGTTTTTATTTTTATAGTTATAAGGGAGTTTTAAAAGAAATGAACAGGACTCCATTTAAACAAGCACATGATTATAAATGGGCATTGTTGAACAACGGAATATTGAATAAAGATCAAATATTTGTTGATTATGTTTGTGCATTCCCACATAGTAAATTAGATATCTCTTGCGATAAATCTCAGGCTAACCTTTCACACAAGTTATGGAATAAGAATAACCATGATAGCAATGAGTCCTTTGCCGATTTCTGCCTAAATGTAATACGAGAAGAAAAACATTCTAATCGGATAATGACAGAAGAGGAACTTAATAACGTAGTAAATTCACTTGCTCCTTCTTTCGAGGATAAATACAAATACTCACTTACCTCGCTCAGTGAGGTTCTGGATTGGCTTCACATTGATAATCTGAGTATCCTTGAAGGACTAAGAAAAAATCCAAGACTATTGATAGAAGGAGGACCAGGTACAGGTAAAACTACGATGGCAAAAGCGTACATCAAAAGACACAGTGGCCTTAAAGGCCTTTATCTTTGTTGGACTGGATTACTGGCTAGTAAAGTTCGTTTAGATTTGGACAAAGAACGTTTAGATTCATGTATTGTCAAAACTTTCAATAAGTATATTAAAGAGATAACAAAATCTGAATTCATTATTGAGGCAAGATCCGGCGAACCAGACTTTAGAGAAGACTTACATAAATCTCTATGTAAAGTTAATAAAATCGATTACGATTATATTATTATTGATGAGGCTCAAGATGTTGCAGATAAAGGCGTAGACATTCTTCTTGACAAGCTTTTAGGTTTTGGCCAAAATGGTCTTAAGCAAGGCCGTTATCTTGTCTTTTATGATCTTGAACAAGGATACAACAGTGTATTCCGAAATTTAAATGAGATTATTATTAAAATGGCAGAACATGCAGCATGTTTTGTTTTAGATGAAAATAAGCGCGTTCCAACAAATAAACTAATTGTTGAGTATGCAAATAAGGTTTTGACAGTAGAACATAACCAAGAATCATTTGAATCATATTTAATAGCACTTAAAGAAGATAAAATCCCAGGACTTACAATTTCTATTCATAAAAATGTCAGAGAAATAAAGAAAGCCATCAAAGAACATGCACAACATCTTATGCAATATTGTGGTGAATTGTCTTCAACCACTTTACTTATACATTCTGATTTAAATTATAGGGAAGAAGATGATGATGATTCTGTATTTGACACGATAGCAGAAATGGATTCTTTATTATTTGCATTATCTGAAAAAACAATAGAAAGAAAATCTAAAGAATCTTTAGCTTTTACAACAATCCTAAAATACAAGGGTTTGGAGGATAATAATATTATACTGGTTTTACCATACTCAAAGATAAAGAGTTCATGGGAGAATTTTTTATTCGAGATCTACGTAGGCATGACACGAGCAATTATGAATTTGGACATTCTCATTCTCAAAACCGACGGATATGCTTCACGATAACTTCACTAAAAAAATTAAGCAGGAGAGTCCTGAATTCAAAGCTCTATTGAACATTTTATCTTCACTCAATTCGCATGCTGAAGAGGGGAGAAAATTTTTGTGCCTTGTAAATCAAATAATAGATTTTTATCTCCATCGAGAAAGAGTATCTGATGATGATATCAAGATGCCTATAGTTTATTTCCCTTTGTGTGAAGATTGGGCACAATTATTATGTGAAGAGTTTGTCACCCTAAAAATGTCATTACTATGGGGAGAAGGAACTCGAACTACTTTGTTGACTAGCTATAAGAACAGACCATTTATTATTTTACCTGAAAACGCGACGAAAAAAGTTAAAGCTGCTCTGACAAAACAGCTCAAATTTAAGAGGGAAGTCGCTAAATATATTACGGGAGAGATTTTGGGATTCCCTTCTAAAGCAAATGAAAAATGTTTTCTTTATAGCCGTAATATATCTGATGAATACTTCCTTACGTCAAAAATCCAAGGGCATTATCATTTTTGTCATGACATAATAGGGGATTCTCTTTCGACAAATAAACCTTTAATTCTTCTTGGAGATAATGAAAAAGAGGTGTATGATGCGATAGAGAATAATGATGGAGAGGTGAAGATACCAAACATGTTTTTGTTCCTACAAAAAGATTTGGATGGTCGTAATTCTAAGTTATGTATGCAAATGCAACGCTCAACTATTAATGAGTATAATGAAGATTACAATGCAGGCATACAAAATGTATTCTTGTTTGCCTTTTCACAAAAGCCTTATCGACTTCAAAGGCTATATGAGAATAAACATAATTTAGTAGAACGACTACAACGTGAAAAGATATCAGAAACTCGTGATTTCATTTCTTTTACCAAAGCTGAAATGGACTATTTGTTTGGGCGAAAGGAAGCAAATATCTGTATCTACAAATTAGAATACGAAAAGAACTCAGAACAGCACCAAATTAAAACTGCTTTTGATTTCATGCTTCAAGATATATCTCATGAAGTTAAATATCGTAATGAATTGGCTATATGTTTCACTGAGTCAAGTAGAATAAAGATTAAAAATGATATTTTAAAGCAAAATCCAGAGGCTAATGAAGAATATATAGAATATTTTATACAACTCTTACATGAAAAGTACAAAAATCAACTCAATAGTGTTTTGTTTGAATGGATTAATTTTCACCAAATCGCTGTAATTTTAGACTACAATTTAGAGTCATATTACAAGAACCAACTAAAAAAATACTTAGAAACTGAATGTGGCGCAACCTTTGTAAAATTTTACACATTTAGAAATTTTAAGACTCATAAAGAGGGCCAAGTATTCTTAAACTCCATAAAGGAAAACAAGATTCTCGTTCTGTCAATGCTGAATCATTGTACTGGACGCAATTGGGCAATATATCCAAACTCATTTGACCAGTACTTTCTTAACCCAGAACAAAGTGTACTCCAAATAAACAATTTATTTGTATTTGATCCTCGTTTTAGCTGGTATCAATATCGTTATGTAGAGCAACAAAAAATACTGCTCAATTCCGATTTTCGTATTAAATATGTAAAAAGTGGCATTCCTCTTCCCGATAAACCCGTAAACCTAGGCCCTGAGCCGAAAGATGATGAGGACGAGCTGGCTGTTCGCGGTAGGCAATCTGGTAGAGAGCAAAATAGAATTTCAATTTCATTTGGTTCTCGTCAACATAGAACGCTTGATGAGGATGAATTGGTGCTATGCAAATACATGGATAATGTTTCCATTTGTACCATTTCTGATATATTACGTGATTTTGACGATCCAACCTTGATAGAAATTCAACCTCTGATAGACTTCCATCAGCCGCTGGAAGTCTTTATAGACAGCGAAGAAAAAAAATTTGGTGAGGGAGAATATTTTGTTAGAAATAACCCCAAATATGGACTAACAGACGAAGAAAAAACATCTAAACGCGAAATGTGGAAGATTCTTTTAGAGCATCAAGCGATAAAGAAAGGAGAGGAATTTGTTTATGAAGAAATCATGCGACCTTTATTGCCTATCTTCAGAATTAGTTATAACCGATTTAAGGATTGGTTAAAAAAAACGAATACAGATTACTTGCCACGAAGTCGAAAGATGCAAGAAAGGGTTCTTATAGGTTATCTCAATATAGATCCATTGTACCTTCGACTTTTGAGACATAAAAAGTCAATTAGTAGCACTAAAACTGAAGGGAAAAACTCTATTTTCAGAACTTTTCTGTCTCACTGTTTGTTGGAAACTGACACACAGAAAGCATATATGACTTTGAGCCATGAGGTTTGCGACTATCTCAATATAGCAAGTGGAGACGATATAAAAGTTATTATTGACTTAATTAAAGACGAGACATTAAATCTTAGACCCATTAAATCTATAAAATATGATCAGAGATAAAAGAGATTCTTTGGTTTCATTCATTCACGAGCAGTTAATCGGCCCAGGGGGATGTGGAACCAACTTTGGAGTATATCCTTCAAAAGAGGAGGAGGAAGAACCATTTTGCGAAGTACTAAGTACGACACCAGGTTCAATTTATAGCAGTGCCATTCTTTTCCCTCGTAAAGACAACCAGTCCTTAACTCAAGAAGAAAAATCTTCAGAGGATGATATCGCTGAAGATAATATAGGTGACGAAAATGCATCTGATGAGGACTCCGATGTTCAAGGTGATGAAATGAAAGATTATGGTAATCACGAGGATGACGAAGATATAAACTCGATAAGCCGAAGATTTCCTGATAGAATAGGCGTGTCTTGTTGTATTACAGATCTCCATTCGTTAGCTACAAGCACTAAAATTACCATATCTGGCCGTTACTATAAAAAACTGTTGGACAAAACGCGTTTGTATGTTAATGTGACTAATAACGACTTTTTCGAAAAAGCTTATTCTATGGACAAAAGTAAAGAACTATTTGCTCCATACTTTGTATATAGAAATGCAAAGCTTAGTTTGTCACGACCAATATCTAAAGCACAAGATATTAAAGATTTTCGAGAGAAGATGCGGGAACTCAATAAATACTTTTGTGCTATTGTTGCTAAAAACGCTAATGGGGAATTCGATACGATATATACAGAACCGTCTTTCCAAGACAAAAACAAATTCCTAAGTGCATATAAAGAGCGTATATTTAAGACACTAAATCGTGTAGGTAAAGAAGGAGAATACATCAATCTTGATAGGGTCAAGGAATGTAAGCAACGGATTGCTAATATCGAACAATATGAAACATTCTTATCATATTTTGAGGATATTCTATCAATATGTGATTCTCGAGGATTTGGATTTTGGGTTGGTACTGCTTTTAAAAAAGAAATTGACTGTTCTTCTTTTCCCTTTGATTTTGATCTCGCAAAAAGAAAATATATAATTCAGCCGAAAGAGGGTGTGACAAAGGGAATCGTGAAATACACTCTTGCTCCAGAAGTTGAAGCTTCTTTGTCTGTTTGGTTACAGATTTATAAAGGAAGTAATGGAAATAATTACCTAAAAGTAATGCTTGTGAATGACTCAACGAAAGTGAAAGTGGATTCAAAGCATTACTATTCGATAGTGGCAGAAAAGGTCAATGAGTTAGCTTTCTTTGGTGTCAAGATTGATATTGCTAGCCCAGATATTATCCCTTATAAAAATGAAATTAACACAATCTTTGAAGACCAGGAAGCTAACCGGTTACAGTATCTTTATCGTACGATTAGAGATTATGGCGTTGGACACCTTTGCTCTGTTAATTGGTATAAAGATGAGAAGGGGATAATGCATGTTTGTTCAGAGTTTATGCCCTCAGTTGAGACACCAGATGTTGAGCCCGAGCCACGTGACAAATCTCAGCAGGTATTTAATGATAAGACGAATGTTTATCTGCCGAAGAAATATGTTGAAGATAATCAATATCTCCAGTTTAAGTGGCTTTCTGTCCTTTCTTCTAATGAAGATTCTGATATTGTAGCTGGTTTGCTAAAATTCGCTGAATCATATCATACTTGGATAATGCAGCTAAATGCTGAAGGCAATCAACTTGGTAAGGAAAATATTGAAAGATGCAATAACGATTATGAACGCATAAAGAACAACATTAATGAGTTCTTGTCAGATCCGCTGAAAATGCGGATTTTTCGTCTGATGAATACGGCAATGTTTATGCAACTGTGGCATAGTAAAAGCAATAATCAGGTGCAAGTTTGTAACGATCAAGAAGAACTGTCTTTTGAATATTACAAGGACAAAGCTCTTGATACGACAATTTTTAAAGGTTTTATTGCTGCTTGGCGACCATTCCAACTTGCGTTTATTTTACTCAATCTTGATGGTGTATTTCAGAGTGAAAAAGATCCCAATTGGGAGAAAAGAAATGAATTGGTTGACCTTGTCTGGTTCCCTACTGGTGGCGGCAAAACGGAATCTTACTTGGGTATTATTGCATTAGTTGCAATTAATCGCAGATTGTCATATAAAGATGGTAAGGGTAACGGTGTGGCCGCTATTATGCGTTACACATTGCGTTTGCTAACAACTCAGCAATTTCAACGTGCTCTGCGACTAATTTTAGCACTAGAGCAAATCCGTCGATGGGGGAAATATGACTTGGGAGAAAAAGAAATATCTATAGGATTGTTTGTCGGAGAAAACTCATTACCTAATCACTATAGGGATCTTGCTGAAGAAATACGCAAGAATTGGGTTTCTGATGGTGGTCATGGCCAAATTCCACTAGACCGTTGTCCTTGGTGTGGTTCGTTGCTAAGAGAAAAAGAAGTTTCCACAGATCATTATTATTTTAGTTGTAGCAACAAAAAATGTACATTCGGGAAACGCAATTATTTGCCCATACGTCTTTGTGACGATCATGTATATGAAGAACCACCAACGTTACTATTTGGAACAGTTGATAAGTTCGCCCAACTAGCTCGTAGAGTAAATGTGAATGATGCTTCAGCAGATTCACGGCGATTATTCGGAAGGGGCATAGATTGTAATCCTCCAGATTTAATTATTCAAGATGAGTTACATTTGTTACTAGGCCCTCTTGGCTCTGCTGTTAGTTTATTTGAAGCAGCTATTGACCAGTTGTGTTCATACAAGAGACAAGATGGAGTTGTGATTCGTCCAAAGATTATTTCATCAACGGCTACAACACGTAACACCAATTTACAGGTTCGAGCACTATATGACCGTGATGTTAGTATCTTCCCAAAGAATGGTATAGATTATGATGATTCATTCTTTGCCTTCTATAAACGGGAAAAGCACAATAAGGATGAAGATTGGTCGTATGTTTCTAAACGCAAATATATAGGAATCATGCCAACAGGACGTACTCAAATGACAACCCAAATGCGTTTAGCAGCAATAATATTCGTACATCGAGCTTTATATGAGCTAAAAAATAAAGCATTATTAGATAGCAACGACAAGTCTTTTATTGAAGCTGCTGATTACTATTATTCTACCATTTCATATTTTAATTCTCTAAAAGAAGTTGGAAAGACAGATGCACAGTTTTATTTAGAATTTACAAAGTATACTCGACGCCTCTTTAAGCGTGTACTTAGATTTACTGATATGCTTGAATGCTTCTATGCTTATAATGAAGTTTTTTCTAAAACAGAATTAACAGGTCGATTATCCGGCAGTGAAGCAGTAAAGGAATTGTCTAAAGCCCAGACAGTAAAATGGGACCCCAATAAGCGTTTACCATACTTGAAAGAAGATGGTTCAAATAAATATATGCATTCTGTTCTTCCTGCTGATTATATATTGGCAACAAATATGATCTCCGTGGGTCTTGATGTAAGCCGATTTAACACTATTATTATGAACTCTATGCCAAGGAATATTGCTGAATATATTCAAGCAAGTTCTCGTGTAGCTCGTGATAAAGAAGGCTTGGTCCTCACATTACATAATCCGTTCCGCTCTCGTGATGTTTCTCATTTTGAAAGATATAAGGAGTTTCATGAGAAACTTTATTATTATGTAGAGCCCATCTCAATTACTCCATTCTCGCCCAAGTCAATAGAAAAGTATTTGCCTTTATATATGGCAACTATTATTAGGCATTTATACAAGAAGTTGGCAGATCGAAAAGATGCAAAGAAGATGTGCGATACAACGGCAAATGATCTAAAACAAGAATTGAAAACATATTTCGATGAGCGTTATTCAAGAACCCAAGATCTTGACCAATCTATACATGCTTTAGAACGCGAGATTATTACCCAAGAGCAATTGGATTACATTTATCAGTGGATTAATGAAAGTCTTGACCAATGGGTAGAAAAAGTTAACAAGTTTGGAGAATCACTCGTTTATTATGCAGCTGGTAGAAATCGCTCTGAAGAAGTTTCACTCCTTGTTTCTACGGATGACTATGCAGAGCAAAAGGCGGCTAGTAAGTGGGTTGTTCCAACTGCATTGCGACTTGTTGAGCCAGAATCAGTTCTTCACATTCTAAACAAATAATACTATGGACATACGCAAAGAAAATCAATATAACCAGTCAATGGGTAGATATAAAATTTTGTCATCTGCTGCTGGCGTCGGCTCCGTTATTTCAACAAAGTGGGGTGGTTTTATTATGCCTCTAAGTATTGATAATTGGAAATTTATTGAGGTTGTTACTAACAAGATTAAGGAAATACTCCCTCAACCGATAGATATAAAGAAAATTCAAAATGAATGTGGTGTTGAACTGATAGAAGATCCTCGTTTTGTAGAATTCCTGAATGTAAAGAAAGGATTTGTTCAGTTGAAATGCTTTGCTGTCATACCTCACATTCAACTGAATTCGTTCAATCAAATACAACGCAAAGGGAACCCTCTTTACGAATCATTAAAGGCTCGATTTGGTACGGAGATGGGCGAGGATATGTTTTATATCCCTGCTATTAATTTCCCACAGTGGTTTATTTCCGCGAATTCTGAGATTCGACCACTTAGCGAATGGAGAAAAGAGTGGCAGAATCGCAGATGTAATGACGGGAAATTGATATACTTTGTACCACCTCGTGATCCCTACAAAAAAACATTCAGAAAGATAACCGCAGAAACTTTACATGATGATATAGAATATGGGTTGTTAAAACCTGCTCCTCTTATTCTTATATGTCCTAACGGCCATATTTCAGATATACCTTGGTATAAGTATTTCTGTGCTGCTCTTAAACATGAGAAAATGGATGATGAAAATGGTTTTGAATTATTTGGATATGATTGCGATGAATGTAGTTGCGGAGGTAAACATATAATTAAGTGGCTGAATTCTCGAAACCAAGCCGAATCTTGGGGTACATTAAAGTGCTCTAAATGTAATGTATCAGTTCCTCTATCTGGTATCATGAATATCAAGCCTTATTGTCGTGGTGAACGCCCTTGGGTTAACAAAGCTAGCACATTCGAAAGATGTCAAACAAGTGGACAAAAGACTCAGATGCAGGTAGCTATGGTCACAAGCAATAGCATCTATTATGCAAGTGGCTTCAGTAGTTTGTTCGTTCCCAAAGATTTTATACCTAAGAAAGCAGGACAATTGAACGATGAAGCACGAGTAGCTTTGAACAAGGTAACAGATAAATATAATGTGAAAGCTGCAAATAACCCTGGACTGTCCAAAGAAACATTCTGGAATAAGAACTACGGTAATTGCGCCGATTTCATTGAGGACGCCAAACTTGATTGGAATCTCTTCAACATAACATCCTTTGATTATGAAAGCATAAAAAATATGTTTTTAGGGTTGATAAATGAGGAAGAAGACAGAGATCCTGTCGCAACTTATCGGTTGACGGAATATGAGGTATTTACAGATGTTCATGCGCCAAATAGAAAGGCAGAAGGTCTAGAATTTAATGAGATTGAAATTCCAGAATCGTTAAGACCATATTTCAAGGTGATCAAACAGGTTCACACTTTATCTTTAACTAGTACACAACTGGGCTTTGGACGTGTAAATATGCCAACGTCTAAATTAGATGAAACAAATGGTAAGATCATTCCTCCTGGTGATGAAATGAAACCGATATTTGATGGCACGCCAAGCGATATTTATGTCCTGCCAGCAAATCAAACATTTGGAGAAGGAATATTCTTCGCATTTGACACAGTGGCTATAGAAAGGTGGGTTTTGAAACATAATCTAAATAAACATTACGAATGTCAAATAGATCCGGGCTCAATGGGAGAGTTCCTGTATAAAGAAATTTCTCTTTATGGAAGAGCGAATTTTTATCTGCTTCATACTTTCAGTCATGTTCTGATGAAAGAGTTGGAATTTTCATGTGGTTATCCAACTGCCAGTTTGAGTGAACGACTCTATTATTCAGATAAAATGTGTGGTGTCCTTATATATACAGTTGATGGAGCAGAGGGTAGCATGGGAGGTCTTGTATGGCAGGGTCAGCCACGATTAATAAAAGGAATCGTTGAATCTGCAATGAAGCGAGCTGTCAACTGTTCTTCAGATCCTTTATGTTGGGAGAATGATGATGGACTAAATCGAGCCTCTTGCTTTGGCTGCACAATGGTATCAGAAACCTCGTGTGAACATGCTAATATGGCACTTGATAGACGAGTGTTAATTGATGATGTATTTGGTTTCTTTAAAGACCTTACTAAAATAAACTCCGGGAAGAAAACTGAAAAAATCACTCAAATGATACCACGATAGCATCCCCAAATAATATTGGCCATATCACACCAAACAGAACCCCTTATATATGAAATAACCTTGCTACAATGCCTTTAGGATACTTTGCACCCAACCACAGCTGTTTTTTATGGGGCTCTGCGTGGCTCGAAGGCAGTACTGTTTCAAATGATACAAGCGGTACTGTTTGAGCGCTATGATCAGCTGATTGTTGATTCCACTTGACACCAATGGGTAAGAGAATAGGCTAAAGTGATTGCAACAGCTATAGGCCATTCAACTTAAACAAAAAATTGAGACGGGTTATCCCGTCTCTTTTTTTTCTTAAACTGATGGCAGCGGTTTAATTGTACCACCCAAAACGGTTTCAAATGTACCACCTGTAGCGGAATGAAATGTACCGGGCATAACGGTTTCAAATGTACCACCCGCAGCGGAAACAAATGTACCAGGCATAGCAGTTTCGAATGT
>JAEEGL011879091.1_pt1 | contig 14737 bp, 8 predicted proteins | sample 9134231 | NCBI WGS metagenome assembly JAEEGL01 (sample SAMN16246548, study PRJNA631951) | gut metagenome | biome: gut microbiome; feature: rumen; material: fiber-attached | host: Bos | place: Iran: Karaj | collected 2018-10 | reverse complement strand
TGCTTATATTTATATATATAAAAATATGGATTGAGGATACGGAATACCAATAGCCCTAAATATCTCACTCATAATCACCCAAAATATTGTACTCCCAATCACTCTATAATTTTTTTCTATCTTATATTCATTAATTTTGCAATTTTATTTGTTCATTCAATTTTTTATTCAGTTATATTGATTTTTTTTTTATTTATTATTCTGATTTTTTTTATTATTTACAATTTTTGCTTTTTTTATATTCATGTATCATTTAAAAATGATTTTTCTTCTATAATTTCTAGAAATAATATTTAATTAATTTATTTGTATTAGGGATAGGTTAATAAATAGATTAATAGATAATATATTAATTAATTTATAAAGTTAAGAATTCAAAAAAATAATATTTCCACATATTATTATTTTTATATATTTAAAAAATATTTGATTTTTTGTCTAAATAAATGGCAAAGAAACAAGAAGGAACAAAAAGAGGAAGAGGTAAAAAGAAAGAAGTAATATTTAATTTTTCCTCAATGAGAAGAAAATTAAATCAAACTGAGAAAGATAGATTAGTTAAATTTTATTTATCATTTAGAAATGATTTTAAATCCCTTCAAGAAGATTTATTTAGATTAAATAAAAAATTTGATTTATTGGAAACAAAATTTAAACAATTTCAACAAGATGCTTTTAAAGAAGAAAGTTCAGATAATGATTTTATTTTAAATAATGATGAATTAGCAGAATTATTCGGAAAAGAGGATTAAAAAAAATAATTAAGGTAAAAAAAAATGTAAAAAAATAAGATATCATTTAAATAATAGAAAACCAAAAAGATTTCTATAAATAATTTACTTTTTTATTTCCTTCTATAATTTAAACAACTACAAAATCTTTTTTTATCATCATAATCATCATTATAAGAATCACAATTTCTTTTCAGAGAATCAATTTTTTGAAAAACACTTATTCCATTATCACTATATTCATTTCCATTTATAATATCAATAATAGTATCATGAATATCATAAGGAGTTATAAATTTTTGTTCATTATCAATTACATTACTTTCATTAATTTTCAAATTAGAATTTTCTGGTAAAATTAAGAAAAAAACTCCTAAACTTTTTTCAAAAAAATAATCATCTCCATTAAAAAAAGTATTAATACTAACCATATTTTCTCCATGATCACTAACAATAAAAATAGTAGTATTATTATTCAAATACTTTTCAATGAAATTATTTAAAAAATTAAAAATATGTTTATCTAAATATTTAACAACTTCCATAGTTCCTTCATGAGCATCAATAAGAGAAAGTCTACTATATTTTCTTTCATTAATATAAGCATCCCAAAATTTTTGAGTATACTCTAAAACATATTCTGCAGTATCTTTCCCATATAAACATCTTCTGAAACTAGAATAAATACCTTTAATATAACTGAAAGGATAATTTGGCATAGAAAAATTAGGATCACAGAATAAAGCAAAATTTTCATGATCAAAAGGTTCATATATAACATTATGATCTAAATAATGTTGCAAATCATATACTTCTCTATGACATTGATTTAATGAACCTGAAGTAATATAACCATAATTTTTTAAGTGTTTTAATATTGAAACTCCAGAACTTGATTTCATTGATTTTCCATAAAACATTGGCATTATATTATTTTGAGTTGCTGCTCTGAAATTGGAATATTTTAAAAATTGATATGAAGAAGCTTTTGGATTTTTATCTTTTTTTGAGTGGTAATATTTTTCTATTAATTTTGATGTTTTTGGTAATTTTCTCATGAAATGATTTCTTGATATTGCATCTAAATAAATAAATAATATATTTTCATATTTAACTTTATGTTTTTTAGCCAATTCTTTTCTTTCCTCTATTAAAGTTTTATTTGGTTTTATATTAATTTCTACTGTTCCTTTATTATTTTTATAATGAACCTTAATTTCATTATCATCATTTTTCACATCATTAATATCAACTATTTGATTTAAAATAAGATAATGAAAAACTCCCACAGAACTATTAGGATAAAAAGGATAATCCCTTGTATTTGGATAAACCAAAGTTTGTTCTGATTTGAAATCAAAATTCTTCATATAAAATTGTAGTGTTGATTGTAAATTATCTTTATTTTTACATGAACCTTTCAATCTACTTAAATCAAATATATTATCAAAAATTCCAATTGTACAAAAATTAGGTCTTCTCATATAACATAAATCTTTATCTTTTGAATCTATTATTCTAACATTATTAAATCCACGATCCCAATTTTTACATCCTGAGTATCCTAAAACAAAAAAAAGAAATATTGGGAAAACAGTAGCTACAATTGTTATTACTAATATTATTTTTTGTTTCCGTATAATTAATTTGGCAATAAAAAAACTGTATTCAAATGATAAAAAACAAAGAATAAAAACAATAATAAAAACTAATGAATTATATGAACTGTGATTAGCTAAATCATATCCTTTATAAACATTAAACAAAATTAAATATATTAAAATAACAGGAATAATAAATAAGTAATGAATTAATTTATGAACAACCAATATAACAATGACAGTTGTTAAAACAGAAGAAATTACACATTCAGTTGCTTTCATATATAAATAACTTAAACTTTTAAAATCTGATAAACAAAAATATTCTTCTTTGTTACATCCACCTAAACTACTTAAATATAAAGATATTGACAGCACTAAAAATATAAAATAATTCATATATAATGTAAATTTCAAATATGTGAATTTTGGTAATGGATTTATTTTTGTTAAAAAATTTGATTTCTCTTGCCCCCCTGATTTTTTCATAAATTATTAAAGTATTTTTGAAATATATTTAAAAAATAAATTAATAATTAAAAACAAAAAATTCTTATTTTTAAATTTATTTTTTTAATTATTTACTATTAATTTGTAAAGGCTATTTAAGTTCTTATTTTTTGATTCTATATTTAAAGGAGATTTATTAATTGGAGTTGAAGGCATTATTATCGAATTTACTTTATTTGGAAATTCACTTTTTTTATAATGACTCATTAATTTAATTGGAGTTATTGGAATAAAAGTATTTGAAAAATTATTGCTTTTTTTACTTTGATATTTATTTATATTCTTATTGAAATCTAATATTTTTTCATTATTTAATTGCTTTTTTGATTTATTATTTTTAGGAATTTCTGATTTCTTATTTTCTAATATATTTGTTTTTAATTGAATATAATTATTCATTGGTTTTTCTTTATTAGCTTTTTTAAATGAATAATCTTTTTCTTTATTTTTGGTCTTATATTTTTTTAATTCTTCTTTTTTTCTTTTTATAAAATTTTCAAAATTATTATCTTCTCTTGAATAATAATTATTCTTTAATTTATTTCTAATCATAGTTTTAATTTCATTTAACATATTTGTTTTCTTCATTGAATTAATATTATAATATTTTTTCTGAGACAAAGATAAAGAATTAATTGTATTATTTTTTTCTATTTCATCCCATTTATCATCTAATTCTTTTATAAGTGATTTCGTTAAAATCATAGAATTATTGTTATTATCTTTTTCAATTTCTTGATTTTCATCACCATTTAAAACATTTAATAAATTAACTTCTTTATCAAAATTTTCAGCCATATTATATTTATTATAAAAGTAAAATAATATATATAATATTAATTCCTTTTTTAAAAAAAAATATCATTAACTCATTTAAATACCTTTAAATTATTATTTATCATTTAAAAAATGTCTGAGGATAATTTTCTAAAAACATTAAAATTATTAGAAGCATCATTCACTTCCACCGATACAAATAATTTACAAGAAGTACAAAAGCAATTAGATGAATTAAGTCAAAATAAAGAAGAATATATAAATAATCTTTTAAAAGCATTATCAATAGATATATATAATAATTTTAAAATAAGTTTAAATCTTCATAAAAGTATTGCAATTTATCTAAAAAATTTTACTTCAAAATTAATAAAATCAAATAAAGATGAAATTTTAACTTTTTTAAATTCACTTCTTGATATAATGTTTAATTCAGGTCAAGAACATTTAATTAATTCTTCAATAAGTCAAATTTTAAATAATATCATCAATCAAATTATTTCAACAAATGAATTTCTTAGTGATAATCAAAATTTACAAAATATTTTAAATTTAATATTAACTGAAATGAATAAAAAAGATAATATTATAATAAAATCAAATATAGTAATTTCATTATTAAATACATTAATTTCAGGAAAATGTATAAATGTAGAAAATTTAGAAGCTTTTATTAATCAATATTTATTTCCTCTGTCAGATATTATTTTTGATAATACAAAAAATTTTATTAACTCTCAAAACATAACCTATGATTATTTTGAAATATTAAAAGGAATATGTGAAATATTTTATTCAGTTATTTTCAAATTAAAAATTCTTCCAAATAAAAATTCAATATGTTATCAATTTCTAAATAAATATAATAATATATTAATGGAATTATTTACATTTAAATTACCAGATAAAGAAATAGGGGAAAATCAAATAATATATTTTACTGAAGAAAAGAATTTAAATGAAATAAATTTTATGAAAGCAAAAGCACTTCAAGTTTATACAACCATAATTCAAATATCAACAAATGCAGATGAAGGAATAACATCAGAAGAATTTATAAAAACATGTTCAAATATAATAGATATAATAATAAAAGCTTTAAGTGATTTATTAAGTGATGAAAAAAAATATGAAATATTAATTAAAAGTATTTATTCATATGATAGTCCAGCAAATAATCCTTTAGAAAATATAATATATCAAATTTTTGCTTTTTTAACAAGAGCTTTAATAAGAGAACCTTTAAAAAGTCAATTTATTCCTTTTCTTCCTAATTTCCTTTTAAATATTGTTTTCCCTTTAATTACTTCTAATAAATGTGATAAAGAAAATATGAAAATTGAAGGTGAAAATTATTATAATAATGTTATTGATATGTTCTCTGATTTCCAAAGAAAAAGTTATAGAACTGCTGCTTGCTTTTTAATTAAAAAATTATACGAAAAAATAGTTGATGTTAGACATTTTATTTTAAGCTATGTTTTACAAATGCTACAATTTATTTTATCTGAAGGTCAAAATTTAAATGAAATTCAAATTAAAATTTATTTAGAATATAAAAATAATGCTTTAATAGATAAAATTGATAATGAATTAAAATTAGATTTTTGTTTTCTAATATTATTAATTTTCAAAGATAATCTTTCTCAATTAAATGAAAAAATATTTAAAAAAATCTTAATTCAAAACCAAATAAAATTAAATAACATAGAATCAGGATTAATAAGATGTAAATTATGTAATATTTATCAATATTATTATGAAGAATTTACAAAAGAAAATAATTCATATGAATTCACTCAACATACTTTTAATTTTTTAATGAATTGTTTATTAAATTCAAAAGAAAACGAAGGATTAGGTTTTTGTGCTTCAAATGCTTTAGATTCTAAATTTAATTATGATGAAGAAGAAGAAGAAAATTTAAAACCAATTTCTTTTCTTTCTCAACTTATTAATAATGATGATAATTTAAATCAAATCAATTTATTAATTAATGAAGTTGATATTATTCCTTTCTTTGATTTTTTAAAAGAAGTTTTTGCCAATATTGAAATTACAAACAGAGATTTATTAATAAGTTGTTTAAAAAATTTAGTTCTGAGATTACAAAAAGAATTTTTAAAAACTAATAATGATTTTTCAGGAAATTTTATTTCTTCGGCATTTAAAATTTTAAGAAGTTTTTTAAACGGAAAGAATCAAATTAAATTAAATGAAATTGAAAGTTTTTCTGAAATGATTTCACCTATTGTGAATTATATTAAAAATCCAAAGAAAATAGATTTTGTTGATGATATTATAAATTTAATTGAAGTTTTAATGAATTCAAATAAAATGATTTTACCAATTTCAACTTTAATTTTCCAAAATTTAGAATCAATTTGTAAAAATTATTCTTCAATTAATGATTCAGTTTATGATTTTATTGCAACATATTTTAAATTAATTAATAATAATAAAAGTGGAGTTGATACAAATGAATTAAATAATGAAATTTTAAAGATATTAAAATTAGATATTGATTTACAATCACCAGAAAATAAAAATTATTATATGCTAATATCTTTAAGAGTGATAGCAAATAATAGTTTTAATAGTGATAAATTAATATTAGAATATATTTTAAAAAAAATTTTCAGTTTATATGAAAAAAATGAAATAAACGAAGAAGAAGAAGAAGAAGACGAAGAAATTTTGTTTACAAATTTAATATGTATTTCAACAATATTTGTTTCATTTATTTATTTTCCAGAATTAACTTATAATATTTTATTAAATTCAGATAATTTAATTAAAATATTAGATTTAATTAATAAAGTTGTTTCTTTTAAAAAAGAAATTTATTCAATTTCTTTAGGTAAATGTATTGTTTTAGGAATTTGCTCTATTTTAAATAATTCTTTTTGTATTGAAGAATTAAGAAAAATAAATCAATTAAATTTCTTAATTAATTCTTTATTTGAATTAGTTGTTACACAAAAAAAATCAGAAATTGCAGAAAATAAACATTTAATGAAAAAAGAATTAAATTGTAACTTTGTTGAAGAAGAAGAAAATTCAGATGATTTTATTGATTATATTCCATTAGAAAATGAAAAAGAATTAGTAGATGAAACAATAAATGAAAATGAAAATATAAAAAATTCTGATATTTATCAATATTTTACAAATGCAATGAAAAATTTAGAAAATTATGATAAAAATTTAGTTGATAATTTTGTTCATTCTCTTTCTGAACCAAATAAAAATGCTTTAGAAAATTTAATTCATACAAGACAAGTTAAAATCAATTATAAAGAAGAAGAAATTTTTATTCCAAGAAGAACAGTAAAAATAAAAAGAACAAATAATCCTTAATTTATATATAAAAATATTTAGAAATAATTTATATATTAAAATGAACAAAAATTATTAAAAAATCAATTAATAATGTAATAATAAAATTTTATTTTCATAAAAAATAAACATTTATCATATAAATTCAAAAAATCAATCTTTTCATTCAGATAATTTTTTTTTTATAATTTAAATAAATTATTTATTTAAATTCTACTAATAAAGTAAATTTCTAATTTTTAAATTATTTAAAGTTACTTCCATATTAAATATATAAATATTTATCCTTTTTCTACTAAATAATCATAATCATCTAAAAGCTCATTTGCTCTTCTTTTTCTTGGTTTTCTAATTAAAGAATATCCCAAAATCATTCCAAAAATAAAAACCAAACAAACAATAAAAATAAGTATAAAACTTTTCCAATTAAATTTCTTAGGCAAAACTTGAGTATAATAACCAATAATTTTTCTCTCTTGATCAAAAACAAAAGGATATTTTTCCAAAAATTGTTTCCCAAGAACCCAATTATAAATGGTATCTCTTTTTTGATTGAAAATAACTAAAAAATAATAATTATTATTTTTTTCAACGAATAAATCTCGATAAGTAAAAACAAAAGAAGTATTAAGATCTTTACTAATGAAAGTTAAATTAGGGAAAAAAGAAGGTTTAAATTCTTTATTACAAACATAATAATCGTATTTATTATTAAATTGATCAGAAGCAACTTCAAACCAACATTCTTTATAATGAAGAAAACTTTCAAAATAAGTATCATTAACCAAATATAAATATTCTCTAGTTCCATAAATAACATTAGATTCAATATCTATATTTATTGCTTTTGTGCCATATAAAACATCTAATCCAACTTTAACGTCATCCACTTGAAAATCCCAAAAAACAGAAAGTCTTTCGACTAAATTTGTTTGATAATAATTCACAGTTTTAAATTGTTCTGTATTAAATTCATGTGGAAATCCTCCTATAATAATTTCTCCTTTTTGTTCTTTTTTTCCTTCTTTTTTATCAAATATTATTGTAAAGGTATATGAATTTATTATTTTTGCTAATTTTAATTGATCTATTATATTTATATCTTTATTTGTTTTTATATTACTATTTGGCTTCAATCCTATACTTGATATTTCATTATTTTTTCCTTCTGTTATTAATAAAAATGGAAAATCATTAAATTTATTATCTCCTATTTTTATTTTTTCTGTTGAATTTTGACCTTTAATAAAAATTTCACCATCAAAGATTGTTGGATCTTCTTTTTTTTGAAAAGAAGATGATTTTGTTTCATCATATTTATGATTTAAAATTTTTGAACCAGAAATATAAAAATTATATTGATTAAATTGAATTAAAGTTTCAAAATTTTGAGAAGGACTTCCTATTGAAATATCTGTTATTATATCTACTTTCATTAAACTTTCCATAAATGAACTTTTTTCTTTTTCAGTATATTCTTTTACTCTAAAAGGAATTTTTATTATTTTAGAAGAATATTGTAATAAAAGAAAGTAGAAAAAGAAAAAATTTATTCTAGACATTTACTTTTAATAGATATTCTCATAATTATATAATATTATTCAAAAATCTAAATGTTTAATTTTTTTAAATGCGTAGAAATATAAAATAATTTAATAAACATAAATTAAATATAAATAATACTTTTATTCATTACAACATAAAATGAATTTAAAGAAAAAAGAATTTAAAAAATAAAGGATTATTTAATGTCCAAGAATTTTCAAAAATTAAATGATTAAATAAATAATATTTAAAAAATTATAAAGTAATTGATTGAAAAAATTAAAAGAAATAAAAATAATAAAAAAATATAAAATATGGAAGATTTAGAAAATCCACCAGATCAAGATAATATGATACCAAAAAATAATGAACAAAAATTAAATTTAAATAATAACCAAAATATTATAAATGAAGAAAATAAAGATGAAGATATAAATATTAATTCTAATAATACTAATATAATAGACTCATCAAATTTTAACAATGAAATTTTAAATGAATTATCAAAATTAAATAGTGAAAAAGCAAATTTATTATCAACATTAAGAAAAGAAATGATAATAAATGAAGAACAAAGAAATTATATTCAAATCTTAAAAGAAATAATAGAAAGTAATTTATTTAAAAGTGGTTTTGCATCAATTATAGCTTCATCCAAAGATTTTGAAGAATATAAAAAAAAGAATAATAAAAATATAGGAGATTATTTTATAGATTATACTAAATGTAGAAAAGATTATGAAGACTTAAAAAAAGATTGTTTTGAATTATCTTCTGCTTTAAAAGAAGCTCAATTTACAATAAATGAATCAAAAAATAAAATATTAAAATTAAATAATCAAAATGAAATATTAAATAAAGATAATATAAAAAAAAATGAAGAATTAACAATATTAAGTAAAGAAAGAGAATATTCAAATAAATTAATAAATGAAATAAATATAGAAAATGAAGATTTAAAAAATAAGAATTCAATATTAAAAGAAAAATTAAATGAATATCAAAATCTAAATTCAGAAAATGAAAATCAATTAAAATCAAATTATAATGAATATGCATCTTTAATGAATACATTAGAAAAATATAGAGGAATAGAAAGTAAATATAATGAATTAATTGAAAATTTTGATAAATTTAAATGTGATTATATAAATATGCAAAAATTAAAAGAAGAAACAGAAAAAAATTATAATCAATCAGTATGTGATAATGAGAATTTAATAGAAACTCTAAATATGATACAAAATGAAAAACAAGAACTTTTATGTACAATTCAAGATATGAAAACAAATTATTCTTTAAATCAAAATGTAAAAAATGAACTTGATAGATTATCTAATTCAATTCAATTAAAAGATAAAGAAATAAATAATGTTACTTACAAATTAAATGAATTAAATGCTCAAAATTTAATATTACAAAAACAAAAAGAAGAAAATGAATTAAGATATAATGAATTAATTAATAATTTAAAAGAATTAAGAATTCAAAATGAAGAATTATCAATTGAAAATAATAAATTAAAAACAGAAAATTCAATTAATAATAAAGAATTATTAGAAATTAGAAATGAAAATCAATATTTAAATAATCAATATAAAACTTTAAGTGAAGAACATAATGATACTGTTATTTCTAATAAAGAAAAAGATATGCAAATAAATAAAAATCTTGCTGAAAAAAATAATAAAATACAAGAAATAAAATATTGGAAAGAAAAATTTTCAAAAGAAATGATAAAAATGGAAAATCAAATTAAATATTTATCAAATAAATTAAATGAAAAAGATGTTGAATATGAAAAAATATTAAAAGAAAAAACAAAAGCAGAAATTAAATATGATCAAATGAATAAAAAATATAAAGATAAATGTACAAATGAAATAAAATTAATTAATGAAAGAGAAAGAATGAAAATTTCTTTTAGTAATTTAAATAAAAAATTTGAAGATTCTAAAAAAGAATTAAATTACCAAATTGAAAAAGCAAATGATTTAGTAACAAAAAATAGTGATTTTCAATGTAAAATAACCGCTTTAGAAGAAGAAGTTGCTACTTTTCAAGATGTAAAATCAAATTTAATTCAAGAAATTTCTCAATTAAAAAATAATGAAAAAAATAATTATTCAATTTATCAAGATAATTTAAATTCTTTTATAAGAAAATTAGATAAAATTCTTCCTTCATCAACAATAAAGTATAAAAAAAATAATTTATCTTTGAATGAATATATGATCTTAACTTCAAGTGAAATAATAGATTTAACTAAAAAAATTATGAAATTAGAACCAAAAATAAATGAATTAAATGCAAGAGTCAAATATTTAGAAGGAGAAAATGAAAGAATAAATAAAGAGAATTTAATATATGAAAATAAATTAAAAGAATTTAATATAGAAAATAATAATTTAAAAAAAGAAAATGAAGATTTAAAAACTCAAATCCAAAATTATCAAGAATTAATAAAAGATTTAAAAAAAGGAAGTGAAAAATATACAAAAGAAATAGAAAATAGAGAAAAAATAATATCAAATTTAAATAAAGAAATAGATAATTATAGAAATAAAAATAGAAAATTACATAATGATAGAGAATTATTATTAACAATAATAAATAGATTATGTAGAATTTTCCCTGAAGAAAATTTATATAAATTAACTCATGAACTTTTAATGAATAATAATTTAACAAGTGATAATAAAGAAACTATTAATCAACATATTATCAATGAAATTAAAAGATGTGAAGATTATATGAAAATTATTAAAGAAAGTGATATGCAAAATCAATTATTTAATAAAGCTTTAAGTAGGCAAATTGAAGATTTAAAAGTTAAAAATTGTATGTTAAGTAATCAACAATTGGAAGCTTGTAGAAAAAATTATAATGATTGTTGTTGTGGAGATAATAATAATAATTTGAATAATAATTGTTAAAAAGATACTTAATTATATTAATTTTTTTTATTTAAGTTTTTTTTTAAACAAAAATTATTAAATTTTTTATATATAATGAAATTATAACTTTTTCATCACTCAATACATTTTTCATAAATTCAAATGAGATAAAATTTTAATATTAAAAAATAAAAAATCCAATTGAAAAAAATTATAACATTCTCTCTAATAAAAAAAATATAAAAAAATGAAGTTTAACCACGCCCCAGCCTATGGATTTGGTAAAGCAAGGAAATTAGAAATAGAAAGAACAGACCCTTTATATACTCCAGGTCCAGGTCAATACGCTCCAGGAATAAAAGGTCGACGTTACCCAACATGGAAAATAGGAACAGCATCTCGTGGTCGTTTAACACAAAGTGACACTCCTGGTCCAGGAACATATGTTCCAGATAAAAACACAAATTTTGTAAGACCAAAAACTCCTTCATGGAAAATAGGAACAGGTCTTCGTCCTGATTTAAATCCAGCTGATAAGAGTGTTCCTGGACCAGGACAATATCAACCTTTTTATAGAAGTGGTAGTGCCAAATATACAATGAGAAGTAAACCTTATCCTAGTAAAGGAGATGTGACTCCAGGTCCAGGGAATTATAATGTAAGGACTGATAAGAGTTTAGTTGTTCCTTCATATAAATTTGGAACTCAGAAAAAAGATGGATTAAATTTAGCTGCTTCTCGTTATGTACCTGGACCAGGGAATTATGAATATAATGCAGATGCTATAAATGTAAAAAATCCTAAATTTTCTTTTGGTAAAGAAATACGTGGTAATGATAGAAGACCAATGACACCAGGACCAGGACAATATTCCTATAAACAATTTGTAGGTAAAGAGGGACCCAAAATAACAATGAGTGCTAAATTAGGTTTCGATCCTCGAAATTATGATAATCGTTTTGTTCCAGGACCAGGGATGTATAACAATAGTCAATCATATAATTTTAATCATAGAAAAGCACCAGCATACAGAATAGGAACAGCAAAAAGGAGAGGATTATATAATTCAGTAGAGAATCCAGGACCAGGTCAATATTCAGCAACAAATACAAATTACTACAGACCCAAAACACCATCATGGAAAATTGGAACTGGAAATAGACCTGATTTAAATCCAGCTGATAAAAGTGTTCCTGGGCCTGGAAATTATAATGTAAGTAAGGGATTAGGTTTAGGACCAAAATATTCAATTGTAGGCAAAGGAAATCCTGGAAATTTGAAAAATGGAGTTCCTGGTCCTGGACAATATAGTAGTACTATGTATAATAAAACTAATAATCCTGCTTGGAAAATTGGAACTGGAAATAGAGATGATGATTTAAAGAGAGTTTTAAGAGAAGGCGTCCCTGGACCTGGTAATTATGATTTTGTTGGCAAAAATTATTATTCTGCTCCTAAATATGGTTTTGGAACTGAGAAAAGAGGTTATGTTAGAAAAAGTGAAACTCCTGGACCTGGACAATATCATATTCCTTGTGCTATTGTAGATGTTAATGATTATACTAGGGAACAAGGAAAATTTGATCCTCATTTTAGATATATTTAAATTATTTTTTTTAATATTTTTTTTTTATGATATTTTAAATTTAAAAAAGAAAAAATAATTGAAGATAAAAAATTTTTAAAAAAAATTCAAATAAAAACACCTATTATAAACATTTTGAAAGTCAATACATCTCAAATCACACTTCCATTATATCAACCCATTTTTCAATGATAATAGAGAGTAAATCCCAATAAAGAAGACAAGGAACAGCAACAACAGTAAAAATTTCAATACCAAAAAGTGCATAACAAACAAAAAATGGAAATCCTAACCAAATAGCAACAATAGGTGCAAAATCATAACTAATATCTTCCCATTTTTTAAAAATCCAAGTACCTAAAGTTAAAGGAAGCCAGAAGATCCAAATTAAAAGTAATGATCCAAACATGACAAAAAATTTATATAAATAAAGAATAATACAACTTTTTTGTAAAACTAAACTTTCATTAAATTGTAATCCAGCACAAGGACCACCAGGTTCAAAATGACCATAAGAATATTCTCCTCTACAAAGCCAACACCATTGATATTGACATTCAACACAAGTCATATGATTACAACCATGGTTTTTCTCAGTCCAAATTTTACATTTTGGACATTGTTTCACTAAAGTTTTTTTCTTCCATGAAATAAAATCTTTATCTATTTGATCCTCACAAGCTTTTTTACCATGCCATGGCTTTAAACAATTAAAACAAAATTGATGTCCATTTTCACATTTCACATATTTCTCATCTTCATTTTTTAATTCTGCATATGAATTACAATCTGGAGAAGGACAAAATTTCATTTTTGGATTATTTATTACTTCAATTCTTTTTTTAAATTTCTTATATTTATCTATTAAAAAATTATCGTTTTTTATCATTTTTAATACAAATTCTTCTGATAATTCTGTTTCACATTTATGTTGCATACACATTATTTTTTCTACTTTTGATGTTAATATTTTTTCTTTTAAATATTCAATCCAACATTCAGAACAAAAAAAATGATTACATGGAATTTTTGTTTTTAAATATTCATCATCATTAAATTCTTCACCACATAATTCACAATAATTTAATTCTTTATTTTCTTCTTTTGAAGGAGTTGGATTTTCATGAGAAGTAGATAAATTAGTTAAATTAATATCTAAATTTATAGATGATGATAATAATTTACTATTATTTTTTCTTCTTTTTGAACTTTCAATATGTTCTTCTTCTATTTCACCACAAATTAAACATTTATCACTTTTTTTTGTGTAATAAGGTAAAAATTTATGTTGATATAATCCATTATCTTGTGTCATATAATTTATTGCTTGTTCTACACTATTTGGCTTTAGAAACACATATACTTTTTTTATTAATTTTGTGTCAAATCCCATTTCTATTAAAGTTTCTACATCTATTTTATCTTTATCTTCTATTTTCTCATCTAATGATAATGATTCTCTACTTATTAAACTATCTTGTATATTTGAAAAATTATCTAAATTGGACATTATTATTTTTTTGTTATATAATTTATAAATGTTTGTATATTTTTATCTAAAAAATAAAAAAAAAATTCTATTTATTTATTTATTTTATTATTTTTTTTGTTGTTTTTTCTTCTTTGAACTTATATTGGGGATTGGGGATTGGGGATTGGGGATTGGGGATTGGGGATTGGGGATTGGGCTCAAGCCTCAATCACCGAACCCCAACTCCCCAATCTCCAATCCCCAATCCCCATCCCACTTCC
>JAEEGL011553940.1_pt1 | contig 14737 bp, 8 predicted proteins | sample 9134231 | NCBI WGS metagenome assembly JAEEGL01 (sample SAMN16246548, study PRJNA631951) | gut metagenome | biome: gut microbiome; feature: rumen; material: fiber-attached | host: Bos | place: Iran: Karaj | collected 2018-10 | reverse complement strand
GCAGAACCGAAAAGGATAGGCCAATGAATGTACCCAGAATACCCAGGCTAGTGAGAATACTTGGCGTGGATTGAGCCATCCTGAGATTCAGCTTGTAAGAAGCGGCGATGGAGCTGACATTGATTGCGTCCTCAGCATAGTCGGTTGTTTCCTTCGCAGATTTCTCCTGCAGTAATCTTCCTATAGGAGTCTTCTCCAGCTCCTCTTCCGTTTCAGGAAGATTCAAGCCATCACAGTCCTTGATAATGCGGCCGCTCTTGGTCAGGAAACGGAATAGTGCATAAACGAAGACAATCAGAATCACAGCCAACCATGTAGCTGTAATCCATCCCAAAAGACCGTGAAAGAATGACAATATATTCATCTGCGTTTTATATCAATAATAATCAATTATTCACTATTCGATTATGTTCTGCCCGAATCGTTCTATCTATGAAAAGATGTAACACATCCAAGGGGATTGATTACGATATAATCTTTCGAATGGCTGCAGCAATTGTCTCCACATCTTCTTCTGTGTTGTACCTTCCTAAAGAAATCCTGACTGTGCCCTTAGCAACAGACTCTTCTAATCTCATAGCCTTGAGCACATGAGAAATCTGCGTGTTCTTACTATCACATGCAGAACCCGTAGAGATACTTATTCCCATTAAATCCAAGCGGTGCATAATGGCCTCGCCTTCAAGACCACTAAATGAAATACTCATATTGCCGGGAATGTGACTGGGGGCCCCATTACGAACATACGTAATGCCCATAGTATCCAGTCTAGAAAGAAATAGGGTTTCAAGATGAAGCAACCTTTCTTGAATGACTAGCATCTCCTGAACGTTCTCTTCGAGTGCTGCGGCCATCCCGACAATTGATGCAACATTCTCTGTCCCAGCTCTCGAGCCCATTTCTTGTTTTCCGCCAGCAATATACGGAGGAATATTAACGCCCTTCTTTATATATAGAAAACCTATTCCTTTAGGTCCATTGAACTTATGAGCCGAAGAGGATAGGAAATCAACATTCAGCTCTTTCACATTGACAGGAATATGACCAATTGCCTGTACTGCATCCGTATGAAACAGGGCACCGTGCTCATGTGCAATGTCAGCAAGAATGCTTATCGGTTCAATAGTGCCAACTTCGTTATTCACAAGCATTACTGAAACAAGGCCAACAGACGGGCAAAGGGCATTAATAAGCTGTTCCGGTGCTATCATAGCTTGTTTTGAAACTGGCAACAACTGGATCCGCCGACCATGATACTGTTTTTCAAACTCGCAGGCGTTTAAAACAGCATGATGTTCAATCTGTGATGTAACTATGCCATTATTACCTGGCTTGTTAAGCGTCGCATTTTTAATTGCCCAATTATTGCTCTCCGTCCCACCAGATGTGAAATAGATTTCTTCTGGAGTTGCACCAATGCTCTCCGCAATAATAGCTCTTGACTCCTGCAGGGCTTGTTTTGGCTTTCTTGAGAAGGCGTATGACTGTGAGGCGTTGCCATATTCACCGGTTAGCCATGGAAGCATCGCCTCCAGGGCCTTCTCCGACAGCTTTGTAGTTGCCGCGTTATCTGCATAAATATGGCTCTTCATCTCAAATCATGAAAACAGTTTACACCCTTCTTCCTTGAACTCTTCAATTTTATCTAAAAGGTCCTGTACGGAGCAGCCAAGGTAATCAGCTAGGCATTCCATGCAATAAAAGCTCTTGATATCTTCCCCAAGAAGCTTCTTGTTAATGCCGATAGTATCTTTTTCTGATACAGGCTGACCACACGCAATGCACTTATACTGTTTCATTGGCCAAATCCTTTACTGAAAAATGAGGCATACTCATCCCCCTATACTGGCTATCGAGGATACCGAGTTGCTTAAGTATTATCCCTCTCATTTTAACAGCAGGGCGTAAGCAATACTGTTGAAACTCACGTACGTTAACATCTTCAGCGGAACGAACATTGGGGAATAAGAGTTTAAGGTATGCAGTAGCTATACGCTTTACTGCTTCCGTATTTCTCGTAGCTGCATCCTCTGGATAATCCACAATTTTATCAACGATTGCTCTATAAGAAGCATCATCCCTAAGGAGGTGCATTATTGTGCAGAAATACTCGGAGTTTAGAGCCCATCCACTTACTTTGAGCCCTTCATTCATGATGGGGATGTCCCACCCCTTAATGAAACCGTGGATACGATCCACTAAAGCGCTAGTTTTGAAAATGGTGGGGAGATTCTCGAACATATTTTGATACTCATCCATTTTCTCTTGGTCTATATTCCCAAGCATCACAAAACCAGCCTCTGCGACATCATTCTTGCCACCTATCTTGACAGTGCCTTGTTCCATATACCCCTGCAGAGTTTGCGTCATCTCATTAGGATTATCAAACTCAACTTTCTGGATTTCATCGAAGGCAATATAGTCATGGAAAAACACCAAACCGTCCTCCCTTCTAGCAAGGTCATAAAAAAGCTTTGCACGAGTCATCTTGCCAGCGGAAAGATACCCATAGCGACTAACTCCACCGAACAGATATGATTTACCAGTCCCTTTAGGAGCAAGCTCAATAAGGTTGAGGCGTTTTTCAACAAACGGGAGCAAACGCGTAAGCATTGCTAGTTTGGTGTGCTCATCGGCATATCCGGCAGCATTGTAATCAATGGCTCCGAGCAAGATATCAATCCACTCGTGAATATCGAACTCATTACGGACGTCTTTATAGAAATCAAGGTCGATATTGTAAGGGCAGAAATTCTTGAAACTAACAAGCTTAATCTTTCCTTTCTGCTTTCCCTCTGGGTACTTGTATCCAAGCTCTACAACGCCCCAAGTTTCCTTCGCCTTGACAAGATCATCCTTACATCTTTCCCATATGTGAGATTCTATAATTGTATCCTTATTTAAGAGAGCAAAATCCGGTAGCTCAAATGTCACCTCCTGATTCTGGATACCAATATCCACAGAGATGCGAGTGAGAATCTTAACGTGCTCCCCCTCAACGACAATACGATTTTTGATTCCAGTCCAGTCGGTTTTCGTGGGAATGTAGGAATGGACAAATTCCGTAATCTCTTGGGCATCAAACTTTCCTTCTTCGTCTTCAAACATCTTCAGAAGCCAGTCACGAAGGAAAGAAGGAAGCTTCAAGTCCTTGAAGAAATTACTTTCCTTCAAGTCCTTATAGACGACCATGTCTTCAAAACACTCTCTTAATTTATTTTGCATAGCTAATACTATTTCAAATTAAAAAAACTTGTTTTCAGATGCTCCAGCACTCTTCACTTCAAATGTGAGCCCCTGGGCTATGAGCGAATTATCATCATAGACGTCAATAGAGTAGTTACCTTTCCGGACGCCGGGTAACTCCACGTCATAATAATACTTGATTCCGCTCGGTACGGCATTAAACACTTTGTCCTGAAGAGCAACCCTAATCTTATCTGACTCCTTTGCCACAAATAGTCTTATTACAGCATTTGTTTTAAAGCTCGCGACAACAACACGATAATCCTCATCAATAAAACACTTCGGCTTATCGCCACCTTTCTTTATTTCTATGATTGGAATAACAACTTCTTCCAAACTCGCACCACCGTGTACTTCAACATTCGCCTTTCTACCACCCTTAAACCTATCATAATTTGCTAGGCACCAATAACCATTTTCTTCAGTCGCGTAATCTGGCTGATCGTCCACGTCAGAAGTCGGACAACAACGCCCTGAATGTTCTCCCTTTTGTGAAAGCTCCCACTTGTTATCCCTTTCATTGATAACGGCAAGGCGACTAGCTCCATGATCAGAAATGATAAAGACTTTCTCGAAACCGTTCACAAACAGATCCTCTTCCACGCCCTTAATGACTTTATCAATAATTGCGAACTCTTCAATGATGTGAATAGGTAACTTGGTTACCTCGTAATTATACTTATTAGCACCATCGTGCTTAAGATCATCGAGTTCCTTAATATCAACGACACAACATTTTGAGGACTTGAATGTATCCACAAAATCCTTATTGAAGCATGTAATAGACGGTAAGTCGCAACGAGCAAAACTTACCTGGTAATCTAGTTTCTTTCTATACAAGCGATCTTGAATGAAACTGAGGAACTCGACGCCCAGAGCATCAACAAAATACAGTTTTGAGCCCACTATCTGCTTCTTAGATAGCTCGAACGCCCTTGGTTGCAAGATGGAATTGTATTCTCTCTTAAGCGCTTGTTCTTCAACTAACTCCCTAAATTCAGGGAGGATGTGATTGATTACTTTATTGTATTTATAAGAGTCAAAATACTTGGTTAGAAGAGGAATCTTATAATTGTACATCGAAAGATATACCTGCAGATCAGGATAGACAAGCCCTAAAATAGATTCTAACTCTTTTCTTGTCCATGACTCCCAAAAACTATTTATCTGATCAATAACAAGCTCCTTTTCTTGAATAGAAAGGTCCGTGAGATAGTGAATGGCTAACTGTCCTTTCCCCATAACTTGTTTACAATAGTTAGAAACTATTTCCAGGGGGAAATCAATGGCTTTTAGTATCTGCTTCCTTTCAATAAATAAAGATTTAAAGTGTTTATTCTTAACGGGAACGTTGAGTAACTCAGTATATAGGAGTTCGTAAAACTCATCCAGAGTTCTTGCTTTGGCAATAACTCGAGAAAGATACTCAAAACCAGATGTGCCGCATGTGCTTAAAGCAACAAAATAAGCCCACTTTTTCTCAGAATTATACTGATTAAAATTACCAATATTCTGAGGCAGGTTGCTTACTCCACCAAATTCCTTTGAGATAAATGTCTGCCAGTCTCCATAGTGCTCCAACTTGGATTTTAGATAAGACCACTGTTCGTCAGTTCCGAAATTGCACCCTAAAGCTGCAACCTCTGAATAGGCTTTAGACAGTATCTCGTAAGTAGATGAATATGAACGAATGTCATATAAAGATTCCGGGAACTCCGATTTCTTCCTCTTAGTTTTTACGTACAGTTCCTGCGAATCCCATCCCTCGACAAATTTAGGCAACTGGTCGAGCCCGTCGACGAATAATTCAAAGCCTTCTGATAAGTCAGGTGAGACGAAATACAATACTGGAACTGAAGGAGAATCATCACTATCTATGATAATAACGCGTCCGGCAGACTTGGGACGAGGATCACTGAAATTAAGCATCGCCCCCGCCTGATAAGTGATGATGACAAGTTTACCTTCGATTGTCAGGTCTAACAACGACTGCAACCTTTTTGTGCCTGCATCATTACCCTCGAGTTTAAGAAAGGTTGAAAGACCAGTTAAGAATACTTTGTTTTTCTTATGGCTCAAATCATTTTCCAATCTTTCCATAAGAGGAGCAGTATCTTTGCCACAATAATCAGAAGATTCAATAAACTGATTTGAACCAACATTATAAATAGATTTAATGCTAGTCAATACATCCGTGCTCGGGACATCTACAATGATTGGAGTCGAGCAGCTGGAATCCAGATACTTGTCGATCTTCTTTCTTGCTGACGTTAATATCATAGGTGCAAATATTATTTATCCTTTATGATCTCAATACCGACATTCATATTGTTCTTGATCAGGTCCTTAAGGTATTGTTTTACTTTATCCGCCGGCATACTGTCAATCTTAGAAAAAGCGACATTATAACCAGAAGACATGTACTTGGACTGAGCAAGTAAATCAACTCTCTTCCTAACCTCAGGAGATCCGGCCCAGTTATAAGGTGAATCCGTAATGTATGTACTTAAATAGTCTTTCACCTCATCGATATTAGGGAGCATTACGGCTTTATCCGCTATAATACCCTCTATAAAAGCCTTATCCCTAGAAGCAGAATCATTCAAAGTATCCCAAATCGCAGATGATTCTAAGAATGACTGGGCATACTGAATAGCTGTGTTATCAGGATTCTTAAAATTCAAGGTTCCGAATACTTTCCGGTATTCTGCAATCTGATTCTGGGGGACCATCAAAAGGATTGGCATGCGGAACTTTGATGACCACTCATAAGGAGATTCAGTCCCGGTTTTATCCTTCCAGAACATCTTCAATTTCTGAGCGCCTAATTGCTTCTTATACTCCTCTACGATTTTCTCTATAGCGCTAAAATAAGATGCCTGATCATAGGTAAAGCAGCCAATAGATACCTTCTTGAAAATGTTGTCAATATCCTGGTCGCCAAGATCCGAGAGGTAGAACGCAGCGACTTTTTTGAACATATCCAACTGATTGGCATATAAGTGCTTGAAATTCTCCCCATAATCCTTAATGTTTGAAAGGAACTCGGAATACATCGCATTCGGAATTCGACCTTCTTTCCTAAGGATATTTAATTTAGACAGCAAATTGTCAAGATCACCAACATCGTTCTTTATGGCTTGATAACAAAGACGCATATTGTTGCACTTATCACTCCAAGTCCTGATAGCTTCATCAAAGGATTTGCATGAAGTGAACAATTTGCTGGTCTCCTCGATTATACTGTATTCGCAGATTACTTCATCGATCTTTTGATCCACAGTATCTTTTTTCCACACCCAGTTGGCCGCATCTGCATCAAATTTTGCACGCACAGCATTAATATACTGGCCTCCATCATTTACCCTCTTAGCAATCGATTCGAGCTCACCACTCTTGTACCCATGGAGGTAAGCAGTCATGCCAGCAGTGCATTTATCTCTAGTTAACAGAGAACGAAGGTCTTGAACAGCCAAAGGATTATTAATGCAAATCTTACCAATCTCTATCGCTATATCGCTTTCAGATTTACCAGATTCAGCTTGATTATTATTGGCTATGCCACAATAGAGATTAAGTAATTCCGAAATAACTTCTGAATTAGAGGACAGAGACTCACCATCCAGGATATTATTAAGGGCCCAAATGGGGAAAGCGAATTCCTTCATCCTCGCTCTAATACGCTCGCGGGCCTGTTCCAATGACGAGCAAAGGGTTTTAGACACATCAAAGGAAGTGGCTGTCGCCTCAGTAAAACTTTTTTCCTCCGGGGTCATCGTTACGATGTACTTATCCCTATACCTAGGGTTGGGTGTATTCTCAAGTTTTATGACCTCCTCTATCATTTCTGTGAATTTCACCAAGCTTAATTCATCACTTGATATACCATCACTCCATGAATATTTTCCATCGCTAACATATTCTTTGAGGATAAAGCCCACAAAGAATGCGGTGAGATTACAAGGCATAAAGCCGAACGGTGGCTCTTTAAGATAATCGTAGATGGCTGAGATTGAAATGCGCCCTTCGGCTTCCATCGTCTTTTCAATCAAGTCATCTATTGCCATCTTTATCTTTGAGACTTGTAAAGACGGGCTGGACTTCCAGTAATCATTTACTTCCCAAGCCCCTTCAAGCGCCTTTTCCAATTTCCGGGCATTGGAATAAGTACTCTTTACTTTTTGTGTAGCGCCACACTCAGCACCAACCTTTAACATCGTTGCGAGCCAAAGCGGGTCATGCACTTTGTAGTTCTCCAGACCAAGAGGGAATAATTTCCGATCTTCCTCAACCAATGATTCAATCAAAGCATCAAGATTTGCTTTACTGTCACCACCAGGAGTACCTGAAGTAAATAATACAAATTGCCCGTTCCTAATGCCATCCTTCCATTTTCTGAGAATATCATTAGCGTAATTGGCATATTGTACACTTTGGCCATTATCCTTGCCCGCATAATATGCAGAGGTCGCTTTATTCTCAACCCAATCCTTAAAGGCATTCTCACCTAGTTGAGTCTTACTAGTGTCAATGAAAGCAACGGTAGTTCCAGGATTGCTCTGAATGATTGTTTGGATTTTCTTGTTTACCAAAGCAGCATCATTCGCATCCTTTGAGAATGTAACGATAGCATATAGCTTACGTGAATTACCTTCCGCCAACTCTATAGCCTTCCTGGCTTTAAGGTCAAAATCTGTAGCTCCGGCATAATCCAAAATATAGCGTAAACGGAGAGCTGCAGGGAGTTCAATGCTCTCTGAGAGATTTCCCTCTAATACGAGATTGGCTGTCGTTTTTGACTCGAATTGTTTTTTATTCTCCTCAATCTTATTGGAATCCATTTCTCCTGTAAGAATTGAATAGACAAGGATATCGCCTTTTATCTTTTTCTTATAAACAACGCCATCGCGAACCAATTTGTCTGCGCATCTTACAGCTTCGCCATTTTCTAGATCTGAACCCTCGAAAGCATTATCAAGGTTCTTTTCTGTTGCAAGGAATAGCTCAACGGAATCTCTCATTTCCAATGACAAGGCCTGGAAAAGGAGAATAGCTTTCAACACTCTCAATTCTGTCTCGTTAAGGTGTTTTGTAACGCTCAAACGAGGGAAATAGTCCAAAACCATCCTGATGTTGTGAGCAAGATTCTCTTTCCCTTTATCATAGAAGAAGCCCCACAGCATATCTACAGTTAGCAGTGGATTCTCGTCTCCTGGCCCCACATTATCAATAAACCATTGGAATCCCTTTACATCTTCTCCACGGTCATTCTTAATAAAGTCAAACATGCTTCGTTGATTTGACTCGAACGAAGTAGAAATATGCTTTAGTAGAGAAGCTGCATATGGATGAACAGGAAGAATACCTTCCAGTTCTTTGTCAGTAATTGCTGCTTTATCATGGACCTGCTTTCTAGAAGACACCGTCCGGTCAACCAAATCACCGACTATATTCTCCCATTCTCCTTGTATGACAGAATCATTAACCTTCGTCATAGCCTTCCCCATCAATTGGAATGCCATGTTGTCTGGAAGCAATATTTCGCATCTGGGACGAATAAAGCGATCTAAGATTTTCTTCTTATCATTATCGGATTCCGCGAACAATCCTTCACTCTGGTGTGTAACTGACACAAAGCAGAAAGGTGCAGTTTCGCTTAACTCGAGAAGAGTCTGAAAACCTGTAAGACGATGAACATTATTCCTGAAGTACTCCGTAAACTCATCCCAAATAAAGATCAATGCAGAGAGATTATTATTGGCAATGATCTCATTTAGCCATAAACAAAGGCCCTCGTCATCCAATGAAAATGCTTTAATCTGTTTTTCATTAGCGACCTTGAAAATCTTCCCCATGAGTGTTTGGAGTGCCTGGCCAGAGAAAGACTTGAGATTATTAACAATCGTTTCAACGCTATCACCACCAAACAAATCCGAATAACTACCTTTCACGAAGACCTCAAAACTTTGACGCTGCTCGGGATCAGATAGATATTTAATAATAGCTGTCTTAAGCGAGTCGGTATTGGTGTTCCCCAAGCCGGCCTGTTTAAGTGCAGATTCTACGCTTTCCTGAATAGCTAAGAACAAATCGTTATCACCATGAATCGAAGATGAGCCATAACGATGAACCGTAAGGATCTTTCCTTGATTCTTAGCACTGATAAACTTGTTGCACAGGTCATTATCAATCTTGAAATCCTCAAAATAGGCTCTCGTCTCTTGTTCGCTTGCATCAAGAAGTTTCTTCAGAGTCAAAACTGCATGAGATTTACCAGTCCCATATGCACCTTCAACCCAAATGTTAAGCTTCTGCTTACGAGTTAAAACATTGACGACATCATTTAACAGTTGCTTAAAAGTGTCATGAGGGTAAAACTTTTTCCACAGCTCAGGATTCTTCTTGATCACATCAGCATTAACTGCTGGGAAGTAATCAGGATCTATATCAAAAAAATGACGATACTTTTCCATGGTGCAATAGGTTTAGAATAACAATAGTACGTCTTTAGAGGATTTTGATTCCTTTAAGGTAATGCTTTCCAAATCAAGGGTAAACGATACAGAAATGAATTCCGGATAATTTACTGAAAGGCCTTTTAGAATCTGTTTCATTAGCTCGTTATCAACCCCGAAAAGCCTTGACGGACTAACACCGTCACTATCTACGGAATCATCCATAATTCTTGACAAGGTAAACTGATAATAGCCTCCACATGCCTCTGCAAACTTATATAGGCTATATAACAAAACTCTGGGATCAACGTTTGTCCAAGGAACACGAATGAATTTAGCGCCACCATCCTCTTTATTGGATTTCTCAACTACACCAAAACCTACCTGAGCAAAAGGTAGAGCAGCGATCCGCTTCAAGGCGGCAGGGATAGATTTTTGGGCACTTGAGCTGACTCCTTCTGTGTTGCTGAGCTCATTCACAATAGCGCTTTGGCTGAACACATCATTTATGTTAAATGTGGAAATATACCAACCAACCTCCGGTGTATAAGCTAGGTTTACAAGCATCAATGCCCACACATATTCCTCATTAAAATTGTCCTTAAGCAACTGACCGAGAATGGTTTCTGTGTCACCTTCAATGATTCCTGCATCTCGAAGGAATCTATTGAACGCCGGCACTTGGTTGTTGCCCAGACTATTCTCTGACATAAACCGTTCGCCTAATTTAACATACTGCTGGAACCACTCTATTTTGGGACCATGAGCAGCGTAACAATCAAGTGATTTACTTTTATTCATATTGCCTAAACCTTTTGATAACCAGAGTGATTTATAAACGTAGCATCCCGAATCAAGTTCAAGACACTGGCCACATTTTATGCAATTGTCGGATATAGATACAATGCCATCTTCATTGAACTTAATGTTTCCGTATTTGCAGTTTGCTTCACAAACGCGACATCCTACACAATAATGGCACTTATGAAATACATTCCTGAACTTTCTGAGAAAGAGTATATTAGAAGCTGTGGATTCATTAGATGTTGAAACCTGAATGAAGCCATTGTCCAAATCCTTGACCTTAATGGTGACGATACGTCCGTGGTCGTCAATCTTCAATGTAGAGGAAGAGTCTGTTGGCAACTGTGTCCCCAGAGTCTTTATCCACTGCTTCCAGATGTCATTATGATTCCTGAAAGATATAACGAGGTCAGAGCCTTGTACAATTTCGCGATAGTCCTTAGGAGAAATACTCAAATCGCGACCATTCTTCCGCGCTTTCCACCCATTGTTTTCAATGTAACTCTTAATCCTGTCTTTTTGACCTTTATCGGAACTATTCATATCCCGTATAATGTCAAGCAACGGTTTAGTGTATTCCTTATAACAATGATAATTCAAGAAATCGTTTCTGTTGGTAGACATAGGGCACACCAAGCACCCGGCACGGGTATTTCCTCTTTTATAAGCTTCATTTAAATGAAGACCATTCGAAAAAATATATAGATAAACCTCCGCCGAATTCCAGGTTAAAATAGGATTACAACTGTACTGGCCCTTATGTTTCGTTCCGTATGAAATATAATCATACCCACTTCTCCGTACACTCTCATCCGCTCTAACACCAACAAAGGCCATCTCAGTAAAAGAAGTCTTTCCAAGATAATCTCTTATTGCCAATAGTTGAGGGGTCGTTTTATGTACGCTACAGCACCAACGGATAGTAGAAGAAGGTGGCCCAAACATCTTCCACGAATCAACCGGTTTCATGTGGGACTTTGCAATACAAAAAGTAATGCCGCTTTCCTCACATTTCTTCTTTGCCAGCTTCACTGAATCATATGTGTCAGGGAACTCCATGCCAGTATCCCCAAACACAACTATAAAACCATTGTGAGGAAGAGCTCGTTGTACAATATCCAACGCCACCTCACTATCTTTACCTCCGCTGTATGAGACGTGAAAAATGTCAACTTTCTTAATGAACTGTTGATAGGTATTATATACATGCTTAATGGTATCTTGAGTAAGGTTTTCCAGAATTTCACGGTTCTTTTCAACCATAGCCTCAACATCAACGAGTTTAAGCATTGCCCCATTGGGCTCAGGTTCGTCTATAACAACTAACGAAGGAGGTGTGAAGAAAGAACCTCCTTTAGACTGAGCGACTAACTTACCGCGATAAAAGTAATTATTTGCTTCTGCCCACATAATAGGCCGTTCATCATCACTAGGGTAACGCCAGTAGCGATCAAACCCCAGGATGTCAAGCTCTTTGCTAAAAACGGGGCGCGGCTCTCTGCTAAAATGCAGAGGCGAACTATTTAATAATAATCCTCCGGTATCCGGATCCCAGTTATATGAATACATCTATCTATTTTTACTGTTTATTAAGTCGGATTTGTGAAGCCTTAACTAAAATGGTATCTATCTCCTCCGTCCTCCGCTGGGCGATATACCAATTATCAGCAAGGAACTCAAGCACGTCTTTCTTGTTCAATGGAATGTCAGAATCTGCGACAGCGTACGAGGCTAGAGTCGAAAAGTCTTTGATGCTAGAACCTCGTTTCACGATAGCTCCCGTGACATATTTTTGCCCGAAATACCTTGCGTGGACAAGTTTAAATGCCTTGCTATAAAAAGCAACGTAACTCTCTAATAAAAAAGGGTTCCACTGAAAGTTGCAGTCAGGGAAAGAAGAATATGTTGATATATCGGTGAATGCTATATAATCTTTAGTGCAGAAACGCATCAATGCAGAATCAATTCCTTCCACATCGAACGCAACCTGCTCCTTAGAGACGAATAGTTCCTTTTCAACACGAATTGCAGTTTGGAGAATTACCTCGATGTAAGCATTAGCAATTGTGCCACAATCATTAGCCAAACTACTAATGTCATCTAGGGTAAAACGCTCTCTCTTTGCCAACTCGACAAAAGTATCTTCAGCTTTAATCGGATTATTAAAATCGCTTATGATATTGTTAGTAAAACTAAACTTGTGAGCTAATTTATAAGCGAGAGCATTGCGCAGTCCAAGGTCTCCGAATACAGCATTGTTGCTATTAACAGTTGGTACTGTTGTTTGGATATCTTTAAGGAGCTCACTGAAAGATATGTACCGATATTTCCTTATAGCTTCTCTGATAATACTTTCAATAGAAGACAGTTCTTCCTGAGAGAGAACAAAATTATCGATATGGAAACGGACATTACGTCCGCAACTAATCAAACTGGTATCCCTGCTATCAAAAGCTGACCTGACATCTTTTTCCGGGTAAATAGCCAAGCCTTTAACAACTTCATCTTCGGAAACGACACCTCCTTGAGCTTTGACATAATCAACGACTTCATGTAAGATATCAACTTGTACCCCATTTTGAATCGAGAAATAGTCGCTACTAAAACACCAGAATCCCACATTATTGAATTCAAGGTATCTACGGAGCATGGATGGACTTAATATTTTTCCATCAAGAAATCTTTCATGAAACTCTTCAAAAAGGACCGAGTAAAAAATACATATTCCTCTACCTGAACTGAAGAAATCCGAAATATATTGTAGCAGGTCTTCCTTAACCTCAGCGGAAAGCATATTCTCGGGAAGATAAACCCGACCTTCATACTCGATGCCACAAGCTTTAACATCAGCATCGATATCATCAATGTCCAAGTCGAGATCCTCTTCGTACTCTTTTTTATAAAAGTCCCTTAATCTTGATACTTCCATATAGGAACCCAATCGATAACCTCTCGGAAATTTCTTGGCTAGAATATCATACAGCTTTCTGGAAACATACTTGCCGATCCCTCCATCCTCAAGAATCGAAGCAGAAGTTTCGTTAGAAATTGGATAAGTGTACGAGGAGGAAGATGTGTTAGTCATACCATCATCAAGAGGGTATTTTGTAACAGCTGAAGACAAAACCGTATTGAATGATTCCCTATCATTCATATACAAGTCGACAATATCCCTGAATAAATTGCTAACATGCGATATCCCACAAGCTCCGTCTGTAAAAAGATATTCAATGGCCGACATTTGAAGAGAAATTCCCGATTCGTTACGATAAGTATCACTAATAGGAACTCCCATCCTCTTCATATGTTCTCGTAACCGCTTTGAAACTTGGGCGACAGCAAGTGCTCTCGGTAATTCCCCTGCACAGAATTTTAGATAAGCGTCTACCAATAGAACCGCTTCATACTTGTTCCATGGTATTTTTATTAGTTCTGCCAGGGACATAAATAAATCACTTGTTTAAAGTACGTATTGAACGTCCATTAAGATTGCACTATATTTGCAAAAAGGGTTTTTAGCTATAATAAGGACAAATTTAATAAAAATAGTGTAAAGTCGTACAGGAAAGTACAACAAAGTAATGTTGACCTTGTCGTTTTGACATTATGCTGTCCTAAAAATGGCCAAGCAGGCAACAAACAAAAATACCCCTGGCCGAAACCAAGGGTGAACTGAAGAGATGCCCGATCGGAGTCGGGCATGACGTAACAGGATTCTATTTCACCGGTTGCGCTTCATAGGCCTTGATATACTAATTATTCCCTCCACATGCAGCGCCACAATAGCCTTCTTCCCTTCCTCTGACTCCAAGAACTCCAGGCTGAGCTGGTTATCCATGAAACCGTTCTCCGTCAAGACTGCAGCACAGTAGGTGTACTTCAGGATATAGAACGGTGCCTCAAAGACCGGATCACCGTCGGTGAAGTCCTTCCGGAGATAGTGCCCCTTCAGGTGCCGCTCCGCCGCCCGATAGAGACAATCGGCCAGCCTGTCGCTTGCACTATGGCCGTAGTAGGTGTAGCAGCACCAGCCGGTAGCATAATCGTGTAAAACACAGGGAATAAATGTGATTGACCATTTTCGTGAGGTCACGAAAATGGTTCGATTGGGTATTGGCATCGCCGCAAAAGCCAAGATTTCGACAATTTTACCCAGAAAACCTATTAGGTTTCGACAATTTTACCCGTTTGAGCACAAAAACTGCCCTGAAAATAGAAAATTTCTAACGATT
>JAEEGL011180029.1_pt1 | contig 14737 bp, 9 predicted proteins | sample 9134231 | NCBI WGS metagenome assembly JAEEGL01 (sample SAMN16246548, study PRJNA631951) | gut metagenome | biome: gut microbiome; feature: rumen; material: fiber-attached | host: Bos | place: Iran: Karaj | collected 2018-10 | reverse complement strand
TTCAAAAGCACAGAAAAAACTTGGCGATAAAATCAACGAAGCAGGCCAAGTATCACCAAGAGTTTTGAAAAATATTATTGACGAAGGAAAATTTTGCGAAGATGAAATCCAAACTGAATACTATGGAGGTCTTTTAGCCAGTGCAAGGACTCCAATCAGTCGTGACGACAGACCTGTGTTTATTTTAAACCTGATTAAATCAATGTCTGTGTATCAATTAAGATTACACTATCTGTTTTACTACTCTGTATTCAATCTATTCAAAAATTCACCAATAAACCTTGGAACAGAGCTCAATGTTGGAATTCAAATTTCACTTAACGACTACGATAAAGCTATGGATTTTTTAGAAAACGAAAACAAAAATTCAATTCTAATACATTCGGTTATGGGACTAAAGAGTCTAGGCTTAATCGGAGATTATTGTGCCATTGGTAGCGATTCAGACAAATCCGAATGCCTGCACCCCCTACCTAAAAATGGAATTATCATGGAACCAACTATTATGGGAGCAGAAACATTCCTTTATGCGTTGGGCTATCAAAACGTTTCAGGAGCAGATTTACTAAATGGTAGAATTAAAGATATCCCTGAACCTATATTCAGCACAATTCCTACAGCAAAAAGAGTTCAGTAACGTAAATTCGAATTATTCGTCATTTGTTATCACCAAACGATATTCCCCATCCCCATATTTTTTAAAATTTAGGATCAATTCCAAAATACAGCAATTCCATTCAATTTCTTTTCAGAAATATATTTTTTCGCTTCATTGAAATCCTTGTCAGTATAACAAAAAAACGTCCATTTCGCCGTCAAAAACCTTGGCAGCAGAACCTTTTCATAATATGGTTTATCTACACCAAGATACGAATGACCCATAATTACAACTTCATCTATATCCTTTCCTGCTAGAAACTCTTCCAACTTGAGAATATTTGAATCTATATCTTTAGAAAACGAATCAGCCAAGGCAACATAATTATTCGCTGCGGGCTCGATAGACATTCCATAGAATTCATCTTCACCATATAGATTCTCATATTTTTTTCTTACCGCAGATGGTGTTTGATTGGGATTACCAAATTGCAACGATTCTGGATTAGATATGCATCCATGAATATGCAAGATTCGTTCCGATGGAACCTTATAAACTTTTTCTAACGTCTCAGTATAATTGAAACTGACGAACACATCACTAGGTAACAAAGTCACTTTACGAGTTTTTTCCGCTTTCGCCACGTCAATCAATTGAATCCAATTTACCAATGCATGAGTAGTAAAAGCGGTATCAATCATTTTTACTTTTGCCTCAGAATCAAATTCGGCTCTATGCCAACGAGCATCACTTTTTTCCATCAAATCAGGATAATATCCACCAACTGATTCTTCAAGCATTAAATCAAAATTGAACCTGAGATTACGTTCTATATCAGTCCAAAAAATATCTTCAGAGTCAAAAATATCCGAGCATTCTCCATCGAAATATTCGGAACCCTGAATGCTTTCTAATGTATTTGGATAATGTTCTTTCAAGAAATGAGCATAATCCTTATAACCGGTCTTTAAACCATGGTGCAAATCAAAGCCATTGCCGATAATAAGTAGACGCATATAGAAGCAGGCTGACTTTTATTTTCATTCCATTAAATATTCAGCACCAACCAATGTACTTCCTAAACTAAGAGGGTAATCAACATCATCGTTGTCGCAAAATGGGCTTTGTTTCCCAGAGTATATGTGATTTCTCGCAAAGACCCCTGTTGATATCTGAGCCGATTTAAAAGCATTTCCAATTGTTAATGGATACTCAGCCTTATTAATCTCGTGAAACATCATTTCACAAAACAAACTGTATTGAGCACTTGGAGGATACATATACGATTCTTCGTTTTTTGAGCAGGAATGAATAGACACGATTCCTTTCGTTTTTCCGTTATTCAATATGTTTTCCCACGTTTTTCGATAATCATCACGAGCACTTTCAACAAGAAGCGGTTGTGATTTATCAGTGGGTGATTTAAACGAAATTGATGAATCAAAATAGGGGTTCTCGTTCCTGCAAGCATTAATTAAAACAACACCTTTTTTTCCATTTTCACCTATAGCACTTTTTACTTCATTGACGGAAATACAATCTTGACCATACTTAGAAAATATAAAATCATCGTCTTTTGAAGATACCCCATGACCAGAATACACAAAAAAAAGATAGTCTACATTTTTCAATTCTTCAATCAATCTAAACAATTCATCGCTAGAACAATCCGTCATATCGTATATTTCTTTATTTGGTCCATCAGGATTCCAACATCCGCCAATAGGCATAGATAAAAAACGTTTCCACTCTTTTATATCTTCTTTCGTTCCGTACAATGGCGTCGCAGAATATGAACCACATTTTACTGTTGGCGATGCAATTAATATAGCAGCTCTTTTGGTCATAAAAAGTTTCCTTTTTTTTCTCGTTCAATTAAGGTCATACAACCCCAAAAAATCCCGTAAAATTCATCATTCTACAGTTCTCTTTGAATATAACTTAAAACAACGAAATAGTTTCATTTGCTCATAGGCAATTCATGAAAACTCCTAAAAAAGTGCAATCTTTAAAAAAACGTTTAATTTGAGGCTTTAGATGGCCGTTTGCGCTCCTTTTTCACCTTGCTACACAACCCCTACCACCCGAATTTAGGCCATTTCATTGTATATTATAAGGGTTCACAAAAAAGGTTTTTTCTTATATGTCAAGCAAAGAACGTTTTGCCCAGGTTGGTGTTAATGTTGCCGAAAAGTCGGCTCTTATTTGGAATGTCGCAGATACCCTTCGCGGCCCCTTCAAGGCTCACGAATACGGCTTGGTCATTCTGCCAATGACGGTCATCAAGCGCTTCCACGACTGTCTGAAGCCTACCCGCAAGAAGGTTCTTGATACCTACGAGAAGGTCAAGAAGCTCGAGGTCATCGAAACGTTCCTTACCAAGGCGTCGGGCTACAAGTTCTACAACGTGAGCAAGTTTGACTTTGACCTACTCTTGGCCGATGCCGAAAACATCGAGTCCAATTTTAGGGACTACGTGAACGGCTTTTCTGAAAACGTTCAGGACATTCTCGCCAAGTTTGAGTTCGACAACGTCATCAAACGCATGGTCGAATCGGGAACGCTTTACCAAGTCATCAAGGAGTTCAACTCCGCAAAGGGCGACCTTAGCCCCGAGAAAATCAGTTCAGTTGATTGCGGCTACATTTTTGAAGACCTTGTCCGTCGTTTCAGCGAATCGTTCGGCGAAGAGGCTGGAGCGCACTTCACAAGCCGCGACATCATCTACTTGATGACCGACATTCTCCTGTGCGACCAAAGCCTTGATGATGGCAACGTCACCGTTTACGACATGGCAATGGGAACATCGCAGATGCTCGGCTGCATGGAAGAACGCATCCATGATCTGAATAACAAGATTGAAGTAACTTGTTTTGGTCAGGAGTTCAACCCGTCCACTTTTGCAATTGCCAAGGCCGATATGCTGATTCGCGGCGGCGAGCCCAATAACATGCGTTACGGCGACACACTCAGTGATGACCAGTTCAAGGGCTTTACGTTCCAGTACATCATTTCAAACCCACCGTTCGGCATTGATTGGAAAAAAGAACAGAAGGCTGTAGAAAAGGAAGCCGCTCTTGGTGATGCCGGACGCTTCGCAGCAGGACTTCCGAAGATTAGCGACGGCCAACAGTTGTTTGTGCTGAACGGCCTTGCAAAACTCAACGCCGACGGTAAAATGGCTATCATTCAGAATGCCAGCCCGCTATTCAGTGGCGATGCCGGAAGCGGTCCCAGCAACATCCGCCAACACATTCTTGAAAACGACTGGCTCGACGCAATTATCCAGCTGCCGAACGACAGCTTTATGAACACGGGTATCGCCACCTATATTTGGGTCATCAGCAAGAAGAAACCCCGCAAGCGAGAAAACAAAGTTTTGCTGATAGACGCCAGCCATTGTTTTGAACCGCGCCGCAAGAGTATTGGCAGCAAGCGCAACGACATCAGCGACGAATGCCGTGATTTAATCGTAAAAGCGTATGGCGAATTCAAAAATGGAGCCGTTTACGGAGAACCCGAAGGCATCTACTGCGAAACTAAGATTTTCGGCACAGAAGAATTCGGCTACAACAAGATTGTGGTGGAACGCCCACTAACTGAAAACGGGAAACCCGTACTGAAAAAGGGCAAGCCCGTTGCCGACGCGAACCTCCGTGACACCGAGAATGTGCCACTGACTGAAGATATTGACGCCTACTTTAAGCGCGAAGTATTGCCGTATGCACCGGATGCATGGATTGACAAATCCAAGACCAAACTCGGCTATGAAATTCCGATGACGCGCTATTTCTATAAATACCAGGCTCCCGAAAAAGTGAAGGATATTGAGAAGCGTCTTGAAAAAATTGAAAAAGACATTACAAAATCCCTTGCAGAACTATTTGAAGGGGATAAGTAATGACTAGACCTATGAAAGACTCTGGCGTGGAGTGGATTGGAAAAATTCCAAAGGAATGGAAAATAATCAAGGGACGTTATTGTTTCGACGTCCAATCTGGTTTTCCATTTGAGTCTGATAAATTTTCTGTCACAAAAGGTTTTCCTTTAATTCGCATTCGTGACATTACATCAGGAATGATTGAAACCTTCTATGACGGAGATTATTCAGACGAATTCATAGTAAAACAAGGAGACTTTCTTATCGGCATGGACGGTGATTTCAATGAAAGAATATGGGAAAATCAGCCCGCCCTATTAAACCAACGTTGTTGCCGAATATTAGAAAAGCAAAAATATGAACGAAAATTTCTGTTTTACACCCTTCCATTTTATTTAAACCTTGTTAATCAATTAACATATTCTACAACCGTCAAGCACCTGTCATTTCCTGATTTACGCGAAGCTGACATCCCCTCCCCTTCATTATCAGAACAACGACATATAGTGAACTTCTTAGATGACAAATGTTCTGCTATTGACAACGTTATAATAAAGACCCAAGAATCTATTGAAGAATATAAGAAACTGAAACAAGCCATGATTACCGAAGCCGTTACGAAAGGCGTACGCGGCAAACGCCCGATGAAGGATTCCAGCATTGACTGGATCGGTCAAATCCCTCAAGAATGGAGCCTTCTTAAGTTAAAATATATTACACGTATTTCTCGCGGCCTATTTAATCATCGTCCAAGAAATGACATTCGTTTTTACAATGGAAAATATCCGTTTATCCAAACGGGTGATGTTGCCGGAGCGAACAAGTACATTACAACATATAGCCAAACTCTAAACGAACTTGGAAAGGATGTAAGCAAAGAATTCCCTGCGGGAACATTGACTATGACCATCGCTGCCAATGTGGGAGACGTAGCAATCCTTGAATTTGATGCATATTTCCCCGACAGCGTCGTTGGATTTATTCCCAAAACTGGATTTGACACCATGTATATGTATTATGTTTTTCGTGGGATGAAAGATGTTTTTGTACGAACCGCAATAAAAAACACTCAACTTAATTTGAACATAGACCGAATGAAAGAAATGCAGGTCTCTGTAACACCAGACAAATCTGAACAAAAAGAAATCGCCGACTATCTTGACAAAAAGTGCGCTGCTATCGACACCCTAATCGAAAAGAAACAACAATTTATTGAAGAACTTACCGCCTATAAAAAGTCCCTTATCTACGAATACGTGACCGGCAAGAAGGAGGTCCCCGCATGAGCTTAGACGATACCAAAGAAAAAAGGTTCGAATCGGACATTGAAGCCTCCCTCATTACAGAAGGCGGTTACGCTAAGGGCAGTGGCGCATACGATACGCGATACGCCCTGTATGCAGACAAGTTACTTACGTTCATCAAAGAAACTCAGCCCAAGGAATGGACTCGTTTCGAGAAGATGAACCCGATAAACACAGAAGAAAAATTTTGCCAAGCCTTCAGCGACTCCGTTGAATCCTTCGGCATGCTGGAAGTTCTCCGCAAGGGCTTCAAACACCGCGGCATACCCTTCAAGATCTGCTATTTCAAGCCTGAATCAAGCCTCAACGAAACCGATGCCAAGCACTACGCAGCCAATATCATTGAATGCTATCGACAGTGGTTCTACTCTGCAACGTGCAAAAAGTCCGTCGACATGGTTCTCGTTGTCAACGGAATTCCGCTATTCGCCATTGAACTCAAGAACCAATATACCGGCCAGACCGTAGAAAACGCACAACGCCAATGGATGTACGACCGCGACAAAACAGAAACCTGTTTTGCCTTTAACCGCCGTGTATTGGGATTTTTCTGCGTAGACCATTCCAATGTCTTGATGGCTACTGCACTGAATGGCGGCAAAACCATATTCTTGCCGTTCAACCAGGGCAGTAACGGTGCCGGGAACGACGGCGGCAAGGGAAACCCACCCAATCCGAACGGCTACCCGACCGATTACTTTTGGAAAGTCGTATTCCAAAAGGACTCTATGCTGGACATTCTCCAGAAGTTCATGAATTTCGACGGCAAACGCCTCGTATTCCCCCGTTTTCACCAGTTGGATGTCGTTCGCAAGTTAATCAAGGACGTTCAGGCAAATGGCGCAGGGAAAAACTACCTGATTCAGCACAGTGCCGGATCGGGCAAGTCCAATTCCATCGCATGGACCGCATATAGGCTCGCCAGCATCCATGATAAGGATAACAAGCCGATATTCCGCAGCGTTGTCGTTGTCACCGACCGCACTGTTCTAGACAAGCAACTTCAAGATACAATCAACGGCTTTGACCATACCTTGGGAGTGGTAGAAACTATCGATGACAAGAAGACCTCCAAGGATCTCTTGAAAGCCCTGAATGATGGCGTTCGACTCATTGTCACGACATTGCAGAAATTCCCCGTCATATACCAGCAGGTTGAAGCTGCGCCCGGGCACAATTTTGCCGTAATTGTAGACGAAGCCCATAGTTCGCAAACGGGCTCTGCCGCGATGAAGTTGAAAACAGCATTGGCAGATACAGAAAACGCCTTGAAGGAATATGCCGAAATAGAAGGCATCGCCGAAGAAGAAGTGGACAAAGACGACAAACTGCTGAAAAAAATGATTGCCCATGGCAAGCATCCAAATCTCAGTTTTTTCGCCTTTACCGCAACGCCCAAAGACAAGACTCTAGAAATATTCGGCACCCGTCAATACGACGGTTCATTCCGTCCGTTCCATATTTACAGCATGTGCCAGGCCATTGAAGAACACTTCATCATGGATGTTCTTCAGAATTACATGACTTACAGCACCTGCTATAAAATTGCCAAGTCAACCGAAGACAATCCGGACGTTCCCACAAGCAAGGCCGCCAAAATTATCAGGAAGTTCCAAGAACTCCACCCCTACAATATTCAGCAAAAATCCCAGATTATCGTAGAGACTTTCCGCGAGACCACCAAAAAGACAATCGGCGGCCGCGGCAAAATGATGGTGGTGACCAGCAGCCGTTTGGCAGCAGTCCGTTACTACCACGAATGCAAGCGCTACATTGAGCAGAAGAAATACGATGATGTAGAAATACTCATTGCTTTCTCGGGCGCGATCAAAGATGGTGGCGTTGATTACACGGAATCAAGCCTAAACAAGCGTAAAGACGGTTCAACAATCAAGGAATCGCAAACGAAGCAGGAATTCCACGACAATTTCAATGTTTTAATTGTCGCCGAAAAATATCAAACCGGTTTTGACGAACCCTTACTGCACACTATGATTGTTGACAAGAAGCTGAAAGGCGTCAAGGCCGTGCAGACTCTTAGCCGACTGAACCGTATCTGCGAAGGAAAGGACAGCACGTTCATCCTTGACTTCGCAAACACCGAAGAAGATATCCGTCAGGCTTTCGAGCCGTTCTATCACAGAACCGAATTGACCGACGAAATCAATGTCAATGGCCTCTATGTCACTCAGAAAGACATCGCCGCCTATGGCGTGTACGGGAAAACTGATATTGACGCATTTATCAAGGAATATTCCAAGGCTGGTGCTCAAGATAAAGACGCCATGGGTCGCATCACATCAATTCTGACTCCCGCCGCAACAAGATACAATGCGCTGAATGCAGATGACCGGTACAACTATCGTCGCCTGCTCCGCAGCCTTGTCAGCTGGTATAGCTACTGCTCGCAAATTCTCAGAATGTTCGACAAGGACCTTCATAAAGAAGCGACCTTCGCCGGATACTTAATAAAGCTTTTGCCGACCGAAAAAACAGAAGACTTGGACCTTGAAGGGAAACTGAAACTTGAATACTACAAGCTGAAAGAAACCTTCTCAGGTTCGATTAGCTTGAGCGATAATGTCGGCGTATACGACCCGCAGATTATCAAGCCAAAGACAGGCCCGGCCGAAGAACAGAAAAGCCCTCTTGAAGAAATCATTGAACGAATCAATGAAGCCAACAAAGGCGATTTCACGCAAGGTGACCGCGTTATTATTGGCGACCTGTACGACCGCATGACTCAAAACGAGAAACTGAAAGCCGCCGCACAGTCATCTGACCCCAAAATTTTCAAGGAATCTGTATTCCCGAAATTCTTCGACGAAACAGCCGTTGACAGTTTCACGGAATCCCAGGACGCCTTCGGAGCCCTTTTCGAAAACAAGGCCAAATACAAGCTCTACATGAACTTGATGGCCGAGACGATTTACAGGTTCTTTAGGGGCGGATTAGGGTGATATAGCCAAGGATGCCACCTAAAAAAGAGTGGGAAAGTCACTTTCTCACTCTTTTTAGGTCTTTTTAGCCTTTTATCGATAACTTACGTTTTACACTCCACGCTATCGACATAGACAAAATCGCCGCCAAAAGAACCGATATGATACCCTCAATACTCGCCACAATAATCCAAACTTTATTATTATGCTCTGAAACATCATCAAACCCAATAGTAGTTATTGAAAGCGCAGAATGACGCAGGCATTCAAAAAATGTAATTGTAGAGCCTTTATCCCTTGTAAAATAGAAAAGAAGGGAAAATACAATTAATACCAAAATATAAGACAACAAAACGAGCAAAGGATTGCCAATATATAATGAAATCCAGTTTTTCTTCATTTCTATTTTTTCTAATGCAAACTTTTTTGCTTCACTAATCGTTTTTTTAGTTTGCAAGCTATCCGTTAAAATTTCATTAATTTCATCTATACGAGTTTTTATTCTTGGACCCCAAATATCTTTTGAGTGTTTCTTACGGAGCTTTTCCAACAATTCTATACCTTCAGCCCCTTCAATCTGGTTCAAAAGAACATTATTTGTATAAAAAGCGCATTCATCTTTGCTACTTAGGTCTCCGTTATGGAGCTCTAAAGACTCATAGGAATCAAAATACCTCATTAGTGTATCTATAAAAGTGAACCTATAATCCTCTGAAATCTTTTTTATCGAGAATGTATGAAAATTGAAACCCAAAAGGTCTATCAAAACATCAACATCATCTTTAGATGGCGATGAGTTCTTTTTTATAAATTCTATCAGAGAATTTCTCTTGCTATTAATAGTTTCAGAAACACCTTCCAAAGATGTCAAAAAAGATTCCGTCAATGAAAAATTAAATTCTCTTAAAATATTGGCAACTACACCTTCACGCACATTCGCTTCATTTGAAGGAACCTGAATAATCCTTTGAAGACGTTTCAAATACATCTCCTTTTTTTCTGGATCAAAAGTCGAAGCAAAGAATTGGGCAAGTGATTTTTTTTCTTTTTCACTGTCGAAGAAGAAACTTATATATTTCTGTAATGTATCTACAGCCCTGTTATCTTTTCCTTCAAACCATTCGTCAAAAGACGCTCTTTGGGAATGTAAAACATTTTTGTAGCGAAGAGAAACTAAATACAAATACTCCAAAAAATCTGTGTCCTCTATATTTTCATAATCTACACAATCATTTAGACACAAAATACAATAATAATAAATATCAATACTTGAATTTACCGTAGGACCATTTTTTGCAATGAAGCTAATATTAGTTTGCTCATAACCTAATCTTTCCTTTGGATCTTGAGAAATTTTCGATTTCAATATACTTAGCAATTCTTGATAGCTTTCTTTTTTCAACATCAATCGAGATTCCAATTCGGTCTCGCTTTCGAATAAATAAAATTCAGCACATCTCACGAGAAGGCCCCACAAAGATTCCTTCTGTTTTTGAGACATGCTATTTAATTTTTTTTCATTTTCTTCGATTGTCTTTTTTACATGTTCTTTTCGTTCCCTTTCACGATTTGCCAAATCTTCTTGCATCTTTAAGACTTCCGGTGAAAGGTGCTGCGTCATCGATTTTTTATATTCATCCTCTAGTCCATATTTTGTGGCAAGGTCAATAGAACGAACATCCGCATCATCTCTCAAATTTTCAAAAGATTTTAATTCCCTATTATACCTTTGCAAAAGATAAATTCTTGAAATCTTTTCATTTGCCTTTTCTAGGTGACGCAAGATGATATCAATCTTATTTTTCGGTTGTATATAATCAATAAATCTTCCACTAAGCCAATCTTTTTTATAGGAGAGCTCATAGTCTTTTTCTTCTTTTGGAGTAATTCCTTCCAAATAATAATCATACAATTGTTCTTTCTTTTTTTCTTCAATATATTGAATGGTTTTTAAATTTGAAATCCAACAACTATGCGTTAAATTAAAATCTTTAATGCAAAGACGACTTTGTTCACTGAAAAAAATACTCGGCGAGGATGATTGCGCTAGCCTCATCAAATAATTCGCAACAATAGTTCCAAAAACTTTTTGGAAATCATGATTAAAGACAAAACCGTTCGCATGCTTGCCATAAAAAGCATCAATAATCTTTCTTATATTTTTTTCATCGATTTCTTTTTTTAGATACTGATAATGATTATGGAAGCTATCCGTTTCTTTATAGGCTGTTACTAGGTCAACAATTTCTTCTGGCGTAACATATTTTGGATACAAAATGAACAAGATGTCATCTAAAAGCTCATTCTCTTTGTCAAGTAATTTTCCATCTTTTATTTTTTGTAAAACGTCCTTTAAAAATTCCGGTTCATTTTTCAAATATGGGACGAATAGTTGCTTAAAATGATACTCTAAATCAGGAATCAAAATTATTTTTTTTGAAAAAACCAAAATTTTACTTGAGGGATTTTCTGCAGAAGCCATAATCATTTCAAGAAAAATTAGATAATTATTCTTATTCTTTAGAGCACTTTCATATTCCCCAATTAAGAAATCATCTAATCCCTGTTCATAAAAATCATTCTCTTTTCGTTCATCTGATATCCGAATAAAGTATGGTTTTGTGTTATTTGCATAATCTCGAATAGCTTCTATAACTTTTTTCTTTTTTTTCAAGTCAAACAAAGAATTATCACCATACAAATATTGAGAATATGGATCAATTGCAAAAGCTTTAGCGCTCTCCGATAACGAACAATACCATGCATACACACCTCTTAACTCAGATGGAATTTTATTTCCATCTTTCGATGTCAACATTTTTATAATTTTTTCTTCGGATATATTATCTTTTTGCTGTTTTTGGAAAAACAAGAAACAAGCACACAAATACTCTGCAATAGTTCTATGGCAAAAACAAAAATCATTTTCCGCCGATTTTTTATTGCTTCTTTCGAAAATATTTAACTTTGTTATTTCAAGCAAACGATTATACGGATAATCCGTTTCTGTTGATATTTCTTCCAAAATGGAATTATTGATTGTATCAACATCGGACATTAAATAATAATACGCTATATAACTTGAATATTTAAAAATCTCATCCGTTGAAAAAATATTTACGCTATTTCGCAAATTCGTTTTCGCTTTTTCTATAGCGAGCTCAACTCTTTTCCGATATAACTCAATCTTATTGTGCGGAATTTCATTTGGTTTTGTCAGAAACAATTCTATCAGCATCCGAAATGTCAAAGGATTGCTCAATATTTTTTTTGCATATTCTTGATGAAGAAACTTTTCCTTAAATTCCATTCTTTGTTGAGCATCATCGATATACGCATCAACAAATTCTTCTTTCTGAGTTTCAGATAACGCTGATACAAAAAATTTTTTGAAAGAAGAAGTTAAATGTTTCCTCAAAACGCCGTCATCATCATCTCCGTACCAATCTATTTCTCTACAACTAACGAGAATACGGCATCGTCCTTCAATTTTTTTTAATTTTGCGGCAATGCCATAAATTACACTTTCTTTTTCCTTTGCCGCATTCCGTAATTCATCTACACCATCTATTAACAAGTATTTAGTAGTTGCTTTGATGTCCGTAAAAAGAGCCGAAGTAAATTCATTAGCCTTACATAATTCACATTCCGATTCATGACTGGCAAAAAAATGATTCAACAAGGAAGATTTTCCACTCCCAGGAACACCGAGAAGAATGACATTTTTATACTTTTCAAGAACTGTTTGAAGATTAACTACTTCATTTCCATCAGATAGCGACAAATCTACATATGGCATCGTCATGATAATCTCCTATTTAGAACAACTGGGGCAACGTAAAGATATTAAATTTTTATTAATTTGTTCAAGTCTATCTCTCAACCAAAAGAATTTATGTTGAACTCCTGGACAATCTTTCTTTTCTTTTATTTTTTCATCAATTATAAAATATGCCTTTTTTTGAGTCTCTTGATCCAAGTCAACAAGATAGTCTAAATAAAAAATATCCGCCCCCCTTACAGACTTTGCTTGTGCAAATATGACATTCCAATCAACCTCTCTATACCATTTTTTTATGTTAGATAAATTTTTTTCATCCGTGCCAATAATTGGCCATGAAATTGAAGATGATTCTAACTTATACGCTCTTGCAAGCCCATTACTGATGTAATTTTCTACATCTTCTTTAAATCTTGTTCCTGCAGCACAACCGCCTCGCAAAAAGATCCCATCTTGCAAAAATGATTGCTGGATTGTCTTAATCTTGTTAAAAAAAGAACTCACCCCTTCATTGGTCGTAATCCCTGGGTTCAGTTGCAAAATCAATCCATCTGATATCATTTTATATGTAGCAGGAAGCATAGTATCCTCAAACATTTTTCTAAATCTATTTAGCAAACTTGACAAAAGACTATATTGGTTCGTATCTTCCAACCAATCAGAAAAACCTAAAATATCAATCCACACAAACAGACATTCTTTATCGTTTTCAGGAATTGAAGATGTTTCCGGAATCGCACTCCAGTCCGAGGTTGACATACACTATCCTTCCTTTTTGAGCAACATATTTTTATGCGTTACGCATTACTTTTTTTGTAAAATATAAAAAAAGTAAGCAAACATAAAAAGGATAACAAAAAAAACTTATTTCTACAACAAAATAATTTCCAGACAACATACATAATTTGAACAAATTCTACTTTAGAAGTAGTTACGCTTACCCAAGCACGTCAATTCGTTTGAGTGTATATTTACAAACAAATTTTTGCACGAATACAACAAAAGTTACTCACAAGCGGGGCGTTGCCCCGAATCAAGTTCGGGGCAGGCTCAAGCGGCGTTTGAAGCCCCGCAGAGGGGGTAGCGGAAGACCCGGCCGAGTAATGCGATCCTGGATCCTTCGACTCCACTGCGTTCCGCTCAGGATGACACTGGAGCGGGGTTGCAGCGAGGGGGAGCCTTCCCCCCATTTGTCCGTTTTTCCAACCCTTTTTCAAGCATTTTTGTCCGCTTTTCCAACTTTTAAGCATTATTCTGTTGCAGCATTTCATGAACAAGACTATATTTAGTATCAAATTCAGTCCGACAACCCAAAAAGGGGAAAACATGACGCCTATCAAAAACATTAAGCCGATTTCTTATATCAAGGCAAATGCGGCCAAGGTTTTGGACCATGTGTGCGAATCTCGTGCTCCTTATATAGTAACGCAGAATGGAGAGGCTCGCGGAGTAATGCTCGACGGTGACACCTACCAAAAAATGCAGGACGGGCTAAAGCTTTTCAAGCTGTTCGCACAGAGCGAAGGCGAGGTTGCCCGCGGTCGAGTCATCCACCAGAAAGATCTATTCGATTCTCTGGAGAGCGAACTGATTGCCAAGTAAGAAGTATCTAGTTGTATGGTCTGAATCGGCAGCATTCGATCTCAAGTCTATCATCTCGTTCATTGCAGTGGACAACATGCAAAATGCACGCGAAACTTTCGCAAAAATCAAGAAGGAATGTCTGCTTCTTGAGCGGTTCCCTGATTTGGGCAAAATTCCTGTTGAGCTAGAGGCGTTACAGATTGGTGGCTACCGCGAATTATCCATCAATCCCTGGCGAATCTTTTACCGCAAGCAGGCAAACCAGATTGTAATTCTCGCAGTTGTCGATTCGAGGCGGGCCCTCGAAGATGCTCTTTGGAATCGCCTGATGCGATAAAAAAACGACCCCGGAACAAGTCCGGGGCGGCAATCTAAAGTCCGCGCATTCTCGGCATGCTTTTTGCGCACGCCCCACGCTTCACAATTCTCGTTTACTTCTGCAAATTCAAACTTGCATTGGCAGCACCGTACAAACTAATGCTGTAATCCTGGATGAGGTACACCGGGATTTTGTTCAAGAGCGGACGGATGTTCGGATTGTAGTTCTTTTCGAACCAGGTCATGAACAAGTTATCGCGTTCGAGCCAGCGGAGGTCCTTCTGCACCGTGCCACCGGCGAGGTAGAAACCGCCGAGCGGGAGGAACAACGTG
>JAEEGL015874559.1_pt1 | contig 14738 bp, 6 predicted proteins | sample 9134231 | NCBI WGS metagenome assembly JAEEGL01 (sample SAMN16246548, study PRJNA631951) | gut metagenome | biome: gut microbiome; feature: rumen; material: fiber-attached | host: Bos | place: Iran: Karaj | collected 2018-10 | reverse complement strand
TTTTCACTTTTCACTTTTCACTTAAAAATGGTGGCCAGTCCAAACCGCATCCGACTCCAGTCCAAACCGCATCCGACTCCAGTCCAAACCGCATCCGACTGCAGTCCTATTTGCGGACGACTTGCAGAAGGACTGGAGTTTGCGCACACTAAAACGTTATGTTTCAACGCCTTATTCATAATCTCTCAGTATATCACTCTTTGACATTTCTACCATCATGGATAAACGAATGAATTTGTTTAATGGCCCCTCCCATATGGAAGGGAGATAAACCGCAGTACGTCTTCCCCCCAAGGGGGGATGAGAGGTGGGCCTCGGGGCCTTCACTCTTTTTCAATCCTTATCGCAGCCCCGCCGCTGGGTGCCAGTTTCAGATGGAGTGTCGTATGGTTGTTGACTTCCAGCTGGCGGATGGACATGGGGTAGGGGTTCGTCTGGTAATCGGCTTCCGGCCCGTCCTCATAGATGATGGCGCGGTATTGGCAGCCGGCATCGAGGAAGGTGAGGGGAAGTTCCATCTGCCGTGCCTCCTCGTTGGTGATGCAGCCCACAAACCAGCGGTGGCCATTTCGCTCCTTGCGGGCCATCGTGACGTACTTTCCTATTTCACCGTTGGGCACCAGCGTCTTGCTCCATGTGGTGGGACAGCTCTCGATGAACGTGAGCGCCGGCTGCCCTTCGTAGTTCTCGATGGCGTCGGCGGCCATTTGCAGGGGGCTGTAGATGACCACGAACTCGGCCAGCTGCTTGGCCAGCGTGGAGTGGGGGTGCGTTCCCTTCACCACTTCCGAGAAATTGAAGATGGCGGGCGTGAAGTCTGTGGGACCGGCCAGGCAGCGGGTGAAGGGCAGCGTGGCGGTATGGGCAGGCGGGTTGCCGCCCTTCACGTCCCAGGCGTTGTATTCCTGTCCGCGCACGCCCTCCTGCGTCATCAGGTTGGGCCATGTGCGCTGGATGCCCGTGGGCATGGCCGGCTCGTGGTTGTCAATCATAATGTGATGTTTGGCGGCCGTCTCGATGACCTTGCGGTAGTGACGTATGCCATATTGCGACTTGGAGAGCTCCTTGCCGTCAAAAAGGTGTCCCACGTAACCCGTCTTCACCGCGCGGATGCCCAAACGGCTGTACCAGGCAAAGGCGGAGTCCATCTGCTCTTCAAGGAGCTTGGCGTTGCCCCATGTCTCGGTATGCCCGATGAAGCGCACGCCTTTCCTTAAGGCATAGCTGCACACCTCCTTGATGTCGAAGTCGGGATAAGCCTTCAAATAGGTGATTTGTTCGCCCTCGCCCCAGCCCGGGTTCCAGCCTTCGGCCAGTACGCCGCTGAAGCCGTGGCGGGCGGCGAAATCAATATATCGTTTTACGTTCGCGGTGGTTGCTCCGTGTCTCGGCCCCATCTCCCAGGTGTTCTGCTTCTTGTGGATGCTCCACCAAATGCCGATGTATCGGCCCGGCTCAATCCACGACGTGTCGGCAATCTTCGACGGCTCATTCAGGTTCAGCATCAGCCTTGAGGTAATGAGGTCGCCGGCTGTCTTGCCTATGATGATGGTGCGCCATGGTGACTTCGTCTCGCCTTCGCAATACACCTTCACGCCGCTCTGCCAGGGTGTCAACGCCGTCTGCAACCTTACAGCGGAAGCAAATTTTTCACTTTTCACTTTTATCTTTTCCCTTTCAACAGGCGTCAGGTTGATGCTGGCATAGTCCTCCAGCGCCGCCTCGTGGATGGCCAGGAACAGCGAGTCCTCATATTCTATGGTAAGCGGTGTGCATATAGTGTCTTTCCGGCTAAGCAGGTCGCAGGAGTACAGGCCCTCGAAATATTCCGTGCGGTTGGTGGGAATTGACCAAGCCTTGGCATCGTGGGCCAAGGCAATCTCGGTCAATTCGTCCTGAATACAATATTTTTCACCTTTAATTTTACTTGGCAGAATATATCGGAAGCCTACTCCGTCGTTGAACACGCGGAACACGACGTTCATCCTCCGCCCCGTGCGCTCCTGGAAGTTCACGGTCAGTTCGTTGTAATGGTTGCGCACTTCAGAGTCCTCACCCCATGGCTGCGTCCATGTCTCGTCTTTCGAGTCATAACGCCTGCCGGTCATTTTGGTGTTGGCACCCAGCAGTTCACCGTCAAGTTGGAAACCGAGGTGGGAGGGGGCCACCAGCGTCTTTCCGCCATACATCACGGTGTAGAAAGGCATGTTGGCCTTCACACCGACGGCTACCGTCACGGTGCCGTCGGGTGAACTAACCAAAACGTCCTTCGCTTGGACTTCAACAAAATAAAAACTGCTAAACCAAACTAATAATATTACTAACTTTTGCATGATGTATTTTTGTTTTTAGTTATCAATTTTGATTTCGACGGCAAAATTAGATGTTTATATGAGTGCTCGCAAGTTGTTCAAGCAAAAATCAAAGTCATTTAAAATATAATGCCTTGATTTTCAGTAATATCACAACGATATACCAGTCATAAAATCAAAACGTTTGCAAATGGTTTTTATCTTGATTTCGGCCTTGTGAGAGCCATGCCGTTTGCTGGTTTCGTAAAAAATACTTACATTTGCAAAAAGTTATCCAAAGATACGAAATCATTGAGTATGATGTCCATGATGAAAAACCTGTCAGTCATTGTTTTTTCGGTGTTGCTCCTGGCGGCTTGTGGAGAGCAGCACACCGACACGGGTACGAGCCGACTCTACCAAACGCTCGACAGCCTGATAGACCACCACGACGAGCTTGTCGCCGCCAAGGAATCCCATATCCGATTGCTTAGCGACGGGTTGCGCGACGTTGCCCTGACCCCAGAGCAGGAATACGGCATGAACCTGCGACTCTATGATGAATACCTGGCTTTCCGTTTCGACTCAGCCTATCATTACATCATCCGCAACATGCAGAGCCCCCTGGCCGGTGCCGATGCCGAGCACCATGCCGTCAGCGCCATCCGGCTGGCACATATCCTGAGCGTGTCGGGCATCTTCAACAATGCCCGCATGCTTCTCGACAGCATTCAGCCCGACCGCCTTTCCGACGAAACGCGCGTCGCCTACTACAACCAGCGGGCGGAGCTCAACCTGTATCGTTCGGAAATGGCGCAATATACGCCCTATTTCATGGATTACATCGACAGCACACAGTATTATCGCCAGTTGGTGTTGCAGGTGGCGCCGAAGGGGTCGTTTGAATATCTCACCAGCCGTGCCAGCTACACCTGCGAAAAGGGTGACGTGGAGGGTGCCATCCGGCTGTTTGAGCATTACCTGCCCACCTTGCAATCGGGCGACCGCCGCTACAGCATCGTGGCCAGCACCTTGGCTTATTTCTATTGGAAAAACAAGCGTCCGGAGCAGCAGGAGCACTATTTGCTGCTCTCGGCCATCAGCGATTTGCGCGGCGCCATTCTTGAAAACAATGCCTTGCGCGAACTGGCCACCATCCTGATGGAAAGGGGAGAATATGAACGGGCCTACCGTTACCTGCAACGGGCCAGCAACGACGCACAACAATATGGCAGCCGCCTGCGCAGCATGCAGGTGGCACGCCTGGCACCCTTTATCACCAAGGCATACGATGCCGAACGCGAGTACGCCCAGCAGCGCACCAATCGCCTGCTGGCCACGCTGCTGGCCATTGCCCTGCTGCTGGTGGGCTTCATTCTTTTTAATCTCCAGCTGCTCTATAAGCGCCGCATCGCCAACCGTAAAATCAAAAAGATGAATGACGAGTTGTCGCACCACAACGAGGACATGCAGAGGCTCAACACCCAGCTGTCCATGCTCAACACGCAGATGAAGGAGGCCAATCGCATCAAGGAGGAATACATCGGGCGCTTCCTCGAATTGTGCAGCGCTCTTATCCACCGGGGTGAGGAACGCCATAAATACTTCAACCGGCTGGCGCGTGACCGAAAACTGGAAGACCTCTATTCGGAATTGAAGAGCGGAACGGCCATCAACGAGGGCGTGAAGATGTTTCACCAGAATTTCGACACCGCCTTCCTGAACATCTATCCCGACTTCATCAATGAGGTGAACCGGCTGATGGCTCTCGAATACCAGTTTGAAACAGAAACCGACTCGTCACGTCTCACCACCGAGCTGCGCGTGCTGGCCCTCATCCGTCTGGGAATTGTTGACAACCAGAAGATTTCCGACATCCTGCGCTCGTCGAAAACAACCATCTACACTTACCGCTCCAGGCTCAAGTCGCGGGCCGTGCAGAAAGATTCTTTTGAGGACGACATCCGCAGGATTGCAACATATTAAAAGAGTGAAAGCCCCCCTCTAATCCCCCCTTGGGGGGAAGACGTACGGCAATCATAACTCAAAACTCAAAACTCCTACCTTATAAATAATACCCCCTTGGGGGAAGACGTACGGGCACAAGGGCTCCCCTCCTTACGGGAGGGGCAGGGAGTGGGCCATTAGGTGCCGGGATGGGCCTTAATATATAAAAAACCTTGCCTCTCTTAATGGAAAGGCAAGGTTTTTTCGTGTTGACCAAAAGCAGGAGAACCATTGTTCTTGTTTTTCCCTCTGCTCATGGCAATTTTCCAATTTCTAATATCTATATGTGTATTTAGTTTTAATTAGTGCTTTTTTTCCCAAAAAAGGATTTGTTTTCCTTGTCAGATGTTTTCTTGAAACGAATTATCCTAATTGATTCATATTTTTATTGAGTCGCATTGGTTGCAAGACAAATGAAGACATCATCAGGATAATTCGTCTCCTGCGTTTTTTACGTTCGATTGGGCTTTTATCGTCGTTATTTCAGAATCATTTTCTTTCCTTCAATAATCACCAAGCCCTTGTAGCCGACGCCGACCCTCTGTCCGTTGAGGTTGTATCTCACGCCATTGGCACCGACAGGCATCGTGATGCTGTTGATGGCGGTTGTCGAGGTTTCTATGGTGTAGGTTTTGCCATCGGCAAAATCCTCCAGGTCGAACTGGTTGCCGTCGCCGCCGTTGGTGTTGTTGAGAATCAGGTTCTCGTAAGCCACTTTCAGCGTGATGGTGTAGGTGTTGCCGTCCTTGACCACCGAAACCTTCTCGTTGTCGGTGGGTGTGGTGCCGTCGAAGAGCATCGTGCCGGGCCATCCGCCGAGGGTCTCGCCCGTACTGCTGCCCCAGTTGTAGAGGGCCAGCTGCGGCCACGTCTCAGGGCTGTTGTTCACCACGGTGAAGGTCACGGTCTCCACGGGAACGTCGGGAGCAACGGTTCTGCCGGAGGTGTTATAATAGGCACCGTCCTCGAAAGCCACGTCGAACTGCAATCCGCCATTGTTGTTGTTGAAGATGAGGTTCTCGTAACCGCTGTCGTCACCCAGTCCGATCTTGTAGATGGGATAGCCCTCAGCCGTCGTTCCGGCATTCTCCACTTTCACCAGGTCGTTGCCGCCGGGGTTCAGCGTTCCATTGGCGTCCACGATGACCACGCCGGGCCATCCGCCGTAAATTTCGCCCTTGCCGCCCCAGTTGTAGAGGGCAACGGCTTCCCACCCGTCGTTGATGAAAAACATGGCGGCGCTGTAGCTCGTCGGAGTTACGGGGGCTGCTATCTCGTAGCTCTTGCCGTCGGCAAAGTCGGTGAGGTCAAACTGCTTGCCCTGGCCGTTGTTGTTGACAATCAGGTTCATTGTCGCCACATAGTCTTTAATGGTCACCGTAAATGCGTTGCCGTTTTGCGCCACCGACACCTGTTCGTTGTTGGTCACCGTTGTCCCGTCGAAGAGCACCACGCCGGGCCATCCGCCGAACGCCTCCACATTTTCGCCCGAGCTGTTGTCCCAGCTATAGAGGGCCAGCTGCGGCCAGTTCTCCGAGTCGTTGTTTACCACGGTGAATGTTGCTTCCGCTGCCTTCACACCGTTTGCCAATGCCAGAAGGCCGATAATGAGCGTAAATAACTTTTTCATAATTGTTGTTTTTATAATGTTAATAAATTTGCCTCGTCGTTTGTTTATGATGCAAAATTATAACGTCGGGGGCATACTTCCAAAGGGGTGGAATAAAAATCAAAAACAGTGTTTAATGTAAATGTTTGATATTCAGGATGTATTATATTTTTGAACACTTGATTTATCAAAAATGTTTCAAACCGCCGTTCTGCCAGAACCGATAAAAAAAATATGTAAAAAAAGGATTTTGGATAACTAATCCTGATACTCACGGCAGGCGGATTGCAAATTCGCCTGAACCCAAAATTCGCTTGAACCAAAGGAGCCGACGCTTTAGGAGCCGACGCTTCCAAGCGTCGGGGTATATAAAACATTGAAGGGCAATTTATTATATTACAAATAGTTACTCCGACGCTTGGAAGCGTCGGCTCCTATGGTGTCGGCTGCTATGGTGTCGGCTTCGAAAAAAAAGCTACATAAATAGAAAAGGAGCGGCACCTGGGTGAGGTGCTGCTCCTTTTTCGTGATTATTCGCAAGTGCTTGATGTGCGAAGGGGGGGATGACGGGAAGGACCGTCATTTTACAATTTTCTTTCCGTTTTTGATATAGATGCCGTGGCGGAGGGGCTGCGCGTTCAGGCGCCGGCCGTCGAGGGTGTAGATGTCGGCGCTCGTTTCATCGGCTTCCGGGGTGTTGATGGCCGTGGGGATGGGCGGCGGCGGCGGTGTGGTGGAAATCACCACACGATCTCTGTAGGGAACGCCGTTGTAGGTCACGCAGTGCCTGTTGGCATCGAAGGCGAAGCCGTGTGCGTCGTAGGTGCCCATGGAGTTGAAATAGCATCCGTTGAGCTCGAAGTCGCTTAGGTGGTTGATGGTGTAGTATTGCTCGTTGTCGGGAGCCACGGCGGTGAGCCTGGCAGCGTTGAGGCGCACAACGCTGGTGTTGTCGCCGTGCCCGCAAATGACGTTCCCCATGCGCGACGTTGCCCAAATGTTGGTGGAGTTCACCTGCAGGGTGGTGTTGCTGCCGAGGCTGATGGCGTCCATCACCGAACTCTCCAGGTCGAGGTTTCCGCCCGAGATGACTGTGGTGCCTCCGTTGATGTGAATGGCGGCGTCGGCGGTATAGAGTGCGCAGTTGCCGTTCACCACGATTCTAAGGTCTGGAATGCCCTCCAGCCCCATGTCGCTGTAGCCGTTGCCGATGCCGAATTCCCCTTGGTAGTTGGCCCCCATTTCAAAGTTGTTGAGGGTGAGCGTATGAGTGACGGGGTCGTAGGATGCCTTGCCGTATGAGCCTCCGGGAATGTTGTCCTTGTTGGCGCTGGTCACGGTGACCTGTCCCATGGTGAGGCGATAGTACACGGGATCGGTGGCGGGACGTATGAGCACCGTCTTCTTGTAGATTTCGTTGCCGAACATCATCCGTCGCGTGGAGGTGTTGTAGGCAAATGATGCGGTGTTGGCATATCTCCATTCCCCTCCCGGGTCGTGGTATTTGCAGCCGTTGAGCGTGAAACCTCCCAGCCCCGAAACGGTGCAGAAGTTGCTGCTCTTGGGAATGAGTTTCATGGTGCCGCCGTTTATCACGAGCCGCGACGCCGCCGCCTCTCCGCATACGACCTCTTTGGTGGCGGTGGCCCAAATCACGCCCACGTTGCAGGTCAGCTCGCTGTTGGCCCCCACGTAGATGGCGTTCTCCGTGCTGTTGATGTTCAGGGTTCCCGTGCCGTTGATGATGGTGTTTGAGCCTACCACCAGCGCATTATCGACCGCCGTCAGCCGGCATTGCCCGTTCACGGTGATGGTGAGCCCGTCGATGCCCTTGATATAGCGGTCGGGATTTCCGTTGCCAATGCAGTAGTCGCCCTGATAGTTGGTGTTGATGGTGGCGCTGTTGAGTTTCAGCACGTTGGTGACGGGGTCGAACGATGCCGAGCCGCTGCTTACTGGAATCTGATTGCGGTTGGCCGTGGTGATGCGCGTTTCGCCCACCCACAGCGGGTAGGTGATGTCTGGCCCGTCGCCGACGAAGTCGAGGAAGAACTTTTTCCACAACGTGTTGTTGTTGTATAGCTGAAGGAAGTCGGCGGGCACGTGGAGTGTCTTGCCGTAGGGATTCGCTACGAAGCTGTCGTTCTCCACGCCCGTCAGCAGTTCTCTGTTGGCCACGGTGACGTTTGCCAGCTTGTCGTTTTCGGCGAAGGCATAGTGGCCGATGTAGGTGACCGCCTTGCCGAGAATTACCTTGGTTATCGTCCCGTAGGCGCCTACTCTGTTGCCATAGAAGGCATAGTCGCCAATCGTTTCCACCCCGTCGGGGATGGTGATGGTCTCGAAGTGGCATTTTTGGAAGGCGTGTGCGCCGATGGTGCGCAGATTGGAGCCCATTGTGAGGTTGGCATGATAAGACGCGTCGAGGGATGAGGGGCCGTAAAAGGCGTAACTGCCGATGGTGATCAGCGAGTTGGGCAGGTTGTAATTCTTGATGGCCCCGCAGTTCATGAATGCGCTTTCCCCTATCTCATAGACTTGCGAGCCGAAGTTAATGGTCTTAATACCCTTGCATCCGTAGAAGGCGTGGTGGCCGATGGTTTTCACCGCGTCGGGGATGGTTATCTGCGTAATCGACGTGCATTGGTTGAAACAATGAGGCGCTATTCTCTGGATATTCGGCGGAAGCTCCATCGTCGCCAGTTTGTCGCAATAGTAGAAAGCACTGTCGCCGATGGCCGTCACGTTGTTTTCCGTGGGCCACACCAGGGAGCGCAAACCCGAGTAGCAGAAGGCGGATTTCTTTATTTCCGTCAGTTGATAGCATTGGCTCAGATCAATGGTTAAACTTGCCATCATGTCGGGACCGTTGTTCTTGAAAGCCCCTTCGCCGATGGCCGTCACGAAATACGCCGACTGCCCCACCACGATGACCCACGGCACGGTGTAGTTGCCATAGGGATAGGTGTAGCCGCCTGGGCGGGCTATCACCTCGCAGCTGCTGGTGCCCGTTTCATAGGCGAAATACAGGCGCGATTCTTCGTCGTAGAAGGTTTTTCTCTCTGCCGCCGCCGTCAGGGGAAGCAGCAGCGCCAGGCATATAAATATCAGATTCTTCATAGGAAAAAAATTATGTTACACTTTGTTTTGCAAATATAGGAAAAAAAGCACAATCTGTGCGCGAATTAACATACTATAACATAAAAGGATTTTCACCCTTACGCCATCCTTGCCTACTGGTCTTTCCTTTCAAGCTCCTCATCCTCACAAAAGGATTGTGATGGACGGGAGGACGGGGGAAACAAAACAAACGATAAAAGGAGCTGGCAAATGCGCAATCCCTTTTGTCAAGATTTTTCAACAAATATGGAGTTCCACTAAGAGTTTGACGGCAAATTTCGGGGAGAGAATTGGTAAATCTCTTCCCTCAAATTGGCAAATTTCTCCCCGAGATTTGCGGTCAAACCTTGCCCTATTTACAAACCGCTGAAATTCAGCGGTTTACAAAACCTGTGGAAAACGGCCGGTTTTGTCAAGATTTTTTGTTGATTTTTACCTTGTCCGCTATCCATCTTTTTAGGAGTTCTGGAGTTCTGGAGTTTCAGGAGTTCAGACAATAGTTCTGCACCTTTTTCGTCCGTTGTAAAGGGGGGGGAGTATTGTCTGAACCCGTGTTAATCGCGAAGTGGGGAAAATCACTTGTTGACCACTTCGCGCTGGAAGAAGTCGAGGAAGAAGGGCCAGTTGGGTCCCGCTTCATGTCCGCCGTGATGCTGGCGGTAGGTGAGCCGCCCGTCCATCAGCCCGTTGTCCATGCCGGGGAAGAGGTCGGTTCCCAACCCCTTGCATCCCAGGAGTTCGTAAACTGGCGACGCCTTTGATGCCGAAATGAACGAGCCCACGACGTCCTGCCATTTGTCGCCGTTCCAGCTTCCCGTGGAAATGAAGCATGGGCGGGGTGCGCAGAGGGCGATGAGCTCGTGCTGGTCAACGGGGATGTCGTTTTCGGTCATTGGGTCGGCGCCATATCTGATGAGGTTTCCGCACACCCAGTGATACTCCTGGTCGGATATGATGTTGCCGATGCTCTCGCCGCAATCTCGTCGCCATCCTGCCGCTCCGGCCTTTCCCGAAGAAGCTATGAAGCCTGCCGCTATGCGCTCGTCGAAAGCCATGGCCACGAGCGATGCCTTGCCGTAGCGCGAGACGCCTTCGATGGCGCACTTGGAGGCATCGAAAGCCTTATCGGTCTCCAGGTAGTCTATCAGGCGCGACAAGCCCCATCCCCATGCGCGAAGGGCTCCCCAGTCGGTGGGCTGGCGGTGCTCGCCTTTGTTGCAAAGCCCGATGATGCCGTTCGTAAGGCCATGTCCGGCATCGGCCTGGATGGAGGAGGGGTTGATGGTGGCGGCTGCCCAGCCACGCTCCAGCACCATCTGCTTCCAAGAGACCATTCCCTGACGAGTGCGCGTGGGGTCGCCGCCGAAGCCGAACTCTATGATTACGGGAATGTTCTGCTTGCCGTTGTCGGGGAACATCACGTTGGCGTCAATCTCAACCTTGATGGACGGGAAACGGGAGTTGTCGGCCACGCCCTTGAGATAGCGCACCACCACGGGCCTGCCCGCAAACTCTTTCTTCTCCTCGTTGACGACCTCCCATTTCACGTTGGGCACGTCGTCGGGAATACGGCCATAGACGTGGTCTTCAAAGAGTTTCACCAGTTCGGGCCGTCGCACCTTGCGCCACATCTTGGCGGTGGTGACCTTCTTCCCGCTTTCGGTCACCAGGGGGTCGGGGTAGAAGGGGTAGGGGTTTGCCGTCAGCTCGTCGTAGTTGGGATGCTTGCTCTCGTCGGGATTGTTGGGCTGGCGGCCTTCGCGCGGCTGGCCTACGCCCACTTTTGCCAGCATGTCGGCATAGTCGGCGGCGGTTATCTTGCGAAGGCTGTCGCGGGCGGCCTGGTTGCCGCCTCCAAACATCATGAACTGTGCGTTTGACGCATACGGGAGGCATGCCAAAAGCATTGTCCCGAGGAAATACTTCAATGGTTTCATACGTTTACTTTTTTTATTTCGGCATGCTTGTTTGCCGGTGGTGTAGCTTCGGGTGCGAAGATACGCAAAAATCCTCAAACTACGGCAATAATCACGAAATAAATAATCATATTGCTGAAGAAGTCCTCGGAATGAAAAGAGAAAAGAGGATGTGCCATCGGTGAAATGGCACATCCTCTTTCTTGAAAATCAGTGGGGGAGGGGGCTTGTTTCTTTTATTTCACCACGACCTTTTTCCCGTTTCTGATATAGATGCCGCGTGGCAGCTTGGTGTTGGCCATTTGCCGTCCTGTGAGGTCGTAAACGTGTCCGTTGGCGCTGGGCGTGGTGGCCACGGTGATGGCCGTGGGCAGGGTGTCGTCCACCTCTTCGGGGATTTCTATGAAGAGGGTGGGCTGCTGCTCTGTGCCCTCCATGGCGATGAAGTAAGCGTGGAAGGCATCGACGGTTGCCGCGTCGGCGTGGTCGAACTGCTTGCCGTCGGCATCCATGCAATAGACATTGTCGAAGTTGCGCGTCTCCATGGTGCCGCCATAGACCAGGTCGAGGGTGCTGGTGAAGGCAATGGCGTCGGGCTTCACCTCGGCATTCTCTGCGCTCCATACGAAGGTCTTGGGCTGGCCGGCGAGCACTTTGTCGCTGACGGCCACGAGGTAGGGCACGTTGGCGCTGATGTCCTGCACATGGTCGAAATAGAGGATGTCGCCGTCGGCATCGGCAAATTCACATAGCCAGAGGTCCTTGTCGCGTTCCTCGGCAGTGCGGAACCAGTCGGCCTGGGTGTCGTCGGTGGCGTTGCGTACCGCCGCCGGGGTGAAGGGCAGCACCAGTGTGCCCCATCCCGTCTGCTGGCCGCGGGTGCGCGCTGTGGTGAATGTGCGCTCGTAGCTGATGTTCTCGGCCGTGAAGCTCTGGGGCGTGAAGAAGTCGTGGCCGTCGGTCAGGACGATGGTGCCGGCGTTCTTTCCCGTGATGATGTTCTTGCCGTCGAGTCCCTGAGGAGCCGTTTCGCCCTCTCCCACGAAGTAGAGCGTGTTGGGGTTGTCGTTGGCCACGATGGAGCCTAAGGAGAGACCCTCTACGCTGACGGCGGCGGCATCGGCGGGCACGGTGAAGCCCTCTTCGGGCTTGAAGCCGCTGCGTGTGCCGTCGGCGTTCCATGTGACGATGCCGCGGCGGATGTCGTAATAGACGGAGTGGCCTTTCTCCACGATATTCGTAACGTGGCTGGCATCCTCTTCGTCGGGCACCTCGTTGCGGGCGTAGATATTGAGCGAATAGGTGGAGCCGTAGGCCAGGTTGTCGAAGTCGAAATAGAGCGTCTTCGATTCCCCGGCCTGCAGCGACAGGTTCTCCTGCTTGTAGTTCACCATGGTGCCGCCGGTGACGTTGCCCTCGGCGTCTTTGTTGACAATGAACAGCGGAGCGAGCACATAGCGGTTGTATTCGCCCTGGGCGTTGTTGGTGATGGTGGCGCTGAAGTGCGCGTGGCTGTCGTAGATGACGTCGAAGTCGCCCTCGTTGTCGCCGGGCACCGCGTTCTCAGCCCTGATGACCACGGAGAGGTCCATGGGTGCCTCCTGGCTTTCGGCAATGGTGACATGTCCGCTGCCTGGCACGTTGACAAATTCTCCGTAGGTGGGCTCCACGGTCATCACCCTGACGGTCTTCTGTCCGGCGCTCTGCGGCCGCACGTTGAATATCACCTCCTTGGTTTCGCCTGCGGGCACCTCGGCCTGAATGACGGTGGTGTAGTTAGACATTTCGTCGAGCTGCTGTCCGCCGAAGTCCAGGTAGAGGTCGCCGAAGAACTTGTCGGGGCCGCTGTTCTGGAGGAAGCAGTGCACCTGCTCGGGCTTGCCCACCTGCTCGCCGCCTGTGAACTGCCAGTCGGTCGCGGCGAGGCTCACCTGCGGGTGGTAGGTGGACGAAGCACCGTAGGCGGAGATGTCGAGCTCAATGAAGAAGCGGTCGGTGCCCTTCATGGGCTTCCAGTCGCTCTCGGTGCCGTCGGCTTTCTTGTATTTATACATGGGCACGAGGCGGTAGTTGCCGGTGAGCCCGGCGCCGAACTTGATGACGTTGCTGGCGTTGCTCTGTATGCCGTCGCCGTATTTCACTGTCTGCCCCGTTGCCGACGTGGTCACCGTTGAGAAGGTGTAGCTTTCGGAGTTGGCCAGCACGGAGTAGGTGTCGGCGTCGGGGTCGTAGAGGGCCAGCGCCTCCTTGAACTTCGTGCCGGTGCCGTCGTGGTCGGAGAAGCTCACTTTCACGATTTTCGACTTGTAGATTTTGAAGGGGTACGACTTCCCGTCGCGATCCCATGCGGGGTAGTAGGTGGAGTTTTTCGGACCGTCGATGTTGGTGACGGTCAGCGCGGGCTCTTCCTCCTCAACGTCTTGTCCGCTGCCCTGTCCGGCCTGTCCGCTGCCCTGTCCGGGGATGATGTTGTAGCAGATGTTCTGCTTCATATTGTAGCCCTCGGCGCTCGACGAGCCGCCGCTGCCGCTGGCATGGGGGTTGAGAATGGCCAGCTGGAAGAAGCCGTTGCCCATGCCTCCCCATCCCCAGTTGATGTGGAAATAGTCGCCATATTCAAAGCCGTCGCACACGAAGGAGTGTCCTCCTCCGCTTCCCGCCGTGCCGTTGTAAATCATGGGCCGGCCAGCCGCCAGCTCCTCATATACCAGCTGCTCCCACTCCTGCTGGGTGTAGTCGTTGCGGAACGCCAGCTTGGCACCGTAGCCGAAGAAGTCGAAGGCCTTGGGAATGTCGTCGGTATAGGCTCCCGAGGCTCCCTTCCCGTATTGCGTCTTCACGGCCACGCCTACGTAGAACATCAGGTGGGCCACGGCCGTTGTAAAGACCTCATCCTCGGCACCGGTGTAAGTCTCCAGCATGTGTGCCCAGTCGAAGGTCGTCACGGGCTGGCTTTCCACGTGCGCCGTGCCGTAGTTGCCCAGGCCGTCGCCGTAGGTGAAGTCGTAGGGCGCCGTGGGCTCGCTGGTCTGCTCGGGGTATTTGTGGAAGAACATGATTTGCGACATGGCGGTGGCCACGCAGCCGGTGTATGCAAATTCCGACACCTGCTCGCCGTCCACCTCGTCAACGAACTCCGGGCACTCGTTCCAGTAGGGGCGTGCCTGGTCCCATTTCGTCGTTATCATGGGCGCGATGGAGTGGCGCGTGGTGTGCGGACGGTCGGCGGCGGCGGCCAGCAAAGAGCGCGCCTGGGCATCGTCCATCTTGCGCAAGGCGTCCAGCTGCTCGCCGTAGCCCTGCAGCCAGGCCTTCATGTTGTCGGGGAGGCGGCGAAGGTCGAACGAGCCCTTGTCGGCATACCCCAGGACGGGCATCGTGCGGTCGTCGCCCGACATGATGACGAAGCCGTCATCGTTCCCAACGTTGAACACATAGAAAAGGCCCTCCTGCCCGGCTTTCGCCAGGGTGCCGGAGACCGTCACGGGGCGCAGGGAGCGTTGCGCGGGGCTTTTCTTACTACTCACAAACGACTTGGCTTTTTCCTGCGCCTGCCGCATGGAGACGGGGCCGGCATGGAGGCCGGTGACAAGAAACGCCAATGTCAATACGAAAAGAATTTTTTTCATCGTAACATTATATTGATTAAACATTATTCAAGTTTCGCATTCGCTCAACTTCTTGGAGTTACAGGAGTTCGGGAGTTACAGGAGTTCAGACATTAGTCCTGAAGGCTCCCTATTCGTCAGTTTGCAGAGGTTGGAAGTATTGTCTGAACTCCTGAACTCCTGTAAC
>JAEEGL015703289.1_pt1 | contig 14738 bp, 13 predicted proteins | sample 9134231 | NCBI WGS metagenome assembly JAEEGL01 (sample SAMN16246548, study PRJNA631951) | gut metagenome | biome: gut microbiome; feature: rumen; material: fiber-attached | host: Bos | place: Iran: Karaj | collected 2018-10 | reverse complement strand
TGGCAACGGTGCCCCTTGAACATATCGTACTCTTCGAACGCACCCTTGTCTAACAGCATCTCTACACGCTCGCGAGCGGTGTATTTACCTTTGTCGTGCTGTTTCTGAATGGCTTTCTCGCCGCCACCGAGACGGGCTTGTTCGCGCTTCTCGATGAGTTTCTTGATTTTCTCTAATTGCTTACTCATTGCTGTTATTTACAATTTACGATTTATTATTCTATTTCTTCATTTAACAATTTAACCCATTAACAAATTGACCAATCAATTGTCCAATTGTAAATTGTCAAAATGTACATTACTTCGGGTGTTCGCAAAGTTCTGTCAAGATGCCGCAAGTGCTCTTCGGATGCAGGAAGGCAATATTCAAACCCTCAGCACCCTTACGGGGCTTCTCATCGATAAGACGAACGCCCTTTTCGCTAACCTCTGCCAAACCATTGGCTACACCGTCCTCAATACAGAAAGCAACATGGTGTACGCCCTTGTTGCCCTTGTCGAGCCACTTCTGAATGGTACTCTCTGGTGATGTCGGCTCCAGTAATTCCAACTTCACTTCACCACACTTCAAGAAGGCGGTTTTCACCTTCTGATCCTCTACCACCTCAGTTGCATAACACTCCAAGCCCAGCACGTCAGTAAAGAACGGCAGGCTCTCTTCAATGCTCTGGACGGCGATGCCCAGATGCTCAATGTGAGAAATCTTCATACCTTTTAAAATTAGTTATACAAATTATGTTTGCAAAGGTACAATTTTATATTTAATCTTACAACTTTTTATACGCTTTTATTCGGTTTTTTTGCAAAATTTATTAGCATAGTTAGTGCTAAATGTGGGAAAATGCGTATCTTTGTAGCCACTTTTGTGATAGTTTATGAAAGAAGAGGTATAGTATATGTTTCGGTTCAAACAGTTCACAGTCGAACAGGACCGATGTGCCATGAAGGTGGGGACTGATGTCGTCCTGTTGGGAGCTTGGGCACGTGGCGGTCCAAGAGCGCTGGATATAGGCACAGGTACGGGCATTATCGCTCTGATGTTGGCTCAGCGCTATCCTGACGCTCACATTCTGGGGATTGATATTGATGGGGATGCCATCAGTCAGGCTGCAGACAATGTCAAGGCATCTCCCTTTGCCAGCCGCATCAGCGTGGAACTGATGAAGGTACAGGATATGGGTGAAAGGTATGCTGGCTGTTTTGAAGCGGTGGTGAGTAATCCGCCTTTCTTTATCGATTCGCTTCAAGCACCTGACCGCCAGCGCAATATGGCGCGGCATGCGGAGACGCTGACGTATGGCGACCTGATGAAGGCTGCAAAGATGTTGCTGGACGACGACGGGGAATTGAGTGTGATAGTACCTTTCGACTACCGTCGGCGCATGGACGATGAAACTGTTTTCCAGGGTCTTTTTCCCAGTCGTGTGTGTGCTGTCAAAACCAGTGCCAAGAAACCTGTGCGACGCTATCTGTTGGCCTACAGGAAGCATCCCTGCGTATGCGAGCAGACGGTGCTTGTGATAGGTGATGAGGCATATCAGCAGTTGACGCGCGACTTCTATTTGTGAAATCCAGTCCGGCAGAAGTCGTCAAACTGCCCCTGAAAACCATTGAATACGTTGATGTCTACAGGTCCTTTGATACCATCGACACGACCTTCGGGCGTCAGTTGCCAGTAGACCAATTTGATGTCAGGCTTGTATTCGCCATAACGGGCTATCCATACGTTGTAGCGTTGCTTGATGTCGTCGGCATTCTTCAGATACTTGTTGACAAACATTTGGTTGATATATAGGATGGGGCGTTTGCCTGTGCGTCGTTCTACCAGCTGTAACCATTGGCGCACCCGCTTCAGCATCTCTTCACCACCACCAATCTGTGTTATCTGAGCATCTGAAGGCTCTACATCGAGCACGGGGGGGAAGTCGGTCTCTCGGATCAGTGTGTGATTGACGAAATAGTTGGCTTGGTCGACCGCAGATGTGCGCAAGCTGAAAAAGTGGTAGGCACCCACACGAATGTCCTGATTTCGTGCGTCCATATAGTCTTTCAGGAAGTAGCGATTGCGGATGGTGGTACCTTCGGTCGACTTGATATAGACGAAAGAGACGGGATAAGTAAGCCCCTCAGTATTGTGCTTGCGACCTAATGACGTGATGCGTACCTGACGCCAGTTGATGCCGTAGCGTCGGCGGCCTATCTCGTGCTGATGGCGCGAGATGTCGATGCCATAGATACGTTCTGACGTATAGCGTATCTTCTCGCCCAGGAAACGTCCTTTTTTCCATTGTCCGATGCGCACCTGATGGTAGGGTGACGACTCAAAGCCGAAACCATGACGTTTGCCAGACTGCCACATACCCTCATAGTGAGAGCCGTCCCGTCCATCGAAAGCCCCTTGTCCGTGAGCTTCGAGGAAGCTGTTCATCTGTCCGCAGTAAACGCCGATTGAGTCAATACGACGAGCTTTGACAATGGTGTCAGCATCCCAAACAGCACAAACGACACGTCCATATTCATCGCGCGTGATGCCTTTGCCCTTCAGCTGACCGATACAGAAGCGTCCTGCTTTCCAGTAACCATTTTGCATTTTGACGGCGGTCATAGGTCTGTCTTTGGCGACAATACGTTCCTGACGTATAGTTTTGGTAGCAGCACCCTTCTGCTGTTTGCCCTTCAGTTGATGAAGACGCTGCTGTAGCGTTGTATTATACTGTGCCACAAGGCTATAGCCGTCGTCCATTACATTGTGCAGACGCAGGTAGTAGCTCATCTCATCGATTTCCTTCTCTGTCAGACTGATGGCATTCCGGATGGAATCGGACGACAATTGCGGCTCATAGTATCTGACCACTTTGTCGGGAATTATAGGCGGCAGTTTTGCAGGAAACATCATCGGATTCAGCAAGGTTACAGCTACAAGTACGATGATGTCGGCTATGGTTGCTATATTGGTTTTCTGTTTCACCCTTTCCTCACTTTTCTCTATTTTCATCCAGCCACGCATCAAGCAGCATGCGAGCGATGCTTAGTTTCTCAGGTATCTCGGGCAGGTTGTCCTTGCGGAACCAGCCGCCTTTGGCTATCTCACTTTGTTGTAAATGAATCTCACCGGAAACGTAGTCGGCATTGAAACCTACCATCAAGCCGCAAGGGTAGGGCCAAGGCTGTGAGCCGAAGTAACGGATATTAGTGATGGTGACACCCGTTTCCTCAAGTGCCTCGCGAGCTACAGCCTCTTCCAAGGTCTCGCCAGTTTCCACAAAGCCTGCCACCAATCCGTAGTAGTCGCGACGGAAGTTCTTGGCCCGTACCAGCAAAACCTCGTCGCCACGATGAATCAGCACGATGACGGCGGTGGCCAGTTGTGGCCATATCTCCTTACCACATTCCGTACACTTCTTTGAAATGTCGGTATCCATCCGCATGGGTGCTCCACACACACCGCAGTAACGGGTGTTCTGGTCCCAATAGAGCAGTTCCTGACACTTGCCCGCCTTCAGGTAGATGGCTTTCTGCAGCTTGAAATAACTCTGACGCAAACCGCACATCTCGTAACGTGGCGAGTCGGTAACGGGAGTATCGATGCGGTAGGTTTTTACTTCTTTGCCGTCCAATGGCGTGATGTTCATCACGTTGGTCCAAGGCTTTACTTCCGTTGGCGGCTCTTCCTGTAGTGGAATAGTATAAGTGCCGTCAGGCAGTTTTTCCAATAGCACGTCTTCCTTACAAAAAACAAAATAATATGTTTTCATTTTCTTATTCCTTACTCCTTACTTCTTACCTCCCGAACAGTTTGATCCTATCACGCTCCAGAGCGGGTTTTACCCATTCTTCTGGAACGAATCGCCAGTTGTTGCCAGGTTTGGGGTCGATGATGCCCTGCCGACGGATTTCTTCTGTCAGATAATGGCGCAGGTCAAGAGGAGTATGGAACACAACGCGGCTCTCCAGCTCATCACGCGGGATACCAGCACCACGTGTCAATAACTCGCCGCCGCCGTTAGCACGATAGCTGCTCATTACCACCTTGTACCACTTGCTCTCGTCGAAGGGTTGACCGTCCGACATACGCAGGATGCGTACCTTCTGACCGTCTGGTTTGGTCAGGTCTACCTCGTAATCGATACCTGCCGCCGAGTCAAAATTGAAAGTAAAATTATGGAATCCAGTAAGTTGCTGGTCACCAGAAGACGCATCGTTTAAACGCAGGGCAGGATCGTCGGGCGATGTCATCGTGTTGACCCACAGGTCGTAGCTCAACTCCAAATGTTGGCGAATCTCCTTACCCGTCATGCGAAGTACGAACATCAGGTTCTCGAAGCGGTAGAGCTTGAACATATCTGCCATCTTCACTTCGCCAGCCTTGATGGTGGCGTTGAATGCCAAAGGTGCTGCAAACGAAATATCGGCCTTCGAAATCTGCAACTGTAGCGAGTGTATCAGATCGGTAAAGGCAGAGTTACCGAAGAAACTCTCACGGGTATAGATAGACTGCTTGAACTCACCGACGCGCTGACCTACAAAGTCTTTTACCTGTTGGATGTCCTTGTCGAAGTGCTGCATCATCTGCTGATCAACCTCTTCGTCAAGTACATTGACAATATTGCCCAAAATCTCCTTCTTCACCAACTTGTCTTTTTTGAAAGTCAGCGTAATGTCAGCTTCGGCCACATTCTTCACAAAGCAGCTGGGGTCGATGCATAGTACCTGCTGGCCCTCGCAATTGGTAATCCAGTCGTTGTGCACCTGATGGTCGTGTCCAAAGAAAATGATGTCGAAGCCGGGAACCTCTTTGGCAACGGCTTCCGTAGCATCTTCGTCATATTCGTCGGTCTTGATGCCACCGTTCAGTCCAGAGTGGAACAGACCGAAAATCAGATCGGGTTTCTCTTTCTCTTTGATGTATTTCACCCACTTGCGGGCGCAGGCCGTCATCTCCTCAAATTCCATACCCTTCCAAATCTGCTTGTTCAGCCAGTTGGGGATTGCGGGCGTCAGCATACCGATGACGCAAATCTTTACGCCGTCCTTTATATGCACAGAGTAGGGTTTCAGACCATCGTAGATGTTCTGGGGCTTGGCATCGCCATTCTTGTAGCCCTCCTTTACGATGTTGGCGCCCAATAGCGGACAGCGTACTTCACGAATCCATTTGTCGTAAACCTTATGGCCAGGTTCGATGTCGTGGTTGCCAACGGTTTCTGCATCATACCGCATGTAGTTGATGACTCGCGCTGCCAGATTCTCATCCTCGGGCATCACGAAGTTCGTCCAATAGACACAAGGCTGACCTTGCAGAATGTCGCCGTTGTCTATCAACAGCAGGTTGTCGCCATATTTCTTACGTTCCTTATTAATATAAGTATTAGCACGCACGAGCGTACCCTTCAAGGGACGGCCCTCTGTAAAGTCCCACGGAAAGAAGTGTCCGTGAACATCACTGGTCTCAATCACCTTCAACTTGACGGTTTTATTACCCTTAGGGGCACTCGTTACTGTCAGAGCACCCATCAGCAAAACGGCAGTTATCACTATATTTTTCATAGTCGTACTATATTTTTCTGCAAAGTTACGAAAAAGTTTAGAGTTTAGGGTTTAAAGTTTAGAGAAATTTTGTAATTTTGCCGAAAAATATCAGATAACATGGAAATAAAGCAAGCAGAATTCGCCCTTTCGGCTCCTATAGTCAGTATGTGTCCCAAAGACACCAAGCCCGAATATGCCTTCATAGGACGCTCGAACGTCGGTAAGTCAAGCCTTATCAATATGCTTACCAACAACAAGCGCTTGGCCAAAACATCAGCGACACCGGGAAAGACGTTGCTCATCAACCATTTCATTATTAATAAGGAGTGGTATCTCGTCGACCTGCCAGGCTACGGCTATGCCAAGCGCTCGAAGAAGGAAGTGGACAAACTTGATCAGATGATTCGCGGCTATATCCTGCAGCGTGAGCAACTTGTCAATGTCTTCGTATTGGTGGATATCCGATTGGAACCTCAAAAAATCGACCTCGAATTCATCGAGTGGCTCGGCCTGTCGTCAATACCGTTTTCCATTGTGTTCACCAAGGCCGATAAACTGACCTCTAACAAGGCTCGTCAGGCGATAGAGGTCTACAAGAAGACTCTTTCGGAGACTTGGGAAGAACTGCCCTCCATGTTTCTTACCTCAGCAGAGAAGAAAGAGGGTAGGGACGACGTGCTGAACTATATCGAAGGAATCAATCAGTCACTCGCGGAATAGGGTTACTATGAGCACATAAACGCAGCGAGATAGCAGAGGTGCAGATAATTAATCGTTTTTTGTTTTGCATTTTACTCACTTATTCGTACCTTTGCAGCGCGAAAAACGTATATAGATAGAATGGTTCCTTACTTAGACGTACAACATCTCTCAAAGTCGTTCGGTGCGCTGACATTGTTCTGCGACATCAGTTTCTCCATTGGCGAAGGTCAGAAGGTGGGACTGATAGCGAAGAATGGTACTGGCAAGTCGACGCTACTGTCTATTCTTAGTGGAAAGGAAGGCTACGATTCGGGAAGCATTGTATTCCGGCGCGACTTGAAAGTGGGTATGCTGGAACAGTCGCCCGTTTTCGATTCTGACGAAAGCGTGCTCGATGCGTGTTTCAACCATCACGGTGAGGAAGAGAAGGTATTGAAGGCTAAGCAGGTGCTGACGCAATTACAGATTCGCGACCTTCAGCAACGCATGGGAGAACTGAGCGGCGGACAGCAGAAACGTGTGGCACTGGCAAACGTGCTGCTGACGGAACCTGACCTGCTGATACTCGACGAGCCAACAAACCATTTGGACCTTGAGATGATAGAATGGCTGGAGGGCTATCTGTCTCGTGGAAACAGGACGTTGTTGATGGTGACGCACGACAGATTCTTCCTGGACCGCGTCTGTTCTGTAATATTGGAACTCGACGATCAGACCATCTATACTTATCGAGGTAACTATGCCTACTATCTGGAAAAGCGTCAAGAACGCATCGATAACCGCCGTGCTGAGGTGGCGCGCGCCAATAACTTGTATCGTACGGAGTTGGAGTGGATGCGACGTATGCCACAGGCACGAGGCCACAAGGCACGCTATCGTGAAGAAGCATTCTACGAACTGGAGAAAGTGGCCAAGCAACGGCTGGAAGAACGTCAGTTGCGTCTGAAGGCATCCAACGTGTATATCGGTAGTAAGATTTTCGAATGCCAGTATATCTCTAAGGCCTTCGGCCAAATGAGAAATGAGAAGGGAGAAGTGAGGAATGAACCTGTCGTCATTCTCAAGGACTTCTACTATAATTTCTCGCGTTTCGAGAAGATGGGTATCGTGGGCAACAATGGTACTGGTAAATCGACATTTATCAAGATGCTGCTTGGACAGGTACCTCTGGACGACGGACGTATCGTGATAGGTGAAACGGTCCGTTTCGGTTATTTCTCGCAAGAGGGATTGCAGTTTAATGAACAGGAGAAGGTTATTGACGTCATTACGAAGATTGCCGACTATGTAGACTTAGGCAGCGGCAAGAAGCTGAGTGCCTCGCAGTTGCTGCAATACTTTCTTTTCACGCCAGAACAACAATATAATTATGTATATAAGCTCTCGGGTGGTGAGCGCCGTAAGTTATACCTCTGTACGGTACTGATGCAGAATCCAAACTTTTTGGTACTCGACGAGCCTACCAACGACCTCGACATTGTGACGCTGCAGATTCTGGAAGAATACCTGCAGGACTTTCCTGGTTGTGTCATCGTCGTCTCGCACGACCGCTACTTTATGGATAAGGTGGTGGACCATTTGTTAGTGTTCAAGGGGCAGGGAGAAATCAAGGATTTCCCTGGTAACTATACGCAGTATCGCGAGTGGGAAAAATGTAGTGGCGAGAGGTTAGAGGTAAGAGGTGATAGAATACCTCAATCCGGAAAAAAGAATCTGCAGAACAATTCTCTAACTTCTAACCACTCACCTCTCACCTCTAAGCGTAAGCTTTCCTACAAAGAGAAACGCGAGTTGGAGCAGTTAGAAAAAGACATTGCGGCTTTGGAGGCTGAACAACATCAGATAGAAGAAGCGCTTTGCGGTGGTGTCACCTCTGTGGATGAGATAACAGCTATGAGCAAGCGATTGCCTGTTCTGAAAGAAGAACTGGACGAAAAATCGATGCGGTGGTTGGAACTATCGGAAATTGAGAGTTGAGAATTAAGAATTGAGAACCAGTGATACAACAACAATATCCATCACAACTATTGGAGCGGGCTGTGCAAGAGTTTGCAAAGTTGCCTGGTGTAGGTCGTAAGACGGCTCTGCGATTGGTGCTGTATTTGTTGCGACAGGATACTGAGGACGTGGAAAAACTGACGCAAGCCATTTTACAGATGAAGCATGAGGTGAAACGTTGCAGCGTATGCCACAATATCAGTGACAGTGAGATGTGTCCTATTTGCAGCGACCCTCATCGTGATGTCTCGACAGTCTGTGTAGTCGAGAATATACAAGACGTGATGGCGGTTGAGAATACCCAGCAGTTTACTGGTTTATACCATGTATTGGGAGGTGTCATTTCACCTATGGACGGCATTGGACCCAGCGACTTGGAAATAGAGTCACTTGTATTCCGTGTGCGCGCAGGTAATATAAAGGAGGTGATTCTGGCCTTGAGTTCCACGATGGAGGGCGACACAACGGGCTTTTACATCTTCCGCAAATTGGCACCGTTCAGTAATGTTAAGATCAGCATCATTGCACGAGGTATCAGCGTGGGTGACGAGCTGGAATATACGGACGAAGTGACGTTGGGGCGTTCTATCCTGAACCGCACACCGTTCGAAGGAAAATAGTCTTAATTGAGAATAAAGAATGATTATGAATAGTGAGACAATACAATTTCTATTGACAACCCTTATGGAACTGGCTACGTTGGCGTGTGCTTATTTAGGACTGCGACTCATCAAGCAGAATTGGAAGCTACGCATGGCGTTGATTGTCGTTCCGCTGTTGACAAACGCCATTCTGTATGCAGTCTATCGGACAACGGCCTTCTTCTATCTGGGTGTCATCCTTCTAATCTGTATTCTCTTTGTATGGCCCAGAAAATCAGTGTAGTCATCGTCAGCTATAATGTCTGCCAACTGTTAGACGAATGCCTGCAGAGTGTAGAACGTGCCCTTGAAGGTGTCAAGGGCGATATCTGGGTGGTTGACAATAAATCGACCGACAGAACAGTAAAGACATTACGTCCAAAACATCCCCAGGTACACTTTATTGCCAACCAACACAATGTAGGGTTTGCTCGTGCCAATAATCAGGCCATCCGTCGTTCGGATGCGGAATATGTGCTCTTGCTGAATCCTGACACCGTGGTTTATGAACCCACTATCAAAGGTTGTCTCGATTTCATGGATGCTCATCCTGAAGCCGGAGGGGCAGGTGTGAGGATGCTGAATCGCGAAGGCAAATCTGCTCCAGAATCGCGCAGAGCCATACCCACACCCTGGGTGTCGATGCTCAAGATGCTGGGCTTTACACGTCGTTATTATATGAGTGATTTGCCTTGGAACCAACCCTCTCAGATAGAGGTGGTCAGCGGTGCTTATTGTCTGTTGCGCAGAAAGGCTCTCAACGATGTGGGGTTGCTCGATGAAGACTTCTTTATGTATGGCGAGGATATCGATCTCTCGTTCCGCTTGCTGAAAGGTGGTTGGCAAAACTGGTATCTGCCCTTTGACATCATTCATTACAAGGGCGAATCGACCGAGAAGACTAGTTTCCGCTATGTCCATGTGTTTTATCAGGCTATGCTGATCTTTTTCCGTAAGCATTACGGGCATCTCAGTTTCTTGTTTACGCTACCGATTAAGACGGCCATCTACTTCCGTGCCTTTGTGGCACTGATGCACATGATGACTCAGCAACTACGTAATTTCCTGCATCCTCAAAACGATATCAAGGCATGATGAAACAATCAACAGTATCAGTCACTCTGCGAGCTATCGAACCAGAAGATCTCGATTTGCTCTATCGGATAGAAAACGACCAGCAATTGTGGCATGTGGGAGCTACCAATGTCCCTTATTCCCGTTACACACTGCACGATTATATTGCAACGTCTGCAGACGATATCTATGCAGACCGTCAGGTACGACTGATTATTGAGAATGGTGACGGACAGATAGTGGGCATCTGTGATATCGTACGCTTCGAGCCCCAGCATCTGCGTGCTGAGGCGGGTATCGTCATCATGGAACCCTTTCGCCAACATGGATATGCTCAGGCTGCCATCTTACAATTGACTCACTACGCACTTACTATTCTGCATCTTCACCAACTTTATGCTGTGGTGGCTACTAACAACGAGGCAGCGCTTCATTTGTTCAGAAATGTAGGTTTCGAGCACGAAACACTGTTGCGCGACTGGCTGTTTGACGGACATAATTATGCCGATGCTGTGGTGATGCAAAGATTTTTGTAAAATTTCTGCGAAAAAGTTTTGAGAATTCGAAAATTCTATGTACCTTTGCACCCGCAAATGACAGGAGAGTCGTTTGGATGTTATTAGTTTTTATGGTTTGGTGCGTTAGTTCAGTAGGTTAGAATGCCTGCCTGTCACGCAGGAGGTCACGAGTTCGAGTCTCGTACGCACCGCTTCCGCAATAGGTTATAAGCCTGTTGCGGAATTTTTTTGCAAATATTTCTTTATTTTTTTTCTTTTCTCTTACCTTTTTTGTAATTTTGCACGATATATGGAAAATAATAATTCAATCTTATAAAGAAGTATGAAACAAACTATTCTTGTTACAGGTGGTACGGGTTTTATCGGAAGCCATACTACCGTAGAGCTGCAACAGGCTGGCTACGAGGTTGCCATCATTGATAATCTCTCAAATTCTAATGTGAATGTCGTTGACGGTATCGAGAAGATAACTGGTATTCGTCCTGCCTTCGAACAGGTGGATTGTTGTGATTTGCCCGCATTGGAGAACGTGTTCAAGAAGTATCCGAAAATTGAGGGTATTATTCATTTTGCTGCCTCAAAGGCCGTTGGCGAGAGTGTTGAGAAACCTCTGATGTACTATCGCAATAATCTGGTTTCGCTCATCAATCTGTTGGAATTGATGCCGAAATATGATGTCAAGGGTATCATCTTCTCCAGCTCGTGTACCGTTTATGGTCAGCCCTCTCAGGAGAACCTGCCTGTCACAGAGGATGCACCTGTGCAGAAGGCTATGTCGCCATACGGTAACACTAAGCAGATTAACGAGGAGATTATTCAGGACTATATCCACAGTGGAGCCCCCATCAAGTCAGTTATCCTGCGCTACTTTAACCCCATTGGTGCGCATCCCTCTGCCTTGATTGGCGAGCTGCCTAATGGTGTACCAATGAATCTGATTCCTTTCGTCACCCAGACGGCAATGGGTATTCGCGAACAGTTGAAGATTTTCGGTAACGACTACAATACACCCGACAAGACCTGTATCCGCGACTATATCTATGTAGTCGACTTGGCCAAGGCTCATGTCAAGGCTATGGAGCGCGTGCTTGATCAGCCGGAAACCGACGCTGTTGAGGTATTCAACATCGGTACGGGCAAGGGACTCTCTACACTCGAAGTTGTCTTAGGTTTCGAGAAGGCTACGGGTGTCAAAGTCAATTGGACCTACGCACCACGTCGTGAAGGTGACATTGAGCAGGTTTGGGGTAATGTTGACAAGGCTAACAAAGTGTTAGGCTGGAAGGCCGAGACACCCACAGAGGAAGTCTTGAAGAGTGCATGGAAATGGCAACAGAAGTTGCGTGAAGACGGCATACAGTAACATCGTCCAATGTCTGAGACTCACATGACCCGTAGACTGGTAACACTAATGATGCTTCTGGCATGTACATTGTTATATGCCGAGCGGATGGAACGCGTATTTTTTTCGTATGATGCTTCTAACGGCCTGGCGGATAATAGTGCGCAAACCATCAAGTGTACCAAGACGGGCCGTATGGTTATCACGACTATCGGACATGTCAATTTTTTCGATGGCGCCGGTTTCGTTCATATCGACCCGACTCCAGAAAACGACTTCCCGCTGCCTAAATATTTCGGACACTATCATCTCTACTTCGACCAGCATCACCACCTTTGGGTGAAAGACAAGAACAAGGTGACGTGTGTGGACTTGATGAAGGAACGCTTCGTCACTCATGTTGACTCTGTCATCAAATCAATGGGCATGAATAAAGATGTGGAAGATATGTTTGGAGACGGTGAAAACACCATGTGGTTTATGTCAAAAGGAAAGCTTTATTGTCCGACGAGAGAGATGACTGTGCCTGTCGGGCAGAACGCTGAGCTACATGATATAGACACTTATAATAATACGCTGTTACAATTCTTTGCCAATGGTGTCGTGTCGGTATACGACCTCTCTAATGGAAAACATCTGTATGATGCTTCTTCATTGGATCATGACAACACGCGGCCATTCATTTCGTCGGTGACTTTCCGTGACGGTCGTTTTTTCTATCAAATCAGGAATGGAGAGAAAGATGCCTGTCTGATGCGTTTCGATGTTCATACACGGGAATGGAAGGAACTGATGAGCTTGCCATATCATTTGAACAATATGGTTATGCACGACGGAATCATATTTGTGGCATGTGAATATGGCTATTGGGAGTATAATCCTGTCTCTGGCGAGAAAAAGCATCAGGAAACCATGAAGTTGAGCAACGGGCGCAAGTTGCTGACTGATGTCAACACGATAGCTTTCGACCGTCAGGGTGGTATGTGGATTGGTACTGAGAAACGCGGCCTGCTCTATGCAAAGGCCTTTACATCGCCTTTCTATGCCTACAGCTGGGATGAGCCCGAGGCAACGAAATACGCCGAGATAATAGACAAGTCACTGGAATGGGCCAATTCTGAACCGTTGGGCCGTCACGTCAACTGTAAGTATGTCGACAGTCGCGGATGGACGTGGACGGGACTCTATACTGGTCTCAGGCTGGAACGCCCGCTCATGGAGCCATATACCTTTACGACCAAGGATGGTATGATGAACGAAATGGTGCATAGTGTGATTGAGGACGACTACCACGATATCTGGGCTGCCACAAGCTACGGTATCTGTCATTTGTTTGTTGAAAACAATGAGGTAGTGCGACTTGAAAGTTACTTCTCGTCAGACAATGTGCCCAATGAGTCGTTTGTCAACCGTAGGGCTGCTAAACTAACTGACGGCACCATTTTGATGCAGGCTCTTGACCATGTGGTGACATTCAATCCGCACCACTTCCATACTAACGATATGTCGAAAATGGTCCTTTACCCCAAACTGATTCGACTGACGGTGAATGGACACGAAATATATCCCGGCATGGAATTGGATGGACGTGTCATACTTGAGAATGCCATTACACGCTCTTGGGAATTTACCGTAGGCTACCAACAGAACTCTATGTCGCTGACTTTCTCAGGACTTAATTTCCTGCGTCCTACACAGACTTACTATCGTTACCGGATTAAAGCCATTAAAGACAAGTGGAAAGTGCTTTCGTACTTTAATTCCGACGGACAGGTAGATATTCAGGGACTATTACATCTGCCATTGATTGGATTGAAGCCTGGAAGATACGAGATAGAACTACAGGTGTCGATGTCGCCAAAGGAATGGCCGCAGGAGCCTTTTACATGGATTATCAATGTTGAGGAACCGTGGTGGCGAACAACAGGTCTCTATACGTTGTTCGGACTGGTACTGGCAACCATTTTCATTCTCAATTTTTATTATTATAATAAGAATCTACGCCTTCGTATGAAGGTCATCAACGACGAAGCCGAACTGCAACACCGCATTACGAGTTTTGCCCTACGCTGCAAAACATTGGAGAGCGAGGTCCTGACACCTTTCTCGCTTCAGGAAGAAGGCTCAACACATCAGGATCCGGCATTTGCTGATATCATGACCAAAGTAGTGCCCTTCGTCCTGCAATGCAAGGAACATGAAGTCGCTTTCAATATGCATCAACTCTGTGAGGTGGCAGGTGTGGATATTAAGACGTTCTATGAGCAACTGTCATTGCATCTTAACGAGAGTCCACGATTGTTGATGCTGCAACTACGACTGGGCAAGGTGGCAAGGATGCTTGTCGAGACGGATAAGATAAAAGAAGCCATTGCCGAAGAGTTAGGTTTCGTATCGCCCAACTACATGATAGCCACCTTCTTTCATCTGTATCGTCAGACACCGGATGACTATCGGAACTCTATGGCCCGATAGCCCACCAGTCGCCATGTGCGATCCATCGGACCTTTATAGTAGGCCATCGCCTGATAACGGTTCTGTGTCTGATAGAAACTACCCTCAGAAGGCGGTATGCTGCCCGTAGCGGTGATGTAGTTGTAGGAGTAGTAGCCCTGTTTCAGCAGCAACCGCGCGTAGTAGATGCCCTTGGCGCCGTCATACTGCATCTTGTAGGTTTCGCGGTCTTTATCGGTAGCCCAGTGGCCTCCAACGTAAAGCTCACCCTGGTACGGTGCCTTCAGCGTAAAGTTCACCCACACATATTCACAGGTATAGTCCATCTCTGAATTGTCGCTGTTCCTGATGCAGAAGGCACCGTCGGCATCCACATCCGTCAGATAGTTGCGGCGCTCAGTGGCCATAAAGGGATAGACATCATACTCGTGTCCGTTCCAGTTAATGCGGTCGATACCCATAGTGGGGTGCGACACGTCTA
>JAEEGL014768469.1_pt1 | contig 14738 bp, 12 predicted proteins | sample 9134231 | NCBI WGS metagenome assembly JAEEGL01 (sample SAMN16246548, study PRJNA631951) | gut metagenome | biome: gut microbiome; feature: rumen; material: fiber-attached | host: Bos | place: Iran: Karaj | collected 2018-10 | reverse complement strand
CGATGATAAAGAAGAATTCCTTTTCGGGGTTATTTGCCGCTTTCTGACAGAAACGATAAAAAACACCGTATTTCAGTTCAAATCCGTCCTCAACTGGTTTGTATCCCATAATGAAGTCTTCATAAGAATAGCTTTGGTGAAATTGAACTTTGCATACTCTTGATTTATCTTTCTTTCCTATGATTGAATAGGCAAATCTTTCAGCAGTATAAGACTTTCCTACACCAGGAGCACCTTGAATAATAATATTTTGCTTTTGATCAAGTAAATTCTTCAATTTATCATATTCATTTTCATCCATTAATACTTCATTAAAGAACTTTTCCTTTGAATATGCCTCAATTTCTCCTTGATTATCACTTTGGTAATTTTCATCTTCTTCAGTGGAATCATATAACTCCTTATATGCTTCAACAACTTCTTTTTTTAATATCCAATCTACAGGATTTTTATTAATGATTAAATTCATCATAACTGAGATATATTCGTTATGATCAGGTGACGGATTAATCTTAATCTTTTTTTCTTTGCATATTTTTTCACATGCACGTGTCATTATATTAGAAATACTTTGTGCACCTGATGGTTCAAGTTCAAATTCTTCTGCCGCTTCTTTACAACTAGAAGAATGGTTATTAGTTCTATACCAATAATCTAAATATTCCCTAACATCATCAGTTATTATCTCTTCATTTGATAAAATCTCTTTCCAATCTTCTTTTGTAAGATTTGTTTCTTGTGTATAAAATGTTCCTTTATTGCTCTTTTTTGACTCTTCACTAATTGTAGTATTAATGTACCATAGTAAAGATTCAATTCTTCTAAAATCATAAACTGTAGGATTATTTATTCCTAATAATTTTAGAGTTATTTCAGTGATTAGGGCATTTTTCTTTAATAATAGAGGCTCTTTTCTAACTGGTTCAAATAAATCTTTATCTCCATCCATTAGTTGTAATTTTTCAATGTTATATAATTTATAAATATAAACAAATTTATTCTTATAATCATATCCATCTAACCATGAATTAAGAACAATCATACCAATTAAAAAGTTCTTCGCAGAAATATGTGCTGATATGTTTGTTTTAGATTCATAAAAATCAATAATTTCATCAAACTTTGTTATAGATATTAATTGTTTTAAATATGATCTAATAGATGATTCTACTTTGTTTTTATCATCATCAGTTTTTAATTCTATTTTACGAATCTTTCCATTATCTTTTTTTACTTCCCACCACTTTATGTTTGAACCAGTTCCTTCAACCCATAAATACAAAAGAGATGATTTCATTGGTCCTAAACTACCAAGAGGTTTTTCAGTTTCATTCTCTATAAACTGTCTTAGCGATCTATAATTCTTACCTTCAAAATTTTCATTTTTAGAATTATAATCAATACCACTAATATTGCCTTTTATTATCATATCACGATAAAAATTCCACTTTTCCATAGCCTTATCTATACCTTTTTCGTTCACGTAGGAATTTTTATAATCAGTTTCATATTTGTTTATAAATTCTTCTACAGTTAATCTCATAACAAAACCTCCATTAATCTATTTTTTTTAGCGAAGGAACTTCAAAAGTCAACACTCTTCCATATATTGTCAAACTATCAATTAATCTACCAGGATTCCCAATATAATTTCTGTCTATTGCGTATTTAATAAACAAAGTATTAATTGCCGTCCTAAGATTGCTTTTAATCTCGTTTTCTTTTTTTGAATCATAAATACTATATTCAAAAACAATTTTGTTTGTTTTTGTTACATCTAACATATTTAATTTGTCTAAAAGAGGAAAAAAATAACTATAATCCGCTTCATTAAGAGAGTGGCCAAAAACGATAGCATTTTCAAAAGTTGACTCATCATAATCGTAAACATCAATCATATCCAATTCTATTCTTCTATTTGTTTTTGTAAACAAATAATTCTGTTCGACTTTTTCAGAATAAATTGAATCAGTCCCAAAAATAGGATTCTCATATTCACCATTAATGTTTCTAAGCATTCCATCTGTATATTCATCTTCAAATCTATCAAAATTAAAGCTATCTATTGATGTTACTTTATCTAAATTACATATTTTCATGAACGCTTTTTGATAATTGTCGAATATTTCCTCAGTTTTGACTGGATCTTTTGTAAAATGAATCCTGTAAATGTAATTCCCAAAATCTTTTTCAAATAATTTTAATTGACTTAGTAAAAATTCAAAAAAACTGTTTTTATCAGCAAATAGTCTTTCGTTATTCTTTTTGTGAACTATCGAAACTAAAATGCATAATTCATTTGGTGTATCTTGATTGATATGCCAAATGCCTTGCTCATAATTGAATACACTTTCCCAAAAAAGTGGTTTAATATCACTATCAGAATTAGGATTGACAGAATCAAATATAATTCTCTCAACATCACACCATTGCCAATTGTCAATATGCTTTGGATATAAATTTTTTAATAAGCAAAAATATATATCCCATACATTTATTTCATCTATTCTTTCCAAATCTTTCCAGCAATTATATCCACTATTATGTCTCGCATAATTATTCGCACTAAGCCCAAAATTGCAAAACCAATTATTGATACATTTGTATAAATCGTCTTTATAATTAAAATAATCAGAATAATGTGTCTTTAAGCCGCAGTACAAATCAAACCCATTTCCAATAACAAGTTTTACATTTTCTAATCCTTTTACTAATTCTTCTTTGTCAAATATATCCATTTTCTAACGCATCCTCCTGAAAATTATAATTATAGGTTAAAAGTACCATGCAAAAAAATTATTCTTAATATTCATTATGAATCAAATTGATTTTTTTCATCCATTGATATAAAAGTAACAGAAGCATTATCGTCAATCATTTTTAAATTATCTAATAAATCTTTTTTATTGTCGCAGCCTGTTTTCTTATCATAATAATAACTAATAAAATATTTTGGTGAATTATTAAGTATTTCTATTATTTTTCTAAAATAATACTTATCTACATCAGCCAAAGAGTGACCTAAAATAATAATTTCATTAATATCTTGAGATTTTTCGTTCAGCATTTCAAAAAAACACGTTTCATCCTTTTTTACAATTGAAGAACATCTTTTTGTAAATATGGTTTCAAAATTGCTATCAGCATTACTCAATGCTTCATTAACACCATCCTCTGATGAACTATCATACTCCTTGACAAAAGTTGAATCATACAAAGATATTTCTTCCCCATCATCTGTAAGAAAAAACGCATCGTCTCCAGAAATAATATCTTCATGTTCATCGGCAAACGAAACATCAAACATATGGCCTAAGATTATAGAATCAACCCCAATATTGTCTTCAACATTAACATTCTTTATCCAGCCATGAATATGATAGCATTCATCTTTGTAATACTCCTCTATAGTGCTGGTATAGTTAAATGACAAAACGATAGAATCTTCAAAATATCTCGTCAAGTTCTCTTTTTTTCTTATAAATGGAATTTTATTATCATCTATAGTTTTTATCCACCTGCAAAAAATACTTTTAAGTTTATAGATATGCTCTTTAAAATATATACTATTACTCTCTTTTATATCATCCTCTTCAAGCCCGTTTTTCATCTTAAAATCATTATTTAATTCCAATTCCTCAGCAAAATTATCAAAATTAAATTTTGACAAATTTTTTTCAAAATTCCACCAAAAATCATCATCATAAAAATTTTCCCCAAATAATGTCTCTAGAAATTCATATTCATCATCATCGTGCTTTTTTATATATTCCTTAAAATCCTTATAGCCTGTTTTCAATTCATGAGACTTATCAAAGCCGTTTCCGATTATAACCAATTTCATTTTTGCCCTCCATGTATCATTATCTACTATTATATCATACATATTGCATAATTATAATTGTTATTATGAGAAGATAGGTAAAAACGAACCTGTTAAATTAGAGGATTTGCCTTTTGATATTCCTGATAATTGGACATGGATTAGAATTAACGAAGCTTTTGAGATAAGGAATGGTTTTACTCCTTTAAAAAGCGAAGAAAAGTATTGGAAAAATGGCACAATAAATTGGTTTACTGTGGATGATATACATAATCAAGGCAAATATATAACATCAACAGTTCAAAAGATAAATGATTGTGCCTGTTCAACGGATAGAATTGTACCTAAAAATTCACTTCTTTTGTGCTGCACCGCTTCAATTGGAGAATACGCTCTAACAAAAATAGAATTAACAACTAACCAACAATTTAATGCCCTAACTCCAAGATATAGCAGAGAATTATTTGATATGGAATATATATTGAGTATTGCTGGATGGTTTAAACAGATATTGCTGAATCTTGCTGGAATTACTACGTTTCCGTTTGTTAGTACTAAAAAACTTGGAGCCATCTCTATTCCTCTTCCTCCGCTTGAAGAACAGCGACGTATTGTAGATAAAATTAACTCATTTGAGCCATTAATTCAAGAATATGATAAATATGAAAAGCAATTAACTGAACTTGAATCTACATTTGCTGAAAAATTAAAGAAATCAATTTTGCAATATGCTATTGAGGGCAAATTAGTTAAACAAGACCCTAATGATGAACCAGCATCAGTTCTTTTAGAACGCATAAGGGCTGAGAAAGAAAAGCTAATAACAGAAGGCAAAATTAAACGAGATAAGAATGAATCATACATCTATCAAGGTGATGATAAAAATTATTATGAGAACTTGCCTTCTAGATGGGTAAAAACTTATATCAGAAATATTATTTCATTAACTTCTGGAACGGATTTAACTCCTGAGGAATACTCGCCTGATAAGATAGGAGTTCCGTATTTAACTGGGGCAAGTAATATTTCTGAAGGCAATTCAATAATAATTAATAGATATACAAATGCTCGCTATGTTAATTCTCATAAAAATGAAATACTTCTTACATGTAAAGGCACAATTGGCAAAATTGCCATAAATCAAATTGGCGACATACATGTCGCAAGACAGTTTATGTCAATAAAATCCTTCATCTTAAATGACTATATGGTTATATATTTAAAAACGATAGTAGATTGTCTAAATACTGAAGCCAAAAGTATGATTCCTGGAATTGATAGAAATCAAATATTAACAAAAGAAATTATCTTGCCACCAATTCAAGAGCAAGTTAGAATAGCAAATAAAGTTAGTGAATTATTATTTCAAATATCTTATTGATAGACTCAACGACTTTTAGCTGTTCTTTATACGGTGGTAGAGGTACGACTAATGATTTTAAGCGATTTGCTGATAATCCTTGCAATCCAATTCCTCTTCCTTCAATCGAATTTGAATTTTTATATAAGAAAAATATTAAATAATAGAAATCGACATTAACTCCATTTAGCGGTCTTAATCTATGTATGTGATTTTGTATTCTAATATCGTAATCGTAGTTCCAAATGGCTGCACGGCCGATGTCACCACCTTCTAAAACAAGAAGATCACCTTTTGTTGCAGAGCATTTTTCGATTTCGCTGTCTTTGTAATACATGGTGTTCAAATTTTCTAACACAAAACTGTTCCAATACACGTTAGAAGTCGTTATATAAGGATATTTCTTTCCTTCGTTATCCGCTGAATTGAGTGCTTTACCGGCAGAATGAATGAAAATATCTTTTATTTGAACCCATTTCCAATGACATGGAATATCAATTGTATTATCCACTTTTTGAGAATTCAAACCAACCTTCTCATAATAATTTTTATTGAATTAAATTATCTAAAAAACAACGTATATAAAAAATGTATTTTATAATTCACTTATCCATCAAAGGAGGTCGAATTATGGATGCATTTAAAACTTTTCTGGTTGCAAATAATTTAGCACCAAACACTGTATCTACTTACATCACTGCTGTAAAAGGATACATTACAGATTATGATGATTTTACAAAAAGAAATCTTTTAGCTTGGAAAGCTCACCTAATTGAAAATTTTAAGGCAAAGACTGTTAATCTAAAAATACAGGCTATAAATAAATACTTAGAATTTATCAAGAAGCCGAACCTAAGAATAAAATCAATTAAGGTTCAACAAAAGCCATTTCTTGAGAACGTAATTAGTGATGCTGATTACGTTTTTTTTAAGCGAAAATTAAAGCGTGAAGAAAACAAAGAATGGTATTTTATTGTTAGATTCTTATGTGCTACTGGAGCAAGAGTAAGTGAATTAATTAAAATTAAAGTGGAGCACATTAAAATTGGCTATATTGATTTATATACTAAGGGTGGCAAGATTCGTCGAATCTATATTCCAATATCTTTAAGAAAAGAAACATTAATATGGCTTAACGATACTCTTAGAATAGAAAGCGGCTATATTTTCCTTAATAGATTCGGAGACAGAATCACAACTAGAGGGATATCACAACAACTTAAAAATTATGCAGTGAAATTTGGAATTGATCCAAAAGTTGTTTATCCTCATTCATTTAGGCATAGATTCGCTAAGAATTTCTTAGATAAGTATAATGATATTGCTCTTCTAGCAGATTTAATGGGGCACGAATCAATTGAAACAACTAGAATTTATTTAAGAAAAACAGCAAGTGAGCAGCAAGCAATCGTAGATAAAATCGTCACATGGTAAAAGAAAAATAGGTTCCTAAATAGGAGCCTATTATTACGTATAAATTATTATGAGAAGGTAATCAAAAATAATAAAGATATTAATATCTCTAATTATTCTTTTCCTATTCCTTTGCCACCAAAAGACGAACAGATTAAAATAGTAGAACGATTAAATACTATAATAACGAGAATAGATAATCTAATTTACTAACTATATTATTTTGCTGGTTAGTCGGTGCAATTGGTATTATGCAATTAGATATAATTTCTAAAGTTAGATTTGGAATTGCGGTAATTTTCTTTTGATCTACCAAACATTTTTGGATTGATGGAGCATTCAATGCATATGTTAGATATCTTAATTTGATTAAATGCTTATTAATTAATCTAACAATTGAAATGGCTTGATTAGTATTTAAGGGCAAATCTTTCTTTCTTACCAGTCCAGTTCTACCAAGTGTCCCGGCAATTGTTATAAGAATATCATCTTCAAGCAAGATGGATCTTTTAAGATAATTATTATGTGTTTCTTCAGAAATATATTTTAAATCTATATCTGAGATCTTATCGAATCCTAAAACATTTTCAGCTCGTAAAAATCCTATCCCTTGTTCAATATATGAAACATTTCCACCTCTGGGAGTTGTCCCTTTTGTTATTAATGATGATATTTTTGATAACGTTGTTAGTGACCATGAATTAGGGATATTCTCATAATAATTTTTATCATCACCTTGATAGATGTATGATTCATTCTTATCACGCTTAATTTTGCCTTCTTTAATAAGCTTTTCTTTTTCAACTTTTATGCGCTCTAAAAGGACAGATGCAGGTTCATCATTAGGATCTTGTTTCACTAATTTTCCTTCTATTGCATATTGCAAAATCGATTTCTTTAACTTCTCAGCAAAAGTGGACTCAAGTTCAGTTAATTTCTTCTCATAACTTTCATATTCTTGAAGTAACGGTTCAAAGGAATAAATTTTATCTACAATACGTTGTTGCTCTTCAAGCGGTGGGACTGCGATAAATGATTCTTTGAATAATTCTTTATTCAAATGTGGAATTGCGGCACCAACTTTAGAATTTTTATATTTGTCCTTATTGTATAAAAAAATCTTCAATAGTAACTCATAATTAAATTGATTAGTCGCAGAAAAAATTTTAAATGTTGACCCCATGTATCCTCTAAAAGGAGGAGTCATTATTTCACCTGAATTATCACCATCGACTAAGATAACTCTATAGGAATCATCGACAATAACGCCAGATGCTTCGATAGTTGGTTCTTTTAATCCTCTAATAACTTTTGCTTCAAGATATGGAAGTTTCTCGCCTTTTGATTTTTTACCATTGTTAAGCCAACAAATGTTTTTTTGCCTTATCCATATCCAATTATCAGGTATATCAAATGGCAAATCTTCCAATTTTGTAGGTTCATTATTTCCTATCTTCTCATAATAACAATTATCGTCACCTTTAAAAATATATGACTCATTCTTGTCTTTTTTTATTTTGCCTTCTGCAATTAATCGCTTCTTCTCCTCATTTATCCTCTTTACAAGCTCACTGGCTGGCTCATCATTAGGATTTTGCTTTACAAGTTTTCCTTGTATTGCTAGTTGAAGAATAGATTTTCTTAATTCATCAGCAGTTAAGTTCTTAATTGTCTTCATCTAATATCTCCAATATTTTTGCCAGTGTTCTTTCCATTTCAGCATTATAAGAGTCTCTTTTTTCTTTAAATTGTTGAATCAATTCTTTTGGTTCAAGTATTTCATCTTCAATATGAGGATATCCACATAAATCTAAATTGTAGTGCAAGTCTTCAATTTCTTTTTTGCTATACACTTTTGACTTAGGGAAATCATCAATAGTAATTTCTTCACGTTTATTCCACCATTCAATGACTGGATTAAAGTGTTCTAATAGAATTGGTTTTGTTTTAGAGAAGTTTTTATACCCTTCAGGCATATCCATTCTATAAATCCATGTTTCTTTTGTAGGATGAGTATTATCAAAGAATAAAATGTTAGTAGTAATAGAAGTATATGGTGCAAATACACTATGAGGCATTCTTACAATTGTATGAAGGTTAAATTCATTCATAAGTTTTGTTTTTATTGCTACTTTCGCATTATCTTCACCAAACAAGAATCCATCTGGAATAATTACTGCACATCTTCCATTTTTCTTTAATCTATACATAATAACATCCATAAACAAATCAGCTGTTTCGCTACTTCTTAATTCGGCTGGGAAGTTATTTTTTACTGCGTCTTTTTCTGATCCACCATAAGGAGGATTCATTAAAACAACATCAAATTTATCTTCTTCTTTATAATCCCTAACATTCTTTTCAAGTGAATTTGAGTGATAAATTCTTGGTTCATCAACATCATGTAGCAACATGTTTGTAATACATAATAAATATGGCATTGGTTTCTTTTCTATACCATAGATAGTCGTATTATATTTATCAACATCTTCTTCATTTTTCTTTTGTGGTTCAAGATACTTTAATGTAGAAGTTAAGAACCCTCCTGTACCACAAGCGAAATCAGCAACTTTTTCACCAAGTTGTGGTTTAATCATTTGAACCATAAAATCTGTTACAGCACGAGGAGTATAAAATTCTCCTGCATTACCAGCACTTTGAAGACTCTTTAGAATTGTTTCATAAATCTCACCAAATTCATGTCTTTCTTTATATTCAGAAAAATCAATTTCGTTTATAACATTAATAACTTGTCTTAAAAGAACACCATCTTTCATATAGTTTTGAGCATCTTCAAAAACATATCTAACTATTCTTTGTTTTAATGGTGTATCTTCACTTATTTCAAGGTTTTTTAATGCAGGGAATAGGCTATTATTGACTAAATCTAGCAATTTTTCGCCTGTAATAACTTTGTTGCTCTTATCGTCAATTGCCCAATTACGCCATTTTAGCTCTTCTGGTATTAAGCTTTTATAGTTTTTATCAAAGAATTCCCATTCTTCTTCTTTAGCATCATATACTTTTAAGAAAAACATCCATGTCATTTGACTAATTCTTTGAGCGTCGCCATCTACACCGGCATCGTTTCTCATTATGTCTTGTATTCTTTTAACTAAATTACTTACTGCCATTATTTCACTCCTCTAAATCATGCTGTATATAAAGCAGTTTGTACCGAATGTACTGCTGCTAAGTATCCATTTAAACCACCAAATAACTTAGCAATTTTAACTGGACTGCCATATTCATTAAATTCTGGTAGTTTTAATACTCTTTGATCAGTTAAATCATCAATTTCATCATTTGAATATTTATCCACCAAAATTGATAATACTTCTTTGCATTTATCTGAAAAACTATTAATAACATCAATTACTTTGTTACTCTTAGCTCTTTGACTCTTAGTTAATGGTTTAATTCCATATGCAATATCACATATTAAATCAAAATCATCAACATCAGCAGGATAATATTTTCTTAACTCTTCAAGGAATATTCCTTTATCATAAAGTTCACTAATTATAACATTTCTCTTTTCATCGCTTGTCCAATATTGTAAGAATTCATCAAGAGATGCATAATCCTGTAAGACGTTTCTCTTTGTAAAGTCCTTTAGGCTTTCAGTAACTAGTTTTCCGTCTTTATCATAATATTGAACTCTTTCTGATAGCAATTGAACTTCAACATCATTGATGTATACTTTTTTCTTTTTTTCTTTTCCCGGATCGTCACCTGGATTAACTGGTGGATCCACAGGACTAACCGGCTTTTTTCCTTTATGGTTTTCAGGATCATAATCTTCACTTTGAATATCTGGACCATTGAATTTAGGATCAGCAAATAATCGTGTTGCTCCTCTGAAATCTAAAATTGTAAAATACATCTTTCCATAATCTTCTACAATTCTAGTTCCTCTACCAATAATCTGTTTAAATTCAGACATACCATTTTCACCGAAAATATTGTCTAGAACTATATTTTTACATGTTTGGCAATTAACTCCAGTTGTCATTAATTTTGATGTAGTAACAATAGTTGGATAAACACTATCTTTATCAATAAAATTATCCAATTGTTTCTTTCCTTCATCATTATCTCCAGTTATGCGCATTACATATTTATGATTATCTGCGCATAAATCCGAGTTTAGATTTACTAATGCTTGTCTCATTCTTTCCGCATGATCTATATCAACGCAGAAAACAATTGTTTTAGCCAATCTATCAGTATTTTTTAAGTATTCAGTAATCTTTTCAGCAACTAATTGCGTTCTCTCATCAATGACTAAATTCTTATCAAAATCCTTTATTCCATATTCTCTATCTTCTACTAATTCTCCTTCTTTATCAGTCTTTCCTTGTGTAGGTCTATATCCAAGGACATCAGTATCAATAGCATATCTAATTACTTTATATGGGGCAAGAAAACCATCTTCAATTCCATCCTTAAGCGAATAAGTATAAACTGGTTCGCCAAAATAATCTATATTAGATATTTCTTTTGTTTCTTTTGGCGTTGCTGTCATACCTATCTTGCTTGCAGAAGCAAAATAATCTAATATTTTTCGCCAATTTGAGTCTTCCCTTGCGCTTCCTCTATGACACTCGTCAACTATTACTAAATCGAAAAAATCAGGCTTAAAACTATCTTTTAGCAGCGCTAAAGAGTCTTCAGTATCATTTTCAGATAATTGTTGATAAAGAGATAAATATATTTCATAGGAAGTATCCATTTTTTTATGTTCAACCTTATACATTGAATTCTTAAAAGGTTTAAAATCTCCAATAATTGTTTGATCAACCAAAATATTTCTATCAGCTAAGTATAATATTTTTTTCTTTAATCCTGCCTTCCATAATCTCCAAATAATTTGAAAAGCCATATATGTTTTACCTGTACCAGTAGCCATTACTAATAAAACTCTATCTTGCTTCTTAGCAATAGCCTCTACTGTTTTGTTTATTGCTATTCTCTGATAATATCTAGGTGCAAATGTTTCTTCTCCAAAATAATAAGGCGTATTTAAAATAGTCTCTAAATCTTTTGAGGCCTCTATATCTTTCTTATACTGTTCATCAAATAGTGCTTGTGGCGAAGGAAATTCATCTAATTCAAGGTGAACTTCTGTTCCTTTTGTCCTATCATGAAATAAGAATCCATCTCCATTTGATGTGAAAACAAATCTTAAATCAAGCATTTCGGCATATTCCAAAGCTTGTTGCATTCCATCCCCTACAAGATGCTTATTATCTTTTGCTTCTACTACTGCTAAAGGCAAGTTTTCTTTGTAAAAGAGAACATAATCAGCTTTCTTTTTAGGTAATCTCTTTGCCACATTTCCTCTTACTACTATTTTTCCAGCAGTAATAGGAAACTCCATTTTAAATTGCTTTTTTGTCCATCCTGCTTCTTCAATTGCTGGTGTAATATAATTTAATTTTACTTCTTCTTCAGTCATATTAATCACCTCATATTCTCATATTTTTTTATTATAGGAAGTTTATTCATAAAAAAAATCAATAATTCCATATTCTTTAAAAAGAGCATCAAGTTTCTTCTTTACTTTTGCAGTTGGTTCATGCCAAGAATTTTCCCATCTATTAATCGATGAAAAAGATACTCCTAAAACTTGTGCAAATTCTTCTTGAGTTAATTTCATTTTTGCTCTTAATTTTTTAATTAGTTCAGAATATTTATACAAAATACCATCTCCTAACTATTATTACTTATAATAATTATACACCTATATTTAATTATAATATAGCACTTTTTGCTATATTTTGATAAAAACATCAGCAATACTCTTATAAATGCTATTATTTTTTTTATTTTTTTATCAAATTTTATTATGCTTAATTATTGTCTTTAACTCCCTTGTTGAATCAATGCGAGCTTTAGCATATAGTTAAAATTTCAAGGCAAATAATAAAACTCGCTTGTTTTTAGCGAGTCTATCTATTACTTTTTGTTCAATATAAACCTACATTTAGGATAATTTGAACAACCATAGAATTTTCCATATTGTCCATCACGTTCTACTAGCGTTCCACCACATCTAGGACATATACCTTGTTTTAGTTCTTGTTGGGTATGTTTTATATTTTTTACGTGCTCCTTATTAGACATTTCTGTTTGAGCATTTATTAGTTTATTATATATTTCATCCATCTGTTCTATGGTATAGTTTGTTCCATCGTTAAAGTGTTTTAAATAAGATTTTAAATCATCTAGATTAACTACATTAGGGCAATCAATTTTATCAGCGTTATTCTGTGCCATAACAACTACAGAATTAATCTTGTATCCTTTTCCTAATACTTGAGAAATATGATAGATATGCGATTTATTTTGTTTTAATGGATTAGTGAATTGATGTTTTTCTCCACCATATAAGCATTGAGTCCATTTATCTTGATTTTCTCCCCCTAATATTAATCCCATATAGTTTTTAGTTTCTATACAGAATATACCATTTTCTCTAATTTCTATATGGTCTATTTGATGACTTTTACCTTGTTCATCTACTAATATTAAGTTATTAATTTGTCTATGTTCAACCTTTCCAAATATAAGTGGATTAAGTTTCTTATCTACTTTCTTTTCTCCAACTTTTCCTTTGTGGTTATTAACAGCTGGTTTAAATAGTTCTTTTAATAGTCCCATATATATCACCTGTTTTTATTATATCATAGTGCGAAAATTAATACCTATTCAAATTTAAAACCTCCCTATTACCAAATAGAGAGGAATTTTATAATTCATTATGATTATCATTTCCAATAAGTTACTGTGCCTGTTATGGCAACTATCTTCGGACTATTACCTGTAGTATTTGAAACTCCATTACCACCCATATTTAGTTTTATATCTTCAGTTACTGTTCCATTAGCGTTATTACATTCATAAGTCACTACACAATTTTCATATATTCCGTTATAAACACATCCAGAAAACTCAACTTTATATGCTGAAATCATATTAGATATTGAATATGTTTTAATATTGAAATAATCTGTATAGTTATCCAATGTTAAATTAACCACATATCGTTTTTGATTGTTTGCGTTTGTAATATCATTGCTTTTTGTAGAACCATTTGTTTTATTGCTTGAACCGCATGCAGGTATTGCTAATAGCATACAAAAAGCTAAACTAAATGATACAACAGCTTTTATGATTTTTTTCATAAAACCACCTCTACTTTTATTGTACCACATATTAATCTATTTAGGTAACAAAAAACCTCCCTATTTTTCAAATAGAGAGGCTTAATTATTCTTATTCACTTTCATAAGATAAATGATCAGGTAAATGATGCAAATACATATCTAGTGCATCATTACTTTCTTCTAAAACTTTCATTAATAGTTTATCAGGATATGAATGATTATCATGATAATCTTTTTCACCTTTATTTTTTATGTTAAATGCTAAAATCTCTTTATCTAGCGAAAATTCAGCATTTACACCAATCTTATTTCCTCTAGCATCAAGTCTTATCCATTTATCTAATTCACTAATATAAACTGTATTAAGTGCATGAATACAATATCCAGAATCTATTGTATCACCTAGTGTTAATCTTTGATAACTAAAACCTGAAGGTATATTATTTGCGCGTAGTAATGCGGCAAGTAGGTTTGCTTTTGCCCAGCATATACCTACGCCTTTATTTAAGCAATCACTAGCAGATACACTAACTCTTCTATCTTGGGCATCCCAAGAGTGCTTTATATTATCTCTAACATAGTAATAAGTATTTTTTATTAAATCTATTTTATCACTAGATTTATTTTTTAAATCTAAAGCTAGTTTATAAACAGATTCATTATCATAATCTATGTACTTGCTTTTTTCTAAATACTTTTCATACATAATTATTTACCTCTTTAGTTTTTATAACATTTATTTCTTTTCTAATAAAACAGCTGCCTCAACATGGGTGCAGTTATAATAAGTGCTGACAAACCATCATTTTTCAGGATATGCGATTATTGTAGTGCTGATATTTTATTTTAAAACATTATGTAGTTTTAAGAATTTTGTATCATTCATTTGTTCGTTAGTGACATATTTACCATCTTTAAATAATGCGTATGTTGTAATAGGTGTAGGAGCATTTTGTGCTTCTTCCTTACT
>JAEEGL013471878.1_pt1 | contig 14738 bp, 12 predicted proteins | sample 9134231 | NCBI WGS metagenome assembly JAEEGL01 (sample SAMN16246548, study PRJNA631951) | gut metagenome | biome: gut microbiome; feature: rumen; material: fiber-attached | host: Bos | place: Iran: Karaj | collected 2018-10 | reverse complement strand
GCATGGGCGGGTGCATAATTTCTTCTACCTGCGTCCCCGGCCGCATGCATGCATAGCATGCATAAACGCGGCTCAAAATGAGCCAAAGGGCTCATTTTGCATACACTCTGGCAGGAACAAAACTTTTTCCCAGAAATATAGCAGGCTTATCCTTCTTTCTTCGGACGTATCATAAGATTATCTGCAACTTTTGAGCTTTTTGAAAACTTGAGAGTGGAATAACCGATTATGCTGAATACGACAGCCCCCACCAGATTGACAAAAAGATCCTTCATCGTATCGATTATCCCTATATCAAGATAACCGCTGTCAATGGTGTAGGTTTCTCCTGAAGCAGTATGTATAACTGTCTGTGTTATGCCCGCGACATCAATGGGGGCTCCCATATTGGCGGGATCAAGGGTAACAGAGCCGAATTCCTGGACTATGAAATCCTTCTGCATATCAAGGAAAAACAGCTGATCCATGGAAAACTCGAAAAATTCCCATACCACGCCAACCGTCATGGAGAAGCAGAAAGCTACCAACGTCAGATAGAACGGGGACAGATTTACATTTTCGCTTCCCCTGTTGAGCAGGTATATGAGTGAGAAACCTATCGCCGCACACAAAAAGCCGTTCATTGTATGGAGCATCGTATCCCACCCGTGTATCTTTACATAGTAGTGGTTTATCTCACCTAGGATCTCCGCCGCGAAAATGAAACCGAAGATTATGATCTGGAATACTGCCGGTATTTCGATCTTCATCTTATCCTGCAGAAACGCCGGTATGAGGAAGAGTATGAGCGTCAGTACACAGAGCATCGCGCTCTGATAATTCCGGGTAATGATGCACCTTACCAACGTGAGCAGGACAAAAACACGGAGCACGGTATAAAAGATAAACGCGCTTTTATTCTGTTTATACGAATCCTTAAGTCCCTTGATATAATTTCCGATCTTCATTTCAATTACTCCTGTTTCTTTTCAAAGCTATTTACGTCCGCCGATACTGCAGTCAACTGTATTATTTATGTCTTATATTACCATATATACACAGGCAGGCGCATAGTTTCTTCCACCTACATCCCCGGCCTCAGACATTCATTTTTTCTTCTACGGTTTCGCCCTCATATTCAGCGGCATTGGGATCCGATACTATGTGATCCCCGGAATTTATGCCCTCCGTTATCTCTGTAAATGTGCCGTCACTAAGCCCCGTGCTGACATACTTCTTCTCCAGGGCCTCATCATTTATCACATATACATAGCTTCCGCCATCATCGGTATATATGCAGTTTGACGGTATCCTGACCACTGCCATGACCTTATTAAGGTCTATCGTTACATCTGCCTCCAGTCCGACTATCATATCCTCAGCAGTATCTATGCCTATCTCAACTATAACCTTCGCCTTGCCTGAAGCATCATTTTCAGCAGACTGATTGATCTTATCCACAGTCCCTTCATATACAGCATCCCCGATCTTCACCTCGGCCTTCTGGCCTTCACTTATCAAGCCTATGTCATATTTGGATACCAGCATCCTTACTTTATATCCCTTTGCTGACTGCATTTCGAAAACCGGGACTCCCTTATCCACATAAGCGCCCACATCCACAAGACATCCCGTTATGATCCCGTCCGCAGGCGAGCAGGTCCCGCCTAACGCCCTGTTAAGCTCCCTCTGCGCCTTATCCAATGAAAGCTTGTTCTGCTCGACCTGCTGCTCATCAGAGTATATCTCCGTATACGCGGTCAGCATGGACTGAGCAGTGTCCTTGTCAGTCCTTGCTTCCGACCAAAGCCTTGTCACTGTATCAAGCTGGTTCTGATATACCGTATACTGCTTGTAGGTCTCAGGATCCATGCATTCCTGAGGCAGGCAGAGGCTCGCCCTCTGCGCCTCTGATATCTTGTCATTCAGCTTTTTTATATCGTTCTGATAATCCTTTGCCTTATCGACCAGTTCATCCACACGTTCTTTTTCCGTTGAGCCTTCTTCCTTGAGCTCCAGCCCCTTAAGGTTCGCTTCAACCTTTGACAGATCCGCCTGTTTATCTGATATTTCAGCCTGCATCTTATAGATATCGTTCTGATATACCTTCTGCTGCTCCCTTATCTCATAGGCTTTCTGCTGGTCATTGATATTTATGGCCATGATATTCATTTCAAGCACCGCGTATACGCTCTTGCAGTTTTCAATATCCGAAACTGCTTTATTATATTTCGCCTGATATTTCGCCCTGTTGTCCGTGGCCGCGCCGAGTATCTTCTCGCTGTAGTCCACATCCGTTTCCGCGACCTCAACCTGATCCTGCTGGCTCTCTCCTGCATATCCCAGAAGGAGGTCTCCCTTCTTGACCCTGTCTCCCTGATCAACGTATTTTGCGTCCACTGTCCCCGCCACATCGGAATAAACCGTGATCCTGCTGTCTCCCTCCAGTTTTCCGGTGCCTCTTAAGGTCGGTGAGATGTCCCCGGTATCCGCTGCCACTACCTCGACCGTATCCGGCGTGAGGTAATAGATCACGCCGCCGGCAACGGCTCCCAGCAGGAGAATTATAAGGATTATGCGTTTCACGATCTTTTTCATTTATTCAACTCCCTTTAGTGCTTCCACCATATTGATGTCCTTTACCTTGGACGATATGGCGGCGTTCACGATAAGCGACAGTACAAAAGCAAGGAAAAATGCGTATATATAAGGCCTGGGAGAAAGCTTTAATATATAATCCGTTTCCGGATCCGAAGCTCCCTCAAGCACGGCAAGCACTTTTATGCCCAGCGCAAGCCCTATAGCCGTGCCTGTCCCGGTTATGAAAATATTCTGCTGTTGTAGTATCCACCTTATCCTCGCGGTTGTAAAGCCCAAAACTTTAAGCGTTGCTATCTCACGTGTCTTCTCGATAAAAGAAAGGACCCCCATATTATACATGACAACGATACCTATCACTACGGATACGATCATGGTATAGACCACGCTTTCGTTCATGGTCTCCGACTTGAGCCTGTATGACCTGATAAGCTCCTCCTTAGATGTAACGTTTGCCACCTCTGGCCTTTCCGTCTCATAGCTTTTGGGCACTGTCATATCGGTATATACGGTATGGGGCGCAAATTCCTGATTTAAGCCCTCATAGAATTCCCTCGTCATGGCTATGCCCTGGGTACCCGGGGACTTATATACAGCCGTGACCCGCGCCTCAAGATATTCATTCTTCTCAGGGAACTTAAACCTTACAACCTCCCCTTTTTTCAGATCAAGCAGATCTGCCGCTTTAGCGCTTATAGCCATCCCGTTTACTGGAAGCTCCATATAATTTCCCTTCTCGTCCTGGAAACGGTAAAGATTGCCCTTGTCCGCCACCACAAGGTTCGAAAGCTTGGATTTCCCGTTCCCCTGTATCTCCACCTGGTCGATCTGCACCATCTGTCCCCTGTACTGCCTTGCATAATCATAAACCGTGCCGTAGTCCGTATCACCGGTAAAGCCTATAGTATAATTTGCAGGATTAAGCTCATGGTATTCCCAGTGTTCACCTGTATGGCTCAGTTCGTCCGAGCCGAACGCTGCAAGCATAAGCGAAGAACACATTACGACTCCGAGTATCCCGGTTACCGTACGCATCCTGTTGTTATTTACATCCCTTAAGTTCCATCTGGTGGCAAAATCCAGGCTTTTCCAGATGAAGGTCTTTTCCATGAATCCTGCTCCCACGGACGCGGGAGGCTCAGGTTTTAATATCTCCGACGCGTTTTTATTCAAAAGCTTCCTGCATGCAAAATAGTTCGTCATGACAGCAAGCAGTGATATGCCCGCTGTAAGCAGGAAGGGCAGTACGGACAACTCCATCTCGGCATAAGGATTGGAATAAAACATATTCATGTTTTTATGCAGCTGGACGCCAAGGGTAAAATATCCCACTACGCCTCCCGCGGCACTCCCCACAAGCGTTATCACCAGGGCATATGATATGTAATGCCACATGACTACAGCCCTTGAAAAGCCTAAAGCCTTAAGCGTTCCTATAAGCGTGCGCTGCCTGGTCACAAGCCTTGTCATGGTGGTCATGACCCCCAGTAAAGCTATGAACACGAAAAGCCCGGGGAATATCGTCTCCATCATGTAGTTATATTCCATATCCCCCTTCATGGAAGCGTATCCGCCGTCCTCCGGCTTCTTGATGACGGCAAGCGACCTTTTTGAAAGAGTCTTCATCATCTCAAGCTTCGCGGTTTCCAATGCTGCCTCATCAGCTTCCGTAAGGTTGAACTGGTTGTCCACGGTATTCAGGTCCACATAGACCTTATCGTACGTAAGGTTCTCACCCGGATACTCCCCTCCGTCAAGAAAGGCAAATCCGTATTCACCATACTCAGGCTCAGTATAGGTCTCGTCGATCATGAAATAAAGATGTTCCGGATTGTCCATGATGCCGCGGACTGTTTCCGAAAACTCCGTGCCGTTAAGGATCAGGGCTAGGGCATCGCCCACATGGATATTCTTTGCCCCGGCGAAATTCCTGTCGATCCATATCCCTGTCTTTCCCTGCTCATATGGCTCCCCTTCCAGGAGCAGCATACGGGATACGTTATTTTCCTCGATAAAATTAAACTCCAGCTTGGCATCGCCGCCTTGATCAAGCCTTACTTTTCCGTTCATCGTGGCGCGGAGCTCTGCCTTATCCACATCGGGAAGGGCTTCTACCGAAACGATATCCTCTGTGGTAAAGCCTTCCGAAGTCAGCAGCAGGTCCATGAAATCAGTCACACGGTAATATCTGTCGATCCCGCCGCCGCTGCCCTTGGTATCCGAGTCAAAGGCTTCAAAAATAAACAATGCCACAAAGCACATGATAAAAATGGAGAGGAACTGGACTATATTCTGACGCAGGTCGCGCAGCATTTTACGCCTGAGGTTTTTCGTCATATCCTACCAGTTGATCTCCTCGGCATCCTTAGGGTTGTCATTTACAGTGATCTCTTCTATCGTGCCGTTTTTTACATACACGACCTTATCGGCTATTTCCGCGAAAAGGCTGTTGTGCGTTACCATGACCACCGTCTTTCCATGAACCCTGCTCTGATCCTGGATCAGCTTTAAGACCTCACGGCCGGTATTGGTATCAAGCGCGCCTGTCGGCTCATCGCAAAGCAACAGCCTCGGCATCTTTGCTATGGCCCTTGCGATGGAAACCCTCTGCTGCTGTCCTCCTGACATCTGGGAAGGGAAGTTATTCTTTCTGTCCGCAAGCCCCACCATGTCAAGCGCCTTAAGGGGATCCATTATCTTTACTCCAAGGTCCTGCATCAGATCCACATTTTCCAATGCCGTAAGTGTCGGGACCAGGTTATAGAACTGGAAGACTATGCCAACATCCTTTGCACGGAACCTGCCAAGCCTCTTATCATCCATGGCAGTCAGCTCCTCTCCGCCGAAATATATCTTTCCGCTGGTAGCGCTGTCCAATCCGCCGAGAAGGTTCAGCAGCGTGCTTTTACCGGCGCCGCTGGGACCTAGAAGCACGGCGAGCTCGCCTTCTTTTATCTCAAGATTGACATCATGAAGGGCTTCGTAAACTATGGAGCCCGTCTTGTAGATCTTGCCTACATTTTCGAATACTATCAACGTCGGGGCTTCTTCTTTTTCAGACCCTTCTCCTACGGGCTCCTCGGCTTCAGCTTCCTTTGGAACCGGTCCTTCTTTTTTTTCATCTCCCTGGAAGGTCTTTTTTAAGGTCAGGATGTTTTTTCCGTCGATGTACTCATAAGCGATGCTGTCAACTTTCTTTTTTACAAAGAAAATCCCCAGGCCGCCCTTTTTCCTCTCCGATGCTTTCTTAGTAATATCGGGATCTTCTTCTTTAAGAGGGTCAAAAGGAGTTCCGCTGTCGATAAACGAAAGGATGATCGAATTCTCCTCTTTCGAAGGGACCACCCGTATGACCGCCTGTCCAGATCCCGGGGAATAGGCGTAGCTGGAGATATTCACAAATATCTCCTCGGCTACGATCCTCATCTGGGAAAGCTCTTTTTTCGAGCAGTCCAGGTCTTTTGTCTTTTCGTCCAGGAATTCTATTACCCGGTGGAGATTCTCCACCTTTGCATCGATCTCGATCCTATCCTGATCCGGATTGCTTTCAGATATGTCTGAGTGCTGATTCATAAAATAAGCCCTTTATTACCGAACCTTGTCATTTCACTCCATAATATTTTTCTTTATCCAGCATGCCTTCCATATTTGCGGTAACCGTTGTTACCACAGCATCACCGGTCACATTTGCCATGTTCTGCATCATGCCGATTATAGGATAGAGGCCCATTACAAGGCTTATCGCTTCGGCAGGAACTCCGATCTGCGGGATCAGCAGGGTCAGGCATACCAGGTTTCCGCCGGGAACTCCGGGGCTGCCCATCGACAGGATTATAATGGAAATAAACAGGGAAAGCAACATATTGGCGCTGACAGGCAGTCCGTAGATACGGGCGAAATACAACGCTGATATGATCAGCGTAATGCAGCTTCCATCCATATTTATCGTGGCCGATTCACCCTTTGCTATAGTTTCCGATGCTGCCTCTGCATCAACAGCAGCGACCAGATCCGGGTTCCCTATCGGAAAGACCGTATAGATCGGTGTAAAGACATATCCGGAAATGGCTTTGCCGGTCTCGGCGGGTATCTCCTCTGCAACCAGCAGGGGACGTACTCTTTTTTTTCTTCTTGATCTTTTTGTTCTCAAGACATTCCTGAATATAATCCAGTGCTTCCGGAATGCCTTTCCGATCGTTTTCACATATATATGGCTTCATATGGAAAATTTTTCTCCTTACTTTTCAATATCAAGGATCCCGTCGAAGCCCGTTTCCTCAAAAATATCCATTACCGTCTCGTTCACATTCCGGATCAGCATGCTGCCCTGCTCCTCCATGATCTGCTGTGCGCCGAGAAATTCCCTCAACCCTGCGGAAGAGGTGTACTCTAGATCCTTTAGGTCAAAGATGAGCTCTTTTACTCCGTCCAGATTATTCTCCAATACCTTTCCGACCTCAGGGGCAGTGATAGCATCGATCCTCCCTTCGATCTCAATGGTCAGCTTATCACCCTCTCTGTTCTGTCTGATCTCCATTTCATTTCCTCCTTATTGCTTTTCTTAATCTTTATCAGCTGTCATTTTTATCAGGCGTCTTTAGCCCCATTATACCTTATGCACAGAGTCGTAGTATCATCAAACTGATCTTCATCTCCCACAAAAGGTCAATACTGTTCCGTACCCTGTCATCCAGTTCTTTTGATCCGTCGTTTACATTTTCATTCAGCGCATCAAGCATGCGCTCGCGTCCGAACATTTCAGTGCCGCTGTTGATAGCCTCTGTCACACCGTCGGTATAAAGATACAGTGTATCCCCGGGATAAAGCATTAATTCATTTTCCTTGAACTTTGCCCTGTTGGATGCCGCAACGGGCGGACTGTGTTTGTCCTTTTCCACGGCAAAGCTTCCGTCTTTTCTGCAGAGGGCAGCATATTCATGCCCCGCATTAACATAGACTATACGGCCGGTCGATATCGTAAGTACCCCGAGCCAGATAGTAACAAACATATTGGCGACGTTATCCTTCATAAGCAGGTCATTAACCGCTTTTATCGCCCCGGTCACATCCTCTCCCTGCATCATTACCTGGCTTTGGAGAATGTGTTTGGTCATGACCATGAAAAGCGCCGCTGAGATCCCTTTTCCTGAAACATCACCGATGATAACAGCCAGATGATCCTTGTCTGTAAAGAAATAGTCATAGAAGTCTCCCCCTACTTCTTTTGCCGGAACCATGCAGGCATAAAGATCGAACTCTTCTCTTTCCGGAAATGCCGGGAATATCCTAGGCAGCATGGAAGCCTGTATTTTCCTTGCGACATTCATCTCAGAGGACAGCCTCTCCTTTTCAACCGAGATCTGCGTAACTTCCCTGATATAATTTTCAAGCTGGTCCGTAAGAGCCCCGAAAGACTCGGCAAGGACCTCTATCTCATCCCCTGTCCGGTAGATATCATCCACCTCGAAGTGCATATTATCTCCGCTGATCTCCTTCACGTTTTCCGTCATGACATTGATCGGGGTAACTAGACGCTTTGAGAAGAATAGCGCAGCCGCGCCTGCCGTCACAAGAAGTAGCAGCATTATCGCAACAGTAAGCAGCAAGGCATTCCTGAATGAATTTCCGTAGGATCTCTGCGTGGAATCATTCACTTCGTCAAGTTCACTGAGAAGCTTAGCAGTTGAATTCTCAAGATCCTGCTTTGATACGAACATCATCTGTGTCCATCCGAGAGTCTCAAGCGGCGCATAGGCGGCATAAAACTCCTCGCCGTCGATAGTGACCGCCTTAAACCCGGCCTCCTGGTCCAATGCCGAGTCTATCAGTTCCTTCAACGAAGGATTATCTGTTTCACGGATATCCCTGGAAAGATCGTGATCCATCGCAAGATCCCCTTCTTCCCTTGGCGAGGCCACCAGCTGGCCGTCAGAGGTTACAAGGATGGAGAAGCCTGAATTTCCGATCTCTATCTCCGAGATCACCTGCTGGATCTTATCCAGCTTTACCGACCCCTCAAGGACAGCCTTGAGCTCTCCGTCCGAATATACCGGCGTTCCGTATACAACCTCAGTAAAGTTATAAAAATAACTGTGGATGGCAGGAGAAAAATATATGTCACCGTTTCGGACAGCCTCCTTGTACCAATCCCTGGTGGTAGGATCATATAAACGGACGCTCCCGTCTTCTTCAAATTTCTGATCCGACATTTTGTCCATTGCAAGAGTATGCTTTGAAGGCAATGAGATATAGCAGTCCAGGACATAATCATCATTATCCCGGATACTCTCTGCCATAAGGGGGCCGAGGTTCGCGAGCTTCCTGATCATGGACATGTTTTTCTGATCCTTCAGGTCATTCTCGTCTGAAACCAGCAGCTGCAGTGTATACTCTCCGCCGTTTTCCTTCTTCGGCTTTCCTACCGGGATCTCCTTATAATTCTCCGGATGTTCAAATACATCCTGGACCTGGCTGGCAAGCTGCCTGCTGTCGTGCTTTAGGATACTGAATTCACTGTCCGATATTTCTGCTCCCTGCATCGCTGTTCTCACCAGGCTGCCCTCGACTACCTTCATCATGGACTCCTGAGAGCTCTGTTTGATCACTCCGGCCTGGGTTTCCCCGGTTTTTCTTGTGATCTTCTGAAGCGCCCTCATCTCAAGAATACCGACAAGCGCAAATGCTATTATGGCAATTACTACAAGGGAAATGCACAGCCGGAATACTTTTCCCTGCAGCTTCCCCTGAAAGATCTGTTTTTGCCGCTCACTCACTATAGTTTATCCTCCGACCCGAACACATTGCCGGGGCAAGACCCTCATTAAACATTTTCTTATACTTTCCCTGATGAATATAATCCTATGTTCCCGAATTTTCTATCTTATGATAATTGATTTTATGGGGATTTTCCACCTTAAGTTACCTGCGATCAGTTCATTCGGCTGATCCGGAGATGATGAGTTATCCTTTTATCTTCTTTCTATCCCGCGTTCCTTATAATGCTTTTCTTTTTCTGCATACATATCCGCGTCCGCGATATGCTCCAGGTCATCTATGGATGCATCGGGCTTATCTTTATGCGCCGCATAGCCTACCGACATGGTGATCTCTTCCGTATAGACACCGTGCCACTCTTTTGCCTTATCCTTTATGGCATTCCGCAAGGCTTCCGGATCACCCGTATGTACTACAGCCATGAACTCATCCCCTCCGGTCCTGTATGCTTTCCCTTTCTTTCCGACTGAAAGGGCAAGGCAGTCTGCAGCGCCTTTGATAAGCTCATCTCCGGCTGCATGACCCTTTGTATCATTTACTGTTTTTAATCCGTTTACGTCTATGGAGAAAAGGACGAAGTCCTCTGAAAGCTCTCCGTTTCTGTACTCCCTCAGATCTTCATCATAGCATCTCCGGTTGAAGAGCCTCGTCATCTCGTCAGTCATGGATATTCTTATGAGATGCTCCTCACGCCTTTTTTCTTCATCCACATTTCTGGTCGTATAAATGACCACATTCGGAATCCCGTCCAAGGTCGAATCCACTGTAATGTACTGCGCCCTGAACCAGCCGGAGACCACATCTATAAAATCGGCGCTGATCAGCTTTTTATGGGAAAGACGCGCCCTTATGGTTTTGATATTAGTGTAGGTCAGGAATTCATCTATCTGATCCGGCATCACCTGATTCACGAGTTTCTGATTCATGATAGTATGCGTCTGAGCGCTCAGATCAATGCCGTGCTTCTTCTGCTCGGCATCCCGCAGAGACATCTCGGTGTTGTTCACGAAATCGATAAGGTTGACGTTATCGTAGATCTCCGCCATGGAATCCAGGAGTTCCATTTTCTCCTTCATGTTCCTATCCTGTTCCCCTATCAGCTTATACTGGTCAAAGAGCGTCCTGAAATACTCGAGTGTCAGCTTCCCTATGATATATCCGGACGCAAACATGATGATGGTCTCTATCGTGAACCCGCTCATCATATCCAGGAAGTATTCCGAGGCGCTTTCGTATTCCGTCCTCATGGCAGCCTCAAAAGGGGCAGTAAGCCATGTCGTTATGAACATCAGGACATAATTCAGGACAGCGCCATAGAAGTATATGTATTTGTCACAGAAAAGAAGGCTCAGCAGGGGAACGAGAAACCATGTAAGATATACATGAACATGTAAATAAGCCATATATACCAACAACAGATCCAGGGCGGTAAGCGCAAATATGCATGTGAATGTTTTGCTGGGATATGACTTTAACAATAACAGATGAATGACGGACAAAACGGCAATTATCACCGATATGCCTATACAGGTGGCATATGTTATATCATGAAATATGCCTACTCGTATCCCTCCCGCAATGGCAGGTCCCGTCACAACAAAGAACCACATTACCCCGTTCAGGTATTTGTTCACCTTGACGCGGTTATTATGCAGGAATTCACTGTATTCCGTTGAGATGTTTATTTCCATGTTCCTCTCCTATTACTCTCCTTAAATCAAAACCTGTCATCCGCGGACTCTCTGCGGTCTTATCTTACCCCGTTTCCTTATCATTTTTATAACGCAATGATAAAAGCGTAAGGTCATCGAACTGATCAAGCCCCTGCGAATATTGTATCACATCCTGTGCCACAGCCTTCACCAGATCACCCGTATGATCCCCGGAACAGATCTTCAGCAGTCTTTCAGCTCCGTCTGCATCCCTGACCAGATTCACTGTCTCCGTCGCAACGTCTGTATATAACAGAAGACCCTCGCCGGGATTTATCGTGATCTCCTCCCGGACGATCTCTACATCCTCAAAAAGACCTATCACGCATCCGCTGTCCGGATCAAGGAGCTCTGCTTCCGTTCCGATCTTTACGGGATGTGTATGCCCGGCATTAGCATAAACCAGTTTTCCGTCTCTTGTATCCATAACGCCGGCAAATACCGTAGCAAACATGTTTTTCGGATTCTCAGCACATACTTCAATATTGACTGTATTAAGCACTTCATCGGGTAACATGCCGGACATCAGCCGGTCGCGTATCATTGTCTTGACCATAGACATGAAAAGCGCTGCAGGTATTCCCTTGCCGGACACGTCTCCCATGACTATCCCTATGCATCCGTTCTTAATCGGAATGATATCATAGAAATCTCCCCCGACCGCCTTTGCCGGCTGGGCAAAAGCTGATATCTCAATATTCCCTTCCGTATATTCGTATTCATGGGGAACAATGCCATCCTGGATTTCCCTGGCGGCATCCAAAAACGTCTGCTCTTTTGCTCTTTCTTCCATCATTTTTTTGTTGCGGACAAACAGAAACTGGGTACTTGCTATCATCACTATAGATACCCACAAGCAGATTATCTCGAAGCGCTGCGGCGAAAGAAGGACTCTGTCATGATTCAGCTGATAAACCCTTAACACAAGAATATACATCATGATGAAATACGGGGCAGCAAGTATAAGTATAGCCTTTATATCAGTCAGTTTCTCCGACCCGTCATCAAAGTAGATAACGATCCTTACCATGATCTCCGTGACTGTCATCGAAAGCAGCATGAGAAGAAAACATTGCCATGGCTTAAAACCCAGATAACCGTGAAAGCCCATGGCCACAAAATAGACTGCTGTATGCAATGCGTAGTATTTGGATATATTTTTACCGTATTTCAATATCTGTGCCGCAACAGGATTTTTTCTTCCTTCCGGCTGCTTTTTTCTGTCCGTGATAAGAAATACCGCACCGGCAAACAGCATGATATGGGCAAGTGTCGCGATAACACGCCAGATATCAGGATGGACATAGCCCTCCTCCATATTGGCCGTCATAGCGCCGATATCCGCTCCGTACTCCAGGAAAACCCTTATCCACCATGCGGATACGATGACGGCACAGACCGGGATCACCGCTGAATAGAAAGCCTTTTTGCTGTTTATATGCCTGTACATTACCCCTGCCCCGACGCCTATGAGGGCATATGACAGAAAATAAAGGGGTATGAATGATATATAGGGCGCGTCTCCGATAAGCAGCGTTACGACATATGAGATAAAAGGAATACCGAGACTCTTGCCGTAGATAAAAGGAGCTATCACAGCCACTATGATGCCGAGCAGAGGATATGCGTATCCTTTACAGTCAAGCCTCTTAAGCAGGGCAAGCACGAAATAAATGATGCCTGCGACAAAGAATACATCCGTATACTGGAAATAAGCCCATATCAGCCTCTGTAAGGTTTCCGTTCCCTTCCCGCTCAGGCTGTACATGACGAAAGGATATGGGACAACAAGCACAGCTACAAAAAGAAGATCGTCCAGATACTGATATATCACCATGCGGATGCCGTTTACTGCAAGCTCACGGGGCCTGGATTTTTCGCGGTAGGCCGAGCCGAATCCCATTACGAAAATGAAAAGCCCGGTCCCGGTCATGGTCCCGAAACAGTATATGCCTGAAATTACCGGGCTCATATCGGAAAGCGTTGCCTGAAACGCATGTATCAGGAAAATAAGGATCATGAAAAACCCTTTCAGGTAATCAAACTCCTCCTGTCTTCCGGTATTGACCTCTTTTGCTGAAAACAAATGTCTCATCACTTCACTTACTCTGTTCGTTTTTCTTTGCCCACCGGCGATACAGGAAACCTCCTATACCGGCAAGGACCGCGATCATAATGATCACTGCTATGAAAAGGCTGTACTTTTGGTCTCCGAGCGCGTCACCGCTCAAAGTCGATAACAGTATGGAGGGAAACCGCCCTACTGAAGTAATGAAGATCCATGAAACGACACTGAGGTCTGTGAGTCCCACGGCATACGCAAGGATATCCTTCGGGCTTCCCGGTATCAGGAAAAGGATGAATATCACAAGCCTTGACTGTCCGGTGGTCTTCAGGAATTTCAGGGATTCTATCTTCTCCCTTGAAATGAATATCTCTATAAAGGCCATCCCGAATTTTCTTACAAGCAGGAATACTATCAGGCTCCCTATGGTCATCCCTAGGTCGCAGATCAGTGCGCCCTTGAAAGGTCCAAAGCAGTATCCCGCCGCAACTTCAAGCGGGCCTCCCGGTATCACGGCGGCAATAACCTGAATGACCGTGACAAAAATAAAAAAGACCACTCCCCCCAGTCCCCTGTTTTCCATATAAAGCCGGAACTCGTCAGGATCGTCAGCCATTTTTAGCATCGGCATACAGGTAGTCAGGACTATAGCCGTAAGTATAGCGATCACGACAACGAGGAGCGATATGGCGATTATCTTTTTTTTAGTGACGCTTTTCAAGTGTAGTACCTTCTTGTAAGGGTCTCAGAGCGGGATATACTGAAACGCATTCTTATACCAGGTGATCTCGTCCCCGATCATACTGATCACATCGAATCTGTATTGAATGTTTTCCGAAAGATGATTCTTCATCCGGTAATGATCCGCTGTCCTGGAGATCGTATACTGCTTTTTTGAATTTACGGCTTCTGCCGGATATCCTGCCTTGCTGCTTTTCCTGTATTTCACTTCAACAAAACAGATTGCCCCTTCATCTGAGGCGATAATATCTATCTCTCCCATTCTGGAGCGGTAATTCCTAGCCTTTATCTTCCCGCCATGGTCTTTTATATATTCCGCAGCGGCATCTTCCTTTTGAGCGCCTATGCTTCTGGTATTCATCATGCCAGCTTGCTGCGGATCCTTTCCATATCATTTACGAATACAAGGACTTCCGCCACAACTTCATAAAGCTCAGGCGGGATCATCTCTCCTATCTCCAGGTTGGAAAGCGTCTCGGCGAGCTTACTGTCTTCATGCAGCGGAACATCGTTCTCCTCTGCAGTCTCTATGATCTTCTGCGCTACCCGTCCTTTGCCGGAAGCCACCACGGTAGGCGCCATGTCGCCTTTTTCGTACGACAGGGCCACAGCGGTAAGATGTCTTAAGTCCTTCTCTTTCTTCGCCAAATCCTCACTCCATAGCGATTATAATTTGCTCACAGTGATGCACAGTGTATGGCGCCGGGGTTACGCTTTTGCATCAAATGACGTATATTGTATCAGCTTCGTCTTTCTCCCCTTATCACACATGATCTCCGGAACGGTCTTCTTCTCGTTGTTGACCGCTACATCGCCGTGCATATGATATCCCCTGCGGTTTATGCGCTCGTCTAGCTCCGGGAGATGTT
>JAEEGL012636542.1_pt1 | contig 14738 bp, 3 predicted proteins | sample 9134231 | NCBI WGS metagenome assembly JAEEGL01 (sample SAMN16246548, study PRJNA631951) | gut metagenome | biome: gut microbiome; feature: rumen; material: fiber-attached | host: Bos | place: Iran: Karaj | collected 2018-10 | reverse complement strand
GATCTCCATCGCGCGGCGGAACCACTGGTCTTCCGCCGGCTTGTGGATCGGCACGACCGCCTTGATCGTGTTCGAGTTGAGCGGCTTGTCGAATCCCTCGCAGCTGCCGAGGCCGCCCATAGCATACAGGTCGAACGTGGCGTAGACTCCGGCCTTCTTGAACTCGGCGAGGAGGTAGTCGAGCTGGTCGAGCTTCTCGGGGCTGATCTCAGGGTAAGTCTTGCGGTTCCAGAGGTTGTTCCACTCGTCCTTGGTGATGGTTACGTCGATGTGGTGGAAGCGGACCGTGTTCCAGCCGCGGCGGACGAAGTCCTGCACTACCCTGGTGCACTGCTCCTTCGACAGGAAGTTCGCGTCGAAGCAGAGGTTGCCGCCGACGAATCGCACGGGCTTAGAGTTCTTCTCGAAGGCTATGTGGCCATCCTTCGTGGGCCTCGCGAACCCGTACTTCCCTGCCGGCGCCTCGCGCACGGTCTCCTTGCTGAAGTCGAGTATCGTGCCGGGCTTGATGTCGTTCGTATACGGGAACACGCACCAGTCGTCGTTGGCCTCGAGCTTTGTCGGCGGCGGCGGAAGCGCTAGGTTGACCTTGCCGCTCTGCTTCTTGAGAGAGTCGGCGAACGAGCCGGACATGTCGAACTCGATGGTGGACGACTTCGCGGACTTTGCGTTGGGGAACTCGAGCCTCAGCTCGAAGCGCTCCTGCTTGTCCTTGCGCGCGTCCTGCACCACCGCGTTGCCGCTCACCACGGAAACCACGAGCTTCTTAGACCCGTCCTTGGAGGCAATCTCTATGCGGCTCTTGTCGCCTACGCCAATCCACTCGTCGGCGAACGTGGCCGGGAGCGTCTTCCCCCCGACGGATCCGCCTGCGAACTCCGAGATAGCCAGCGGGAAGCGGATGTACGCGCGCTCAAGGGACATCGGCTGGCCGTTCAGGGACGAGATCGTCCACTTGACGTGCATCTTCGCGCCGCCGCCGTTGGAGACGTCGTAGAACTCCTCGCGTATTCCGAGGCCGGACTTCCCCGCCCATATCTTGCCGGTGAAGAGGAGGCCCTTCCCGTACTTAGGATCTTCCAGAGTGGTCTTCTTCTGCTCCTTCGCCGCGTAGTCCTGCGCCGTATATGCCCATCCCGGACCGAAGGCCACGAAGTTGATGAACCCGTAGTCGGCCTTCGAGTTGTCGCGCAGTATCCCAGGCATGTTCGGAAGTCCGCGTCCGTCTATGCCGATGCCGGCCGCTGTATCCGCGCATGCGGTGGAAGCTGCCGCCACTGCTGCCGCGCACAAAATACCCATTGCTGCTTTGTTCATGGTTCTCCTCTGTTTGTTTGGCGCGATTATACCACGAACCCAAGCGACGCCACAATACTCTAACGAGTAATGCCGTCGGGGAAGGCATGTCACGGTCAGGCCTCGTGCCATCAGTGGGGCTCGAAGTCGCCGGGCGAGTCGGTGAGGACCAGCCCGTCGTAGGGGAACTGCGAATAGTCCGCCTTAATGCGGACCGTGTGCCGCCCTGCGGAAAGCTCGTATACGCGCAGATAGTCGCCGAACACCTTGCCCGGCGTAAGCATGGTCCATGTCGGATACGCCCTCGTCTGCTGCCTTGATTCCGCGTATTCATCGCCGTCGACCGCGGCTTTGATAGCGATGTAGCTCTGCGTCTCCGCAGCGCAGTGGACCATGAAATAGTACTTCCCGGCCTGCGTCACGTTGAACGCGTACTCTGCCTCGCCCTCCGGAGGCGAGCCGAAGACAGGGGCTGTAAGATCCGCGTAGATCGTCGTCGCGCTCGGTTCCCTGGCGATGAACGGAGGCACGTAGTCAGTCTCGGCCGTGAAGCTTACGGGGCGCGAAAGACCGTTGGTCGCAGCCACGAAGAAGACGCCGTGGTAGAGCCGGCGTTTGGTCATCTTGGTTGGGTCGAGCGTAACGGTGAACTCCACTTCGCTCTGCTGCGGCGAGATTACGCCGCTTGCCGGCGAGACGCTGAACCAGGTCGACTCCTCGTTCTTCCTGACCTTAAACGGAACAGCTACGCCGCTAGAGCCTCCTGTCCACTTCGCCTTTACGTGCATCTCCCTGCTAGGCGCGCCGAAGTCGCGGATCGACAGCGTACCGGCCTCTGCACGCAGCGTGCCGGCGTACGCAGGGTCCAGCGTGGCCGACACGATGCCGGACCTGACGACGATGTCGCCTCCTCCCGCAGCAGCCGTTATGTTCGTCGACACGCCCGTCCCGGGGTCCACGATCGTCTCGTCAGCCTGAAGCGCGCAAGGCGCCACAGCCGCCGCCATCGCGCCGAATGCCACTTTCAGGATTGTCGCCTTAGCAAAGTCCATGTCCAGTCCCTCCGCCTCACCTGAGCATAATGGTGAACGTCTTTTCCGGCGGCAGCTCAACCTCGCCGGGGCCAGACGACAGCACGCGCACAGTCGCCGACGCAGGCGAAAGCTTGCGCGTGTTCGCACCCTTGTACTCCGCCGGTCCGTAGACTCCTGCGACGAAATTTGTCGAAGGATTCACCGCCCTGTCGACGCAAGTCGCGACAGTCAGCCTTCCATCCTGCGGGAGAGTCAGAGAAGCCGCGTTCTTGCACGAGAGGCAAAGCGAGCGCCGTCTCCTGCTGAGCGCTGTCAGCGCGGCGGAGTTAAACGTGACGGTGTGCGTGTCGATGTACAGCCGCCGCAGCGACGGGAACGTCTCGGAGTCGCCGTAGCTGAGGTTGAAGAACGTGGTGCCGCCGTTGTTGAAGTTGAGCTGCTTCAAGTTCGGGAACCGGGCGCGGCCTTCCAGCACCAGGTTCGGCGTCGCTCCGGTAAACGCAGCGTTGTTGTTGTCCATGACGGTCAGGTTCCGCAGTATCTGCACCGACTTCTTGTTCAGTCCTGTCGCACCCTTGTTCGCGTTGAACCGCACACCGGCGCCGAGTCCGACCCACACGACGTTTGTGACGTTTGCAGGAGCAGTGTTGACGACAGTCCACTGGACGGCGGAGCCGCTGTTCTTCACCCAGAAGAGTCGGCCTTCCTGCGTCGGCTGTACGGAGTTCAGGCACGCGGTAGTGTTCGCGAAGCCGTTGAGGTCGAGGTACGCACACTCCTCGCCGGCAGCGTCCGGATCGATCCATTCAAGCGAGGCCATGTGAAGCGCCTGCGCCGCGCCGAGCTTCACTATGCCGCGCCCGAACCTGACAAGCGATATGCTGTTCGTAGTATGCTCCAGGACGACGGTTCCGTTAGTCGCAACCAGCACGTCAGCTTCCACCAGTCCCGCAAGATGCAGCGTTCCGGCGCCGGTCTTGACGATCTGCCCGCTGCCAGATATCGTGCCGAGCGTCGCGGACTCGCCGGACGGCACATCAACCGTCAGCGTGCCGTCGAGTTCGATCTCGCCAGCGCCCGAAAGGTCCCCCGCCGAAACCGACATGCCGTCGGGCACCCGCACCACGCCGCCGCCTGACACGCTCAGCGGTCCCGTGAAGGATGTGCCCTGCGCGAACTCTACCCTGTTGCCTTCGTCCACCCTGACAGTCACGCCGCCGTCGTTCCCTGCAGTGACGCCTGATTCGATCGGAGTGTCGATGGCGCACGTGATGCCGCTTCCGTCTGCCGCGATGCCCTGCGCCCGCACGGTCATGCCGCCAGGACCGACGGCAACGGACGTGAAGTTCGGCCCGACGAGTTCTCTTCGCACAGTCTTGACGACGCTGGTGATGTTCGCCGCGCCCAGAACGCCACCGTCGAAGTACAGCGAGATGCGTCCGCCGGAAAGGTTCCTGAAGTCGTCCACAAGGAACACTCCGCGGTTCGTCACGCATACGTGCACAGGCGCCTGCTGTGCGACGGACTTGATGTTGTTCGTGAACGTCGCGCAGCGGAACAAGCCGCCGTTTGCGACCACGATGTCGAGAGTGGCGCTGTCGTCGCTCGCGCTGGCTTGGTCGCCTACAAGCATGTTGTACTCGGAAAACACGCCGCCGTCCACGCTGATGGTCCCGCGCTGCCCCTTCCACTGCCGGACATGGAAGCCCTTGGCGTTTGTGTGCCTGAAGGCTCCGCCGCGGTTGACGTCTATGCGGAGGTCCGTGTTGAACTTCCGCCCTGACGCGAGGTCCTCGGGATTGCCGTAGGAGCCGAAGTAGAACAGCTTTCCGCCTCCCGCCACGAATGCGCCGCCGTTCACGACGATGTGCGCCTTGGCCGGCTTGCCGCTCCTGGTGTTGAAGCCGTCGAAGCCGTGGTAGTGCCCGAGGTACACGGTCGACCCCATGTCGAACGAGCCGCCGTTCACCACAAGCGAGACGTCCTTCTCTGTTCCTCCTGAGTTCGCAGTCCATCCGCCGATGAACACTGGCGTCTCGGACTGCTTTACGCTGACGGCTCCGTTCTGAAGCACGAACGAGCCGTCGAGCAGGGAGAAGAACCCGAATCCGGCCGAAGGCGTAGTGCCGTTGGACGGCAGCGCGAAGCGTTCGCCGCATCCCGCAACCCGCTTGTATTTCCCGCCTGGCTGCTTGACTCCGAACTCGAACGGAGTCGACGGCCGGTCACCATCGAGTATCATCGCGCCCGATCCGGTCTTGACGAACGGGAGCGCACCGCTCGACACCTCCTTCGCGAACACGACGTCGCGCCGCAGGTCGAAAACGCACACGCTGTTCGTGGACGCGGACACAGGAGCCGTCGAAACGATATGCCAGTAGGACGTCGCTGCAGACGCTCCGTCGTACCGAAGCACAGCGTTCCCTATGTCGAGGGACCCGGACACGGTCGGGAACCGCACCTCGCCGCCCCGCACCTTCGCGTCGGGGTGCCGCGCGCAGTCCATGACAAACGGGAGCGGCCTCTTTGGAATCGAGGGGTCGATTTCCCTTGCATCCATCGCCACACCTGTCTGGTTGGGCCCTGTCTCGCTGGGCGGCACCGCCACCTTTGTGGCGTCGGTAGCGCCCGAGAGTTTCTGTCCCGTGCAGAACACGTTACCCGTGACGCTCATGTACCAGGAGCTCATGATGAACGACATCCCAATACCCGGGCCGTAGAACAAGTTGTCCCAGACGTATGTCCACACGCCAGCAGGCTGGTAAGATTCCGTGCTTGTCTTGATAGACGCCCCCGTGAAGTTCTGTTCGTCGCCCATTCCTGTGAAGGCGTTGCGCAGCACGTACGACGGGCTCTTCATGCACCCCTGGACCGACACTCCGCAGCGAGATTCCTCGAAGCGGTTGTCGAAGCAGCGCACGTTGTTCTGCCCTCCGTCAAGCTCGATGCAGTCGTCGTTGCACAGCGACATGAAGTTGCCGTATATGTCGGCGTCGCTGCAGAACCCGCCGTTCGTGTTGAAGTTCCCTCCGCTTTCAACGGCATCGTTGAACCGGTGCTCGTCTCCGCCCGTGAAGTCGTTCCAGCGGAGCACTGTGGAGTTTATGTTAGTCATCACCACAACGGCCTCCGGCCCCCCTGGGTGCGAATAGAACCACGGATTGGCCCTGCCCCGCGGATCGTGCACGTAGCACCGCTCCACCACGACCCCGCTGCTGCAGGGGCCTATGCGTATTGCCGGGTCGAAGTTGATCCGCGTTTCCAGGTTGGTGCCCGTATAGTACTTTCCGCCCTCCTTGAGGTCGAAGCGCTGCACTCCTACGCGCCCCCATCCCGAGATGTCGCAGTTTCTGATGCGCACGCAGCGGTTCGTCCCCTCGAAGGAGATGCAGTATCGTCCGCCGCCGACTAGCCGCATGTCGTCTAGAAGCACGTATTCCGCGTCCCTCACCCTCAGCACGTGCGAGCTCACCGACGTCGATGTGTTGGTCAGCGCCGTCCCGGGCGGAAGCGTGTAGCGCACCCAGCCGTTTGTCGCGCCCTTGTCCGAGATGACAATCGGGAAGTTCGTCAGCGAGGGGTCGATCGTAACCGTGCGCGCCACGGGGACATCGCTCTTCCATGTCACGAACAGCGCCGACGCCTTTTGGACGCCATTCGAGGACAGTATCTGCATCCTGTACTGGGTGTTCTCCTCGAGGTCGAGGATGCTTCCCCGGTACTCCTTCGCGCCGGCGAAATAGGGAAAGCGAGGCGCGTTCCGCCACTTGTCGTTTCCCTCGCTCTTCTTGCGGTACTGCAGGACGGCGCCTATGTCGCTGTCCGACTTCCACTCGACGCCGCAGCTGGTGAACGTGGGGGTGAGGGTCGGTGCGGCGGCGGCGAAAGCCGCCGAGGCAAGGACGCCCGCAACGAGGCCAGCAATGGCGCCGCGTGGTTTCATGCTTCAGACTCCCTCCTGATGTCGTTTGCCTGCAGCATGACGCCTCCCGTCTATTTCAGCTCTCCGGCGGTGTTCAGGAGGATCATTTCGTACGGATCGAGCTCAAGCGCGGCTGAGCCGGTGGAGCCGTCCAGCTTCGACACGGACGGCTTGACCTCGACGTTGGCCGACGGCGCGCCCTTCACGCGGGTCATGGTCAACGTAATCGGATAAGGCTGGGAGGAAAGGCGGATCTTCGCGGGCTTGTCGGAGTTGTTGACCATCACCACCGCGCCGCCGGAGCCGTCGGTCGCCGCAAGCACATAGACGGACTCGGGAACCGCCGAGCCGCGCTCGACCTGAAGCGTCTCGCCGTATTCGACGAGCACCGCGAATGCGCGCATCGCCCAGTAGCCGCCCAGCGGCACGACGGGCTTGTCCACGCTCGGCGCAAAGACGCGCCTCTGGAGTTCGGTGATTCCGTCGCAGCCGTTCTTCTGGAAGGCAGCGAGGAAATCGCGCTGGACATCCTCGACGTTGACCATGGCGTCGAGGTACGTCTTGTACCACAGCCCGTTGAAGCCGCCGCAGAGCTGCGCGTCGTAGTACACCGCCGCGTCAAGCGCAGAGTCCTGCCATGCGATCATCGTCGCCAGCGTGTTCGCGGCGCCCTCGGCCGCGCATATCTTGCCTAGGCGCTTCATGTCGACGGTGAGGTTCCACTCGTCGCAGACGTTGAGCGTGCCCGTGTAGTTCTTCGTCGCCTTGAGGAGCTTCCCCACGCGGTCCGCAACCGCCTTCACCAAGGTTGCGCCGTCGTACTGGTGCCACGAGTAGAAGTCGAGCGGCACGATGCACTTGTGCTCTGCGTTGTAGCGCTCAAGCTCGGCGAGGAACTCCTCGCACGAGAACGTGGACCATTCGCCCTTGTCTATCCCGCTCTCAGCCGGGCCGCCGATCTTCATGTTCTTGTACGCGCCCTTCTTGCGGAGCTCGTCCAGCGCAAGTGCGGCCTTCTCGTAGAGCGCGAAGTAGTCGGCGGCCGGGCAAGTGTCGCCGGCGTGCGGTGCTGACGAAAACGTCTTGTGGCAGTCCTTGCCGGTGAGGTTCGCCTCGTTCCATATCTCGAACCACCACTCGACCTTGGGGTACTTCTTCACGTAGTGCTCGGCAACCTCGACCGCGGCCTTTGTCCAGGCGTCGTAGTCCGCGGGCTTCACCGCGTACGGGTTCATCTTGTCAGAAACTCCGATCGACTCGCCGAGGCGGAAGATGATCTTTGTCCACGGGGCTGCGGCGAGGATCGAGTCGATGTAGGCGTCCGACTTCTCGAAGTACTTTGCGTGCCCCGGGGTCGTGTCGGACATGTAGATGTGCATGTCGAAGAACTGGCCGCGGCCGAAAGGCGTCTCGATGTCGTGGAGGCGAACGAGCGGCGGATCGATCTTCTTGTAGAGCTCGGTGGCGTCGATGTAAACCCCGCCGTCCTTCCCGAGACCCCAGCCGGTCTTCGGCCCTGCGCCGACTCCGTTCAGCGGCTTGATGCTTGTGCCGGTCGGCTCGCCTATTGCGATTTCATCGGGAGCGAGCGCGCCGAATGCCACGCCCGCCGCTGCTACAGCCGCCGAAAACACGGCGGAAAACCTCAATGCTATATTTTTCACCAGTTGACTCCTTTGATTGTATTATACAAAAACATCCTCATAATGCATAGTGCCTTGGTGGCGGATTCACGCGCTGCCCATCAAGGCGCTGCTACTCCATTATTGGCACGGCATCCATATCGCCTACTATTATGCTCACCCTGAAGAACAGCCCGGGCGGGAGATCGCCACCGGCGTCAATGTCTATGATGCCGCGTCCGTTGACCACCCTCACCGGGATCGGCGGCATCGATATCCAATCTCTAGACGGCGACATCTTGAACTCAATCTGCGGGTATCCGTTGCCGAGGAAATAGGAGTAGTCCCCTTCGCCAATGTCCTTCAGCTCGAACTCGGCGACGTCGCTCGCGATCTCGAAGTGGATGTTGGTTGGCGAGACGGAGAAGTCAGTCACCTTCAGGAACGATGCTCCCGTGGGAATTGGCGTGGCCGGATCGATGTCGAGAAGGAACGCCACCTCGTTGGTGCCCAGCGGGTCTAGTCCGTACTTGGCCGCCCAGGCATAGTAGTTGTCGACGATGTCGTCGTCGGCGTTCGCAATGTAGCGGGGCAGCGGCACCATCATCGTCACAGTGACGGTCACGTTGGTCTCCGGCATGAAGAAGTAATACAGTTCCTCATAGCTATACATGCTTACACCAGATCCATCAGCGTCCTCCACGGCGATGTTTGACACATCGTAGCCCGGCTCTGGGTGGAGCTCGAATGCGAAAATATATCCTTCCGGCAACGCAACCGCGTTCGTCAGGACAGTGCAATGCTCGACGTTGAAGACGACGGAGTGCGTCACTACGACGCCGTCTGTCTTCGTAACCGTCACCTCGTTCGGGAGAGCGTCATCGCTGCATTCCATCTGCAGGTGACAGACATTCCCCTTCGCGAGCTCGACAGTGAAGACGTCAGAACTGTAGGTGCTGTTAAGACTCCATCCCCAGTCGTCGTAGAGCGTTCCATACCATTCGGACGTGTCGCCGAAGGCGAAGGAGTACACGCCGTCTTCCGGCGCGACGAAGTCCCACGTGCCGGCGGCGTCGATGGCGTTGGCGCCGATGGCCAGCGTCGGGCAGTCGGCGCGCGACAGAACTGGCGAGACCTCGACGTTGGCGTTCGGCATCGTGAAAGTCACCAGCGCATAGTTGGGGTCATCAGGATCGATTTTTACAGTGTAGGGGATGTTCGCACCGTTCTCATCGACGACGGTGAACGTTGCCGGATCCCATCCGGGGGTGACCCAGTACACGACAGCGACATTGGCCCCTTCCACCGCGGACCAACTGTCGGACCATACCCCATTAATGAAAATGCTGTCGACACTTTCCGGACCGGACGAGAAGGCCGTGATGTAGTTCGGCTCCCCGAACGTCGCCGACACGGTGACATTGGTGCCGGGCATGCGGAAGTACCAGAAGTCGCCATCGGAGTCCCACTGGACGGACACCACGCCGCCGGTCGCGTCGACGACGTTCCATGCGCCAAGCGAATAGCCGTCCTCGGACATGGCATACAAGTAGATCGTCGCGCCCTCCGGCGCTTCGGTAGCTTCGCCTTCCCCATCGTACGCCCCTATAAAACCATAAGCGATGTCGTCTTCAACGGCAATGGCGTGAGTTTCTGGGCGCGAGACGAAGAGCGAGGCGGACACGGAGACGTCGCTCGGGCTGTCGATGTGCAAGGTGCAGAGATCACCGGCGGACAGCGCCACCGCGAAATCGATGTTGCCGGCGTCGTCAAGGTAGCCCTCCAGCTCCCAGTAGCTGTCCCCCTTCTTGAATTCCAGCGAGGAACCGGTTCCGTCCGTAGTGCGGAAACGATACCAGCCGTCCTCCGGCGCGGTAAAGTGGCACGCCATGTCGACGCCGTCGAACACGAGCGGGTTCTCGCCTATGCCGATGCCGCATTCCCGATAGACCCTCGCCGAGACGTTCACGTCGGACGACGGCATCCAGAATCCGTAGTAGTTGAGACTCTGGTAAACGGTCATCTGTCTACCGTTCGCAGCCCTTATGGACACCGAATCCATCGAAAGCCCGGGCGCGGGGGCGACCAGGACACTACGGCCGGCCGGCGCTTCGGTAACGCTCGCCTCGAGCTTGCCGACGATGTCGGAGGCGATGTTGACGCGGTACGTCCTCACGCTGCCGGTCCAGGCGATCGTCAAGACGGCTGGCCCCGTGCCCGAGTAGAGCCCAAGGTCCACGTTGCAGACCTCGCCTCCGGCGAGACTTGCGTAGAAGACGCCATTAGTCGTCGCTCCCGGGTATTCGTTGCTTTCGTCCAGGACGTCCATGTACCAGTCGCCGCCCATGCCGTTGAGGGCGAAGGTGTACACGCCGTTCGACGGCGCGACGAACCTCCAGAACCCTTCCGCTACCGTGTTGTCGCCGATGTCAAGCGTCGGGACGTCGTCGCGCCAAACCGCGTTGGGCGTGACGGAGACCGACGCGTCCGGCATCGTGAACACGGCGCTGAACATGGTGTGGTTGGTCGTCACGCAGCTTGGAACCGGCGCGCCGCCCGCCGTCACGACGGAGAAGGAAGAAACCGCCCAGCTTGGGGTGCAACGGTATTCGACCCGAACCTCAGCGCCCGCGACGGCCCCGGCCTGGTTCCCGGCATACACGCCGTTGACATACACGTTGCCAAAGCTAACGGCCCGGACGGTAGAAAGTGGCGTGATTGCGTGCAAGGCCCCGAACGCGGCCGACACGGTGACATTGGTGCCGGGCATGCGGAAATACCAGCAGTCGTCGTTGTCGTCCCAATGCACTGACACCACGCCGCCAGTCGCGTCGGAAACGTTCCATGCGCCCAGGGCGAAGCCGTCGTCGGCGTTCTCCTCCAGCAGGACTTTCGCGCCTTCCAGCGCCTCGTCTATGGCGTACCCGTCCAGGTCGTACACCTCGACCGAGCCATTCTCGATTACACCGTCCACGGCGATGGAATGAACAGTCGCGCGCGAGACGAAGATCGGCGCCTCGCGGGAGCCGTCGCTTCCGTAGTAGTAGATCGACAGACGGCAGGTCTCGCCAGAGCGCAACTGCACGAGGAAGTCGAAATTGCCGTTTCCGTCCGCGTAATCCCCGATTAAAACCTGGTTGTCGTCGCCGTCGTAGACGTATACCTCCGAATCGCCTCCGTCCTCGGAGCGGAACCGGTACCAGCCGTCCTCGGGCGCGGTGAAGTAGCATTCGAAGCCGCTGTCCTGGAAGAGGATCGGCGTCATGCCGACGCGGAGACGGTTGCTTCTCTCGAACTCCGCCGCGACGGAGACCGCCCCTTCCGGCATCACGAAGTTGTCGCAGCAGTAGCTGTCGTCGAAATCCAAGTGGCAAGAAACAGACGATGCACCGTCGGGGCCGGTGACGACGAGGGATTTCAGGTCCCAGCCCGGATCGGGAACGACGGTGAAGCAGACGGGATGACCGGCAGGCGCCGCCGCAAGGCTCGCCTCGACCGTGCCGTGCTCACCCGGGACCACGGTGACGGGATACAGCTCCGCGGCACCCGTCTGCGCAATCGCAAGCGTGACGGATTCCTTTGGATAGTCGGTGTACACATCGATGTAATAGGTCTTGCCGCCAATCAGCGCCAGACTTGAGAACGAGGTGGACACGAACTGGGAATCCGTCGCGTCGTAGATGATAATGCCCCAGGCGTCGTCGTCGAGCTCGAAGGAGTACACGCCGGTCGTCGAGGGCATGAACTCGTAAGTCCCGAAGCGGACTTCGGTTGAACCGACCGGCAGGGCGGGGTAGTTCGTCGCAACCGCTTCGGGTGTCACGGTTACCGGCGAATCCGGCATCGTGAACGAGGCGCCGACCATGTTGTTGAGCAACTGCACGGCGCAGGGAACGGACGCGCCGTTGGTCGCGACGACCGAGAACGAACCGACCGTCCATCCGTGCTTGACTTCGTACGTGGCCAGGACCGAGGCACCGGGCGACGCCTCCAGGACGTCCGTCCAAGTTCCTTCGTTCACGTTCAGGCAGATAACGCCTTCCGGCCAGCATCTCCACTCCTGATCGGAAACGAGCACGATCTCGTGGCACCTCCGCTGGACGACCACGTCGGCCGCAGGCATGGTGAGCTTCCACGCGCCGCCGTCCGGCGCGATGTCGCCCGCCTCGACGGAGAAGGCCGTCGCGTTCCCCGACGAGAGCGACGAGATGGACACGGTTTCGCCCTCGCCAGCGTAGAACACGCCGCCGTATGCGACGCCCGTCCCGTAGGACATCAGTCCGCTCGCCGAATAGACCGTGGCCGGCGCGCCGAAGTCGATTTCCACGGCGTCGCCCGGCGTCACGGAACGCGCGCGCAGTCCGCGGCTGCCTTCCGGCCAGCTGTTGTAGGTGTTCTTGTAGTCACAGGAGTAGTAGACGTTCGACACGAACAGTGAGCCGTAGCTGCCGAGGCCGACGGCCGCCCTGCTGTCGCTGGCGTCGAGACAGTCGATCAGCGTGGGGCTCGCCCCGGTGTAACCGCCGCCGACGAAGATGCCGCCACCAGAACTGTTTATGCTCCCCGCGAACACGCAGCCGCGGATGGTCGTGGCGGAATAGCGGCAGTGTCCGACCATGCCGCCGTAGTCGTAAGCGGAGTCTCCCGGAGCCAGCGCCACCGAGACAAGGCAGTTCTCCACGAGACAGCTGCCTTCGACCATGCACACGAGTCCCGCGCAGTTGCTGTCGCCGGCCACCGATCCGGACACCTTCAAGTTCTTGATTGTCGCGTCGAAGACGTAGCCGAACGGCGCCGCATACCTGACGTTCCCTGCCATGCCGATGCCTACCGTCAGCTTGTGCCCCGCGCCGTCGAAGGTGCCGCGGAACTTGTTCTCGTACACTCCGACGACGTTGGTCGCGGTACCGATGTCGGCCGTCATCTGGAAGAACTTGCCCTCCGTCACGAGGCCGCCTTCGACGGCGTGCGCCAGCTCTTCCCAGTCGGCCACCGTCGCGAGCAGCCAGGGGCTTTCCGCCGTGCCTTCGCCGCCGGCGCCGAAGAACCAGGCCATGTCCGCGCCGCAGAACTCGCAGCGCGCACGGCCGGACTCCACGAACACGCCCCCTCCGTGCGTGCAGGGCTCGATGCGGACCGAGCCCTGCGCGCAGGCTTCGACCCGATTGGCGTAGGCGACGGGGACGGCGGATGCGTCGCCCAACTTGATGTTCAGCCCGTCGGCGATGGAGATGGAGTGCCCCGCTCCGGCGGCGATTGCCGAGGGCTGGCCCTTCGCGATAACCGTGCCGCCGTTGACGACGATGTTGCCGCAGGTGCCGCGGAGCCCGCAGCCGATGCCGCAGCCGGTGCCGCCGGTAGCGTCGACAAGGCCGCCTTCGATCACGATGTCGCCGCAGGCGCCGTCCGTCGCGCTGCCTATGCCCGCCGCGTCGTCAGTGCCGTACCGCCTTTCGGATACGATCAGCCATCCGCTGCCCCGGATGGTCAGCGTCGTTCCGGGCGGACCGGCCTGGATGCCTGGATAGCCGGTGCCGCCGGGGTCCACGGTGTTGAAGCCGTAAGCGGCGATGATCGTGGCGTCGCCCAGGCAGGTGACGCCCGCCCACGGCCCGGAACGCCAGGTGATGTCGACGCCGCCGAACGTCACCGTGGCGCCGGGGGAGATGACGACGTGCGTGTTGGGTCCGCCGGTCCCCTCGAGCACCTGTCCGTCGAAGAGGGTCACGTCGCCGCTATCGTACGTGAGGGTGCAGACGGTCGGAACCCACTGCGCGTAGAGCGTGAGCGGTCCGGTCACGAGCTCGACGGCCTGCCCTACGGCGTAGGCCGTCCCGGTGCCGTCGGACGAGGTGTTCCATCCGGCGAACACGTAGTCGGCGCGGACGAAGGCGTTGGACGGGATGTACTGCACCGCCCCGGTGGTGAACTGCAGATCGGGCATCTCGCCATCTCCGCCGTTCGAGTCGAAGCTGAAGGTCGCGGAGGTCGGCGTCCAGTGGGCGGCGTAGGACCGGTCGCCCCAGGATCCGCTGTCGATCGTGACGCTCGTCTGCGGAGTGTCGCCGTTGCTGCCCGTCCACCCGGCGAAGTCGTAGCCGTCGCGGACCGGCGCGGCCAGCGCGATGGCGGAACTCTCGACGTTGTAGTTCGTGGGGTTCGACGTGCCGTCCGGCATCCTGCCGCCGGCAAGGTCATAGGAAATGGCGTAGTCGACGGGCGTCCAGTTGGCGACGTAGGACAGTACGCCCGTGGAGCCGGCGAAAATCACCACGTTCGTCTGCGGCGTGTTGCCGTTGCTGCCCGTCCATCCGGCGAAGATGTAGTGGCTGCGCGTCGGATTGACCAGCGTGATGGTGGTGTTGGTAACGCAGTGCGTGGTCGGGTTGCTCGCGCCGTCCGACAGGGCGCCGCCTGCGAGATCATAGGAGATAGAGTAGTCGACGGGCGTCCAGTGGGCGATGTAGGACTTGTTGCCCGAGGAGCCCTGGGCGATCGCGACGTTCGTCTGCGGCGTGTCGCCGTTGCTGCCCGTCCACCCGGCGAAGTCGTAGTGGCTGCGCGTCGGCTGCGGCAGCGTAAACGTCGCGGTCTCGATGTTGTAGGAACCGGGGTTGCTCGTGCCGCTCGGCAGCGTACCGCCGTTGAGGGTGTAGGTGATGCTGAAGGAGGTCGGCGTCCAGGTGGCGGTGTAAGACCGGTTGCCAGTGGAACCATGGGCGATGGTGACGGTCTTCGTAGCCGAGGAAAGCCCCGTTCCCGTCCAGCCCGCGAAGTCGTAGTTGCTGCGGGTCGGCTGCGGCAGCGTGAACGTCGCAGTCTCGATGTTGTAGGAGCCGGGGTTGCTCGTGCCGCTCGGCAGCG
>JAEEGL012041185.1_pt1 | contig 14738 bp, 5 predicted proteins | sample 9134231 | NCBI WGS metagenome assembly JAEEGL01 (sample SAMN16246548, study PRJNA631951) | gut metagenome | biome: gut microbiome; feature: rumen; material: fiber-attached | host: Bos | place: Iran: Karaj | collected 2018-10 | reverse complement strand
GCGCTCATCATCGCAGACGACGGCAAGCTTGCAGTTCCCGAAACCGGCGCCACGGTCAACTCGTGCCGTGCCTTCTTCTTGCTGAAGGGACTTCCGGCGGGGAGCGTGGCGACTCGCTATGTGTTGAACCTCGGCAGCACGACTTCCACAGGCCCCCTTGAAATGCCCACTGCGTCGGGCTACGCGCTTTGGGCGGCCGACAACGGCATTTCCGGCGCGGCGGACGATATGGACGCGAACGGCGTGGCCAACGTGTTCCGATACGCCTTCGACAAGCCTGCGGGCGCGTTCGCCGATCCTGCGCTTCTCGCGATCGCCTTCGAGGCCGGGCAGGTGGTGATCTACACTCCGCCGCTTGTGAACACGGAAGGCTACACCTTCAGCATTGTCGCCACCGATGCGCTAGGCGGAAACGACACGGCCACGTATCCGGTCGCCTCGTCTGGCAGAACGGTTATTCCCGCCGCGAACAAGCCCGCCCGCTTCTTCCGCCTCCGGGCCGTGGAAACGGAATGATTTTCATTTGCTTCAGGCACTAGGCACTATGTGCCGGTCACCAGGCATCGAAAATTTTTTCCATTTTCCCCTATTGCCAAGTTTCTAAAAAAGTGTTATCATTTACCCGGTAATTTTGCCGGAGTAGTCCTTTTGAGCGACAACAACAAAGAGAGGAACGATGAAAACTGCAAGATTGCGTAGTGTTTTAAGGGGGATAGGGGGAGGTCTAGCGTTGTTTGCCGCGCTCTCCTGCGCAAGGTCCGCCGAGGCGGTCCAGCCGCATACATCCCAGAACATTTCCCTCGTGGCCGGCTGGAACGCCGTCTACGTGGAGGTCGCGCCGGAGCAGACGGCGGATGAAATCTTCGCCAGCTGGCCGGTGGACCATGTGGGCCTATACGACCCCGCATCGTTCCTCGCGACGCGCCAGTTCTCGGCGGACTGGAACTCGCAGGGGCTGCCGCGCGAGAACATGATTGCGTGGTACCGCGGCGTTCCCGAGGCTTCGTCGCTCAAGAGCATCCCGGCGGGATCCGTGCTTGTGACGTTCTGCAAGCAGGCAAGCTTCCTCGCCACGCTCCGCGGCGTTCCCGCTGCGCCCCGCACCACGTGGCACGTCACAGGTCCCGACACCGTCTACAACTTCATCGGCTTCTCCGTCTCGCAGAGAACGGAGATTGCGGCCTACCTTGAAGGGTCGCCGTGCGAGAACGTGGAGAGCGTGGGCTACTACAGAGTTGGCGGCGACGATTCTGGAGAGGTGCCCGAATCGCGCGCGGTGCGCACGTTCGACAAGTTCGTCAACGACGGCGGCGTGCTGCTCATGCCGTCCACCAAGATCAGCGACTGGTCTGGAGTGCTGAACGTCTCGCCAATGGGCGGCGTAGATTTCGGCCAGGACTCCAGCATGGGCAAGCTTGCGATCCGGAACGACGGCAAGACGGAGCGCACCGTGCGCGTGGAGTTCGCCCAGGCGCTCAACCACGACGAGCTTTTCAAGTCGCCCACCCTGCCCAGCTTCTTCCATGTGATCGACATGGATACGGCCGTCACGAACGCCTTCTGGGAGAAGGTCGAGCTGTACGGCAAGACCCTGTACAAGAAGCTTGCGCCCGGCGAGACGTGGAACCTCGGATTTGGCCTTGACCGGAAGAAGCTGCAGGAGAACGAGCTGCGCAAGGGTCTTTCGTTCGGTGCGCTCATCAAGGTGAGCGAAGACAGCTCCGCACACGCGAAGGTAGTGGTTCCAATCTGCGGCGAGACGTCGGGGAACGCCACTGAGGGATGGCCGAACGGACTCTGGGTGGCCGATGTGGAGCTTGATTCCATCCGCATGGTGGAGCTGAGACGAGTGGTGGAGACGAACAACGTGGGCGGCGTGCAGGTGGTCATGACGAATGCGATTGAGACCGCCCTCAGCGAGAAGTCGTCCACCGGCGGAAAGTTCAAGCTGCGCCTCCCGATCCACCGCGACCGCGAGGGGACGACGCGGCTGCTGCAGCGCGTCGTCTCTGCGGGCTCGACGTCGGAGAACGGCACGTTCAACTACAAGCTCTACGCAGGCGCCGCGAAGCCGCTCGACACCGACACCACCCTCATGCGCATCTCCGCCGTCTGCCTGCCCACGGAGCTGCCGGTCATCGAGGCGTCGAAGGGCAACCTCTGGAGCACGGACAATGCCACCGGCGAAAGCATTGGGGAGCTTAATTTTGAATTCACCGTCGCCCCCAACGGAGCCACGAGCATCCTCCGCCATCCGTACCATCCCCAGCACGACGGCCTGAGATGGGACTTCAAGACGAGCGCACCTGACGGCGACGACGTCTACAACTACAAGTACGACGTCAAGCCAGAGACCTTCTCCGTGAAGAGCGAGATCAAGCTCGTGATAGACTACGGAGAAGGGGTGCGGCTGTGGAATCCTGAAGAGTCCTATACGGGCACCTGCGAGTGGTCCCTCTCGGGCCTTCGCCATGACGGAAAAGTTGTAGTGAGCGGACCTATGACAATCAGACGCATCTCGCCCGCCGCGCAGCTTACGCTCAAGTGAACTTAACGAACACAGAAGAACTTCAAAGAAAGGCAGAATGAAATGAAAAAGATGATGTTTTTTGCGGCAGCGTTCACCATGGTGGCCACGCTTATGGCGGCGCCGGCCCAGTTCCCCTACCAGGCCGTTTTGAAGAATGCGAACGGCAGCGCGATGACCGGTACAACGGTTGTGGAGTTTCGCCTGTACGACAGTGCAAATGCAACAAAGGCTGTCTGGGGGCATGCATACAGCGTGCAGTTGGACGCAAACGGACTCTTCAACATAGAGGTCTCGGATTCCAAGGGAACCGTGCTCGACAACTTGACGACGCCACTCGACGATGTCATAGTCGCACACCAAGATCTCTGGATCGGCCTCAAAGTTCAAGGTACGGCGGGCGAGATCAAGCCGCGCCAGCATCTGCTGCCAGTGCCATACGCGGCCGTTGCGTCCAACGTGTACAGCGCGCCTGGAAACTTTGAGGTCAACGGCAAGCTGCAGGCCAAGAACGCCGTCGTCACGGGTGGCCTAACCGCCAAATCGGTGACGGTGAACGGTACGGCCACTGCTGGAACGGTGAACACCACGGGGAATGCGACCATCAGCGGCGACCTCACCGTCTCCGGAACGATATCCGGCTGTGGAATCGCTCCGGTGGGAACCATCATCATGTGGAGCGGCGCCCCAAACACGATTCCCCCTGGTTGGTCTATTTGCAACGGGCAGAAGATCAACGGCGTCCAGACGCCTGACCTTACCAACAGGTTCATCGTGGGTGCAGGCGGCAGCTATGCCGTAGGCGCCACTGGCGGCGAGGCCACGCACGTGCTCACGGCGGCTGAGATGCCTAGTCATAATCACGCGTACAGGTTCTCAGGCGCGGACACCAGCGGATCCTACAAGAAGGACAACTTCTTCTACAACCAGCATGGCAAGTACGGCGATCTGGGGAATACGAAGTACACCGAATACACTGGAGGGAACCAGCCGCACGAGAACCGCCCTCCCTACTACGCCCTTTACTTCATCATGAGAACAAACTAAGCAGGAGCCTTAGCCATGCAAATGAGATTTATCGTAGCAATGGCGGCGGCGCTTCTGCTGACTTTGCCCGCCATGGGAATGGGAAGGCCGATGGATATTCCATATCAGGGCCGTCTTCTGGATGCTACAGGGAATGTACCTCCTGCCAATGCGCGGCATAAGACCCTAGAATTCAGATTTTACGAAGAACTGTCTGGAGGAAAACCTCTCCGATATAATAATGGTTGGTGTCAGGCTGAGGATGAGAGTGGTGGGGCAGTTTTTACAACAAATGTTTTTTTGAACGACAACGGGCAGTTTTCAACGGCAATCCCGGATGATAACGTGTTTGGTCTTTTGGGTAGCCTCCTTTTCAGCCGCGCGCAGAGTACTCTCTACGTTGGCGTTACTGTGAAAGGAGACGCCGGCGAAATTACTCCGCGGCAGAAGATCATGACAGTTCCAAGGGCGGTTTGTGCCGCTTTCTGCACGGTTGCGAAAAATGACATGACGGTCGGCAACGTATGCACTTCTGCTACAGCCACGGTCACGCAGTCTCTTTCGGCGGGTTCTCTTTCAACTGGTGGCAAACTTGAGTGCGCTACGCTTGCGGCGGGTGAAATGACTGCGCCTGCCGTTGTCGTTACGGAGAAGTCCAAAGGCGTTGGTGGCGTCGTGGATGGAAAGGGCGTGATTCCCGTGGGCGGCATCGTCTTCTGGAGCGGTGTTGTGGATTCGATTCCCAATGGATGGGCGCTCTGCAACGGGCAGACGGTAAACGGCGTTCGTACGCCCAACCTGAGTGATCGTTTCATAGTCGGCGTAGGCAGTGGCTACTCTCTTGGCGCCACTGGCGGCGAGGCTTCGCACAGGCTCACTGCAGCCGAGATGCCGAGTCATAATCATGCGTACAAGTTCACGGGTGCCGACATCGACCAGTCCTGGGATTCGGACAACTACTTCTACTGTCAGCACAACCAGTACCCTAACAACGCAAACACTAAGTACACAGAATACACTGGCGGGAATGCGGCGCATGAGAACCGTCCGCCATATTACGCACTCTGCTACATCATGAGGGTAAGATGATGAAAAGTAAAATCCTTCTTTCCATTGCGGCGCTCGCCCTGCCGTTCACTGCGGCGTTTGGCGCCGCCGCCTCTTACACGCTCGGCATTCCAACGGCGCCGGAGATCCGCAACACGACCAATCTGGCGCAGAACGAGTGGGCGGCGTCCAATACCGCTTATACCGCGATGTGCCTTGTGGCGCCCGTCGCTGACACAACTGATCAGGCTGTATCGGTCCAGACAGTTGCCGGCGCGCCGCAAGTGAAGCTGGCAGCAGTCGAGTCGGGCTTCCCCATTGAGCGTGTGAAGCCTGAATACTATCTTGGCGACAAGATCGTTCCGCCTGGCGGCGTTGACTGGTCGGCCACGTATGCGTACTTCCAGAACCTTAGCGAGAATAAGCGTCAGGGATTCCTTTTCGATCCTGTTGGCGAGGCCGTCTATGTGACTGCCGGCGGAACGCTTTCGTTCACATGGAAGCTGATAGACGGAAACGATGTTACGATGAGCTACATCACGGCCTCGGCGAGCCTTGGGCGGCCGCGCCGCATCTACTGGACGGACCCTCCATTCAACGCCCCCGCCGTCAACCTTACAGGCAAATTCGTTAAGTTCTTTGGAGATGACAAGTACCTCAAGCCGACATACGGCGCCTTCACCAATTCGGCTGCCGGCGTGGAGCAGGTGATAACAAATCGCATCATTAGCGGTCTAAGCGTCGACAAGTCTTCCAACTTCCTGTATGCCTATGGCCAGCTTGAGGGCCAGGTGGTGATGGCGTACTACGACACTGGAACGTATGATCATCTGCTGCATGTCCAGGTGGTTGAAATCCGCCGTCCCGATGTGAATGTGCTGTCCGGCGAGATCGGTCGCGCGCTCAAGCCTGATGGGCGCGGCTACGACACGTCCGGGCTGCGCGCACGGCCGACTGTGGTGAATCCCGATGACAACCGCGGCGAATACCTCTACCAGCATCAGGGCCAATACTCATACAGTCCCAAGAACGGCGAAGTCTATCCGCTGAGACCTACTCTGACCGACGCCGAGATTGCGAAGGCGGAGGTGTACTGGATGGAGACAGACGAGATGGAGGTGCAGTGGCCTTTCGAGGTTGACCACTACCGGTGCGATTGGCCCAAGGACGCTTCGGTGTTTGTGCGAGGCGACATCGCGGGCGACTACGGCCGGCCTATATACATTTCCACTGACTACGCGCCCACGCTCATGTCATACCAGGAGCCTGAGGGCCACGCCATGGCGCCTACGGCAGACGGCACGTTCACGGCAAAAGGTGAGGGTTATTCGCTTCTGAAACTGACCACTGACGACAATATCTGGTTCCTGCCGATCCACTCGGTGCTGCGCTCCAACACCAACTATTTCACGCTTGCGGCGGCGGATATCCCCGTGGGCAGTGAGCTGCGCCTCCGCGAGGGCTTGTTTGACGGAACTGCGGCCGGCTACTCGCCTGGCTGCGATTCCGCAAGCCCGGGTTTCATATACGAAGCCAACAGCGCCCGCATCTGGAATCCCAATCTCTATTCGCCGGCAGAGCCGGAAGCCCAAGGCGCCGACGTGCCAGATGCTTCGGCCATGGCGGAGACGGGCGGCGACACGAACAAATACTCTTCCGTGATCTACACGGTCACGGCAAATGTGCCCGATCCCAAGATCGAGGTTTGGTGGAACTCGACGTTCCAGGCGGAGGACATGCCTGTTCCAATCACGATTCCCTCTTTGCCGCAGCTCTATTCGGTGCATTGGCCGGAGACATGGCAGGTCCCCCACATCGTGATAGCCTCGCAGCTCGGCAGTGCCGGAGATTCGTTCTTCAGCCACAACCGTGCGCTTACTCTTGACGCAGAAGACTCGTCGGCACGGCTGGCGACGCGGACCTACTTCCCGGATGATGGCGGCACTGTGACGTTCTGGGCCAAGATCGGCGAACAGTTCACCGGAACTAACCCGCCTGGCAAGCAGTCATCGCTGCTTGCAATCCAGTCCAACATGGACCCAAGCTACAGTCTTACATTCGATATTCGCAAGTCAGGAGCCGTCACGAACGTCGTTGTGACCTTTAAGGGTTCGATGCCAAAGAACATTCCTGTTCCTGACGAGGCGTTCGGCGATGAATATGGCGGCTGGTTCCCCATTGCCGTCTCGATTCAGCCCACCGGCGCCAAAGTCTTCGTGGGGCGCAGCGGAACGTCAAATCCCGTCACCGGCGATATGATGCCGCTTCTTGGAACTACCGTCAATGCCATGCTTGGCGCGGCCTCGATTGGCACAACCACTCTCATTGCCCGTACGGGCGTGGCATTTGGCGAAATCAGCTTCTGGTCGTTCCCGCTGGAGTACCGTTCTTCAGACGGCAGCATGGACATCGCCACGGCGTCGCTTCGGCCCGTGAACACCGTTCCTAACGGACTGGCCGGCATCTACTCGTTCCGCGACGACGACGTCTATTCGGATGAGGTGCAGGGATACGTGTTCATGGAGCGGATGCTCAACATCCGGTGCACGGCTTATAAATGCTCCATGATCGACAATGGTCCGCCGTTGATTGACAATGTCGTCATTGACGCTGATCCTGTTTTTACGCCTAGAATCTACGTGCAGAATAACCCTAATGATGACTTCTACAATCCAAACGAGGAGCATGGCTTCGTGAGGGCCGGTTCAGGTGGCTACGTGGCGTGGGCGCTGCGCGCCGACCTGAACAATGTGAACAATGAGCCGTCGTCCGAGCCTGGTGTGCTTGTGGAGTACGTGAAGGACGGGCGCAAGGCCATGCGGTGGTTCAGCGTTGACGTCACAAGCAGCCTCTATCCAGAGCTTGCGGCAGACTGTGTGGCCGGCAAGGCGCTCCCCGGGCCACACCCCCTTGACTTCTTCGACGATCCGTGGCTTCCCGAGACGCGCTGGGACGAAACCTCCAACCTCACGCCCGCCCACCGCGACCGCAAGGGCCAGCTTTGGGCGAGGGCGGCTGGCAACCTCCATGTGCGCATGTACTATCCGATGCAGGAGGGATTTGCGTTTCCTTCAGTCAATGTGGCGAAATGGCCTGCTGTAGGCCGCCCCGTCCCCTGGCTTTCGATGCTCACGAATCCGAATGGCGAGCCGCTTGCATCAAGGCCTTACCCCTGGCTCTGGCGCGTGTCGTGGCCGAAGGAGGTGCCGGAGATGGAGATCGGGCGCACGCTCACCGTCGCTTCGGCGGGCCTTCCCGAGGTGTGGAATGCGAAGTCCATTGGCGTAGTGTGGCCGGCGACTGACAATGATCGCAACGCCACGGCCGTTCTGTTCGACCCCACCGTCGCCCAGGAAAGCGGATTCGCCGGCAAGTACGCTACCGTAGCCGAGGCGGTTGCAGCGCTCGGCATCAAGCAGGGCGCGGGCGGCAATGGCACGCTCAGAAAGGGCAAGTGGACGTTCAAGGATCTGCCGCCTTCCATCTCTTCGCGCTTCTACCTCGACACCACGGCGCCTGTGGACAAATGCCTGAAACTCATCGGCGAGCAGGAGGACAATCCCGGCGGAGTGTCGCTTCTGCACGTGAATGTGCTGAACGACGAAGAGCGCAAAGTGCTGGCGGCGCTCTTTGACAATGACAACTGGCGCGACGCCATTGAAAAGCTGGCGACGAAACGCATCGAGCCGAGCCCTCACAACGAGAAGGATTCGTCCGAGCAAACCATCAACTACAAGCCCCGCGACCACTACGCGCTCTTCACCATGGGCGCCACCAACTACGTGACGATTATCGAGAACGACTCCACCAACGAGCTCATGAACGTGGCCAAGGGCGACCCGATTCAGATGCACGTCATCAAGGTTGTGCCGAAGTACTACGTTGGGCGCATCGTCACGCGCGAGGATCCGCTCAACCTCCTTTCGCAGCAGCTCTCCGTAATCTACGCAGAGTCGTTCGCCGGCTCTCCCGAGGACTACGTGTTCGAGTGGAAGAAGTGCTCGCCGCATACGGATGGCACTGTGCCAACCGACTTCGAGGGTGAATACTCGCTGAAGTTCCCGCTCACGGCGGGCCTTACGCGCTTCGTCATCGGCGGCCAGGGCGACACGCTCGCCAACATGGTGAACACGTACTATGCCATGCGCTTCCGCGCGGCCAGCACAAGCTCGCCCGCATACAAGGCTATGGGCTACAACTGGTCCGAATGGACAGATCCTCCCGCGCTCGCGGAAGGGTGGGTGCAGCGCGTCCTCAACAACGTTACGCCGTTCACGCAGCGCATGCGCGACCTTGTGGAGAACGAGGCCGAGACGGCTGTGACGATGATCCGCGAGGCCGGCGCGCCGTACGAGGGCGACGTGGCGCTCAACCAGGACAATCTCACTAACGTGGGCCTCATCCAGCTGTACGAGACGCTGCTCAGCAAGGCAGAGTCGATGTCGCTTCAGCTCGAGATCAACGACGCTGGCGCCAACAAGCAGCTCCAGCTTGCCGTTGCGCGCCTTGCCGACCTCTACAACCTCCTCGGCGACGAGGCGTACACCGACGCGCTCAATCCGACCATCGGATTCGGATCGAGCTATCTCGACTACGGGGCGCTCTCGTCCTCGCTCTTCTGCTTCGACAACCAGGTGCCCACGCTTCTCGACGAAGAGCTTGCGCTCCTGCGCGGTCGCACGCAGGACATGGCGCCCTCCACCCACCTCTCGCCGTACTTCAACAGGCTCGTGTGGAACTTCACGCGCGGCATGAACGCGGGCGAGGTGGCGTACGCCGTGAACTACGACATCAGCGGCAACAACAAGGGAGTGATCGACTACTCGCAGGCGGCCGAGATGTACCCGCAGGGTCATGGCGACGCCTACGGGCACTACCTCTCTGCGCTCTCCGGCTACTACCGCCTGATGAGAAACCCGTTCTTCTCGTGGGGCAAGCCTGCGATGGGCGAGATGGTTGTGGCCGACTCCGTGGTGAACGTCGACTACTACGACGAGGCGAACTTCACCAAGACCGCGTACAACGTGGCGAAGACCGCTCTTGACGTGGTTGACCGCACGGCCCGCAAGGCGTATCGCGACAACGGCGGCGCGCCGAGCGCTGGCTATGTGGACAGCAACACCTCGCGCAACTTCGGATACGGCGAGTGGGCGTCGCGCGGCGCTTTCGGCGCGCTCTGCAACTGGGCGGTTGGCAACTCGCTGCTTGAAGAGGCGCCGAGCGCCAGCAACTACAGCCGCTTCGCGTTCAAAGGCGAGTACGACCGCATCTACCTGAGCCAGAACGGGGATGCGCCCGGTTCGTACAGCGAGCCGGAGTTGGCGGTCAACGGCAATTGGACTGTGGAGTTCCAGGTTTCCGCAGGCGAAGGCGCGGCTCCGTCCGGCAAGGCAGACCTCGCCACCATCATGAGCGGGGATGCGGCTATGGTGATGTCGCTTGACGGTAACAATGTCCTCACCGCAATGCGTGCGCCGGTTAACGTTGTGCAGAAGCAGTACACGCAATACACGCTCTACTACACAAACATAACCAGCAAGGCGACGGCGGAAAACTACAAGAATCTGTCATCGTACAGTTTTGAGATGCGAAATGGCAGCGTTATTGCGAGATGCAGCTTCTGGGGCGATGATCCGCCGAGAACGTTCCCCGCCGGCTTTGACATTGCGGATGCGTTGGGCTGGCCCGCCGGGCGGAACATCCCGCAGTGGGATGGATGGAACTTGTTCAGGAACTTTGTGGATGACGAGATCTTCGAAGCGGAGAGCGTGGTTGACACGGCCAATGCCGATGTGGCCCAGCTCGGGGAGATTCCTTCTGGCGAGTCCGTGCTTGTGTCGATCCGCTGCGCGGGCGGAAAGCCCATCGTCACCGTGTTTGACGCCGCTGGCGCGAAGATCATCGACCAGCAGCTTAGTTTCGACGCAGGCATAAGCGTGGAAGACGTGACATTGGGCGGCGGCTTCATCGGCGAAATCGGCGAATTCCGCGTGTGGGACGGCGTTCGCCGCTCCGACGAGGATCTTCTTGCGAAGCGCTCGTTCGTGAGTCCGCTCGCCGACGGGCTCGCGCTCTCCCTGAGGACGATATCGAGAGATGGCGGCACCTCTGTGCGCGTCGACGAGAAGAACGTCACGGTCGAGTGGGTCTTCGAAGGCGGTGAATGGCGCGATCCGGGCGCAAGCGGCATCGCCATCGACTTCAAGGACGACGGCCTGAAGCGCATCGACCGCTCGACGGTCTCGGAGCTCGCCTCGCTTGCGGGCGTCGCCTCGCAGATACAGAAGAAGGTTGACCTGCTTGATGCCGGACTCAACCCGCTCGGCCTCTCCGCCGCCGCGATTCCGTTCGACATCACTCCCGTTGGCATGGAAGATGGCTCCGCCACGCACTTCGAGCAGATACGCGAGCGCGCGGGCACTGCCCTCGCAAATGCACGCGCCGCGCTCGACAAGGCGCAGGAGAGTTCTAACAGGATGAGGATGATCCAGGATGCCGCAGAGGACAAGGAGGCCGCTCTTGACTCCGAGGAGCTTGCATTCAAGAACAGGATGATCGAGTACTTCGGCTATCCGTACGCGGGCGACATTGGGCCTTCCGGCACTTATCCGCAGGGCTACGACGGCCCTGACATCTACCACTACGCCTGGATGGATCCGGCAGACTTTGGCATTGAAACAGTCAGCAATCGCTATGCAGTCTCAATAGAAGTGAAGGAACCGGCATGGGCGGGAGATCTCTATGCGCCGGCAGCACCACACAACAAAACGAAGGAGACGAAGAAGCTCACGTTTGAACTGAGTGCCAATGGCATGATCTTGAAGCCGTCGTCTGTAACAGGCAAGCGCCTTGCACAAGGGCGGATACAGGATTCGATCGCGGCATTCTTTGTGGCTTATGCCGCCTATGAAAATGCCCTTGCAGGATACGATGACGCCCTTGGTGGCTTTGAGACGGCAGTCGACCACTGCAAGGCAGTCACAGGCCTTCTCGCGGTGAAAGGGACTATTGAGGCGGCAAGCATCATAGTCGAAAGCGCCTTTGCCATCAAGAAGGCTGCGCTTGAGTCAGTTGTCACTCTGATGGAAGCAATGGATGGACAGGCCAAGGATTTGGCAGATAAGATCAAGGAAAGCTTCCCGAAGATTCTTGGCGCAGGCTTGACCGTGAACACCGACCCGCAGGCTCTCGGCGCCACTGCGGTCAACGCAACAACAGCACCTCTGAGAATTACGTTCATGACTACTCTCTTAGGACTCAAGAACTCCCTCACTGCTCAAGAGGCAGCTGAGTTCTTCGTTGGTTTGCCCAAGAGAGCGTTTGAGCTGACAGAGGAGATCGTGAACAATCGCATGGAAGAGGCCGAGAAGCTTGGCGATGCATATACGGCGCTGAACAATGCAATCGCCGCGGTCTATTCCGCATACCGCGATCTCCAGATAGCGCAGGCGGCCGTCGAGACCGTAGTGGCGGAAGCCCAGCGCGTGATCGACGAGCGCACGCTCGTTCGTCAGCAGGCCGTGGATTCGTTCACGCAGATGCGCTACAACGAGATGTTCTTCCGCATCCAGCGCGACAATTCGCTCGCCCGCTACAACTCGATGTTCGACCTCGCGCAGAAGTACACCTATCTCGCGGCTCAGGCATACGATTTCGAGACGGGGCTTCTCTCGTCCGACTCCGCTAGCGGCGAGAAGTTCATCTCGCGCATCGTCGGCGCGCGCACGCTTGGCGAGTTCGACGGCGATGGCAATCCGATGGTCGCGACAGGCGCTGTCAAGGGCGATGGCGGCCTTGCGGACATCCTTGCCGAGATGGACGCCAACTGGCTCGTCCTCAAGCCGAGGCTGGGCATCAACAACCCGCAGCCGTACGCCACGTGGTTCTCGCTCAGGCACGACCTCTTCCGCATCTTCGACGGCGAAGACGGCGATGCGGAGTGGAAGACCGAGCTGCGGAAGTACGTTGTCGACGACCTCAACTCCGTGCCTGAGTTCCGTCACTATTGCCAGCCTCTTGCTGGCTCGACGGTGGCGAAGGAGCCGGGCCTTGTGATTCCGTTCTCGTCGGCAATCTTGCACGGCTACAACTTCTTCGGCAAGCCTCTGACGAGCGGAGACTCCTCGCTCGACTCCTCCTACTACGCCACGCATATCGCCGCGGCTGGCGTCCACTTCGAGAACTACGACAGGAAGGTGTTCGCGAATACGCCCGTCGCCTACCTAGTGCCGGTTGGCCAGGACAGAATGCGGGCCGTTGGCGACCCTGACACCGTGATCTCGTGGAAGGTTGTCGACCAGACGATTCCCGCGCCGTACGCGATTGGCTCCACGAAGCTGGACGATCCTGACTGGACGCCGCTCTTCAACGGCAACACCGGCGGCAACGATCTAGGCGCGCGCATCCGCAAGCATCCTTCGTTCCGCGCGTACTACGGCGCAAAGGACGAAGACCCGAGCGATGACAGCCTAGACTGCACGCGGCTCGTCGGCCGCAGCGCCTGGAACACGAAGTGGCTCCTGATAATTCCCGCCGGATCCATGAACTCCGACCGCGATGCCGCGATTGGAGCGTTCATCGGCGGCGTGGATCAGGACCGTGACGGCAACCTCGACTACGAAGGCGTGAGCGACATCAAGATCGGCCTCAAGACGTATTCGACGTCCGGCAACTAATGACAAGAAAGTCGAAAGGAAGAATCTCATGAAAAACCATACATCTGTCGACTTTGCGTTTCGTGCGGTCATCGCCGCCCTCGCGTTCGCCGTGCATTTTGCGGCGAGCGCGGCGGCCCCCGCGCAGTCCGTCACCCCCTGCACCTTTGTGGGAAGGCTAATGGACGCCGAACACGTTGCCTTTGATGCGAACCGCGTGGCTGAGATAGTGGCGTACACCGAAGACGGCAAGATGATTGCCGCCGCGAAAACGTTCTTCAAGGAGGATTCAAGGCGAAACTACGCGCTTAGAATCCCCATGGCCTCGAAGCGGGTGAAAGGCATGCTCACTACGGGCGACAAGGTTGTGATTGTTGTGGTTCTGATGGACGGCACGGTATACAACGGAATCATCAGCGATCTCGACTCCGTGATAGGCGGCCCTGGCACTGTGAAGGAGATCGACATTGTGCTTGAGAACTGCACGAATCCATACGATGTCGATGACGAACTCCTCTACGACATCTACACTGCGTGGCGGTACAGCGATTACTACGTGGCCAACGAGACGTTTGATCCGCTCAAGGACTATGACGGTGACGGGATGTCGACTGTGGCGGAAGTGCTTGCCGGCACCGACCCATTCGATGCGGCCGATTGTCTTTCGATCTTGTCGTACGAACGCGGTGAAACGAAGGTGAGGGGTGTCGCCAAGGACGCAATCTCGTTCACGTGCCGTCCGGGACGTTCCTATACCGTAGAGGTTTCCGACTCGCTTGACAATCCCAACTGGAAACCAGCAGAATTTTCGCTAGACGAATCTGGAACGCCGGTCAACTACATTTCCATTCCTGGTTCCGGCACGGCAGAAGAGACGCCCAAGGTCTATCTGCTGCCAATGACAGACAAGAAAAAGGCGTTCTATCGCATAAAGGCCGACTAATCAGTCTGGGTTTGAGGTTTCGAAGTTTCTGGTTTCAGGTTTTGAGGTTTTGAAGTTTCTAGTTCTAAAATTTTTGGTTAAGAGGGTATAAGGCAAAGGATAGCTGCTGTGGCACGCTAAGCGTCATACAGCGCTATCCTTTGTTTTATGTCTTTTGTCCTCTGTCCTGTCTGTCACTCAAGGGGCCTGTCCCCTCTGCTTTATAGCAAACTATAATATTCGCTAGTCATTCATACTCCTTGCCAATATTATCATGGCGTTGGCCCATCAGTGGTCGATAAGGAGTACGGCCCTCCAAATTGATATTTGTGATTTGTGAACAGTCGTGACAATTGAAATTTGTGAACATTTGTAGGCTTTTGCGTCAATCATGCGCATCTGGATTTGGGGTAGAGAAAAATGTTCAAGTGTAAGGCGATGGCCATTGGCACATTCTATGCTAGTGGAACAAAGTGTAATAACCATCAGCAAGATACTAGCAGCCATGGCACGGTACAAGAACATCAAGAGGACGGCGAGTGTCCGTCATGCGGTGAAGTTC
>JAEEGL010732591.1_pt1 | contig 14738 bp, 12 predicted proteins | sample 9134231 | NCBI WGS metagenome assembly JAEEGL01 (sample SAMN16246548, study PRJNA631951) | gut metagenome | biome: gut microbiome; feature: rumen; material: fiber-attached | host: Bos | place: Iran: Karaj | collected 2018-10 | reverse complement strand
AGAAGAGTGCCAACGTCTACGTCCGCATGGCTGAAGAGGACAGCCTTGGCAAGAGTGCTTACATCAAGGCCTTCCAGGTAGAAGACATCGACAACTTCAAGGCTTAGTGTGAGTAGTCTCGACCGAAGGTCAAGGCTTGCTGAGCCAGTACAAGTGACTAAAAAGGAGCACCCATTTGGGATGCTCCTTTTTCATGTTTTCTTCTTCATCATCTTGTCCTTCTATAAAAAGTTTAACGAATCTTTGGGTTCGTCGCTTTTTTTTTGTACCTTTGCGCTCTCATTATGAAAGAAACAAATCAGGAAATAGATAATAGGGTGGCTCGTGCAGTCGATTATTTCATGCAGGGCTATGGTTGCTGCCAAAGTGTGGTGGCAGCTTTTGCCGACCTCTATGGCCTCGACGAGATGATGGCCAAGCGTATCGCTGCCGGCTTCGGCGGCGGGGTAGGGCGCATGCGGATGATGTGCGGTGCCGTCTCGGGTATCGTGATGCTTGTCGGCCTGGACTGCGGACAGACTGAAGGTAGCGACCGCGAAGGCAAGTCGGCCTGCTACAAGGTGGTACAAGACCTCCTGGCACAGTCGAAAGAAGAGAACGGCAGCATCATCTGTGCCGAGATTCTCGGCATCCAGGGTCATGAGAAGGCCCATTCGAGTTACGTTGCCTCGCCACGCACGGCTGAGTATTACAAGAAACGCCCCTGTGCCGCGAAGGTGGAAAGTGCTGCCCGTATCTTCGCTAATTATCTAAAGAACAAGAATCAAAACAAACTATTATGAAACAACTACTATCACTCATGCTATTTTTGGCACTGGCGCTCACCTCTGGAGCCCAGGACTTTGACAACCTGCCCGACCCTATCGAGGATGTGAACAAGGTGGTGGACAACACCCCCGACTCGATAGCCAAGGCACTGATGTCGCGCCCGGCACCGGGCTCTACCCGCAAGGGAGACAATCCCGTGCTGTTCCTTATCGGCAACTCCACCATGCGCAACGGCACACTGGGCAACGGCAACAACGGCCAGTGGGGCTGGGGCTACTATTTCCCCAAGTATTTCAATGCCGACAAGATAACGGTGGAGAACCAGGCACTGGGCGGAATGTCTACGCGCACCTTTTATACCGACCTCTGGCCCGACATCCGTAAGGCACTGAAGAAGGGCGACTGGGTCATCGTGTCGATAGGACATAACGACAACGGCGAGTTCTTCGACCAGAAGCGCGCCCGCGCCGTCATCCCTGGCGTAGACATGGACACCTGCTACATAGGCTTTAACCAGCGCACGCAGAAGCAAGATACCGTATACAGCTATGGACGCTACCTGCGCAAATACATCCGTGAGATTCGTGCCAAGGGTGCCAACCCCGTACTCATGTCGCTGACACCACGCAACGCTCGCTATGGCGAGGATCCATCCACTGCAGTAGAAAACTCTAAACTCTTAGGCAAGATTGTGCGCAAGCCCCAGACGGAGTGGATGGCCTACGTGGCTGCCACGGAAGGAGTACCCTTCGTCGACCTGAACGAAATCAGCGGTAAGGCACTCGACAGTTATAGCCCATGGAAACAGCAGTACCACTTCTTTGGCGACAAGATACACACCTCGAAGTTCGGTGCCGAACTGAACGCCCGCAGTGCATGGTATGGCATCACTCATAGCAACGACCCGAAACTGAAGGAACTGATGAAGCTGATGAATATTCCCATGAAGGATTTCCATTTCCTTAGAGACCATGTCAGCCGTAAGCCTGCCGTATTCTTCACTGGCGACTCCACCGTGAAGAATGCCGACAAGGACGATGATGGCATGTGGGGCTGGGCCTCGCAGGCCGCCACCGTGTTCGACACGACGAAGGTGCAACTCATCAATGCTGCCCGTGCAGGACGCAGTACCCGTACCTTTATTAAGGAGGGGCTGTGGGATGAGGTTTACCGTGCGCTGCAGCCTGGCGACTTCGTCACCATTCAGTTCGGCCATAACGACATCTGTCCCATTACTGACAAGAAGGCGCGTGGCGTCATCCCCGGCACGGCCGACACCTGCCATGTCTACAAACTGGACAACGGCGATTACGAGGTAGTGTACTCCTTCGGCTGGTATCTGAAAAAGATGATTGACGACGTGCGCGAGAAGGGCGCTACGCCCATCCTCGTCTCGCTCACTCCCCGCAACGAGTGGCCTGGCGGTAAGATAGAGCGCCGCGACGACACCTACGGCAAGTGGTATCGCGAGGTGGTAGAGGAGACAGGTGTGGAGTTCATCGACCTGCACAACATCTCTGCCGACTTCCTCGACAAAAAATTCGCGGTCAGCAGTTTACCCGCTGACAAGGAAAAAGCCAAGGCCAAGATTGCCGAAATAAAGCAAAAGGCTGGTGAGAAATACTTCAAGAAAGACCATACTCATACCTCAAAGACTGGTGCGCAGATGAACGCCCGGAGTTTTGCCAAAGGCTTGAAAGCCAGCGGCAGCCCACTATCCAATTATTTGAAATAATTTTGTCTTACCGAAATATCCAAATGTCGAAATATCGAAATGTCGACATAACGAAATTTCGAAATAACGAAATAACGAAATAACGAAATAACGAAAAACAAGTCATGATTGACAGAGCGACAGTAGACAAGATTATCGACGCGGCAAAGATTTTCGACGTGGTGGGCGAGTTCGTGACGCTGAGAAAGGCGGGCGTGAACTACAAAGGCCTGTGCCCGTTCCACGATGACCGCAACCCGTCGTTCATGGTGTCGCCTGCCAAGAATATCTGTCACTGCTTCGTGTGCGGTAAGGGCGGCACGCCTGCAGGCTTCCTGATGGAGCACGAGCAGATAACCTATCCCGAGGCCCTGCGCTGGCTGGCTCGGAAATACAACATTGAGATTGTAGAGAAGGAACTGACCGACGAGGAGCGCACGGCGCAGAGCGAGCGTGAGTCGATGTTCATTGTCAACGAATGGGCTAAGGACTGGTTTCACAACACGCTGAAGAACGACCCCGACGGCATTGCCATAGGAAAACAGTATTTCCGTAGCCGTGGCATCCGCGACGACATCATAGAGAAGTTCCAGTTGGGCTACTCTCCCCAGCGGCGCGATGCCTTGGCCACCGCCGCCCAGAAAGCAGGCTACAAGCCCGAGTTCCTGGTGAAGACGGGACTGTGCATTAGTGTAGAGTCTGCTAACTCTACAGAAACGACTGCGGTAGCAAACTCTACACCCTACACTCTACACTCTAAACTTAAAGACCGTTACTCCGGTCGCGCCATCTTCCCCTGGTTCAACGTTAGCGGCAAGGTGGTGGCCTTCGGAGGCCGCGTGCTCGACAGTCGCACCAAGGGCGTGGCACAGAAATATGTGAACAGTCCGGATAGCGACATCTATCACAAAGAGCGCGAACTATATGGTATCTATCAGGCTAAGAAAGCCATCGTGAAGGAAGACCGCGTGTTCATGGTCGAGGGATATACTGATGTCATTGCCATGCACCAGGCCGGCATCGAGAATGTGGTGGCCAACAGCGGCACGGCCCTCTCCACCTGGCAGATACATATTCTCCACCGCTTTACTAATAATATCACGCTGCTCTACGACGGCGACGAGGCCGGCATCCATGCTGCCATGCGAGGCACTGACATGCTGCTTCAGGAGGGCATGAACATCAAAGTGCTGCTGCTGCCCGACGGCGACGACCCCGACTCGTTTGCACGTAAGCACAGCACCGATGAGTTGAAGCGGTATATCGAGGAGAACCAGACCGACTTCATCACTTTCAAAAGCCGCCTGACGGTAGAGAACACAAGTGATCCCGTGAAGCGCAGCGAGGCTATCAGCGGCATCGTGAAGAGCATCAGCGTGATTCCCGACCAGATACTACGCTCCACCTACCTCACCGATTTTGCCCATCGCATCAACATGAAGGAGCAAACCCTGATTGCCGCGATGAACAAATATATAAGGGAGGACAAAGAGAAAGCCGCCCCTTCAGCCCCCGACAGTCCCAGCCCCGCCCCCTCCCTGCAAGGGAGTGGAGTGGTTACACCAGCCAACGAATATACCAACGAACAAACTAACTACTCCCCTCCCTCACAGGGAGGGGTCGGGGGAGGGTCAGCCTCTCAAGTCGAACTGTTCCTTCTCCGCGAAATCGTGCGCTATGGCGAGGAGGTGATCTTCGACAATGTGGAGACCGACGACGGGCAGACGATATCGCTCACCGTGGCGCAGTATATCCATTTCGACCTGTCGCAGGACGGACTGGCGTTCTCTTCGCCGCTCTACAATCAGATAATGGATGAGGCCGTGCAGCACTGCGGCGAGCCGGGCTTTAAGGCCGAGACCTATTTCTGCAGCCATCCCGACGTGCAGGTCAGCCAATTGGCTACGCGCCTGGCCATCGACCGTCATCAACTGGGTGGACGCTTTGTGATCGACAGTGCCGAGGAAGACGAGAATAAACGCCATCAGAACCTCGTGAACCGTCTGCGACAACGGGTGCTTCATCTGATGATGGACTACCGCTTAGACATCGTCGAGGCCCGGCTGAAGGAGATTCAGCGCCAACTGCAGCAGGTGGGCAACAATATGGAACGAATGATGCAATTATTAAAAGAACATAAGGAAACCAAAGAGATTCGCGACACCCTGGCCAAACGTCTGGGCAGCGATCTCGTTGTCTAAAACGTAATTATGTATTATATTCAGAAAAAACTGGAAGTATCAGCCAGCCACCACTTGGTGCTGGACTATGAGAGCAAGTGTTCGCAACTGCATGGTCACAACTGGGTTATCACCCTCTATTGCCGTGCGAAGGAGTTAAACAAGAATGGCATGGTGGTCGATTTCACCGAAATCAAGCGCAACATTAAAGGACGCTTAGACCATCAGAACCTGAACGACGTGTTGCCTTTCAACCCCACGGCAGAGAATATCGCCCGCTGGTGCGTGGAGCAGATTCCCACCTGCTACAAGGCCGAAGTTCAGGAGAGCGAGGGCAACCTGGCAATATACGAGGTTGATGATTGAAAAATGAAGATTGAAAATTGAAGATTATGCTATCGCATGAGGAGGTATAGGGTTAATAATATTTTTTACTCTTTGCAGGGCGAGGGGCGCAATACAGGACGCGCGGCGGTATTCATCCGGTTTGCGGGCTGTAACCTGCGCTGTCCGTTCTGTGACACCGAGTTTGACTCCTACCGCGAAATGAGCGCCGAGGAAATCATCATAGAGGCAGAGGCTGCGATCGGCGGGGTGGATGATACCGGCAGAACGCATGATACCGGCGGGAAAACCGCCGGCCACACTTTCCCCCTTGTCGTCCTGACCGGCGGCGAGCCTACACTCCAGGTCGATGAGGCCTTTGTCGACCTCCTCCATCAGCACGGCTACGAGGTGGCCATGGAGAGCAATGGCACCCGACCTGCTCCGAAGGACCTCGATTGGCTAACAGTTTCACCGAAAGGCCACGGTTTAACGCGGTTGGACTTGAGCCACGATTCTACACGGTTTGACATGAAACTACCAAACGAGATAAAAATCGTGTTCGACGAAAATACCAATCCCGAAGCCATTCTTTCCGAATTGTACCGTGTAGAACCATGGCCTGAGTCCAACCGTGTAGAACCACGGCTCGAGTCTAACCGTATAGAACCATGGCTCTACCTTCAGCCCTGCGACACTGGCGATGCCGAACGCAACAAAGCCATCACGCAGGCCTGCGTAGAATACATCAAGCAGCACCCTCAGTGGCGCCTTTCCCTACAGACCCACAAACTCATCGACATAGAATAACCCTCAACAATAGTCTCTCAACTCTCAACCCTCAACTCTAAACTCTCAACTCCAAATGTCCTGGCAGACCATCGTCTTCATCATCTATCAGATGATTGCCATCACGGCTATCTTGCACGTGGTGATGGACAACCGACAGCCTGCCAAGACCATGGCCTGGGGATTGGTGATCTATTTCGTACCCATTGCTGGCATCATTGCCTATCTGCTGTTTGGCGTAAACACGCGGCGCGAGCGTATGATCAGCCAGCGGTCGATGGACCAACTGACGCGACGCTCGCTCTCGGGCTTTGCCGAACAGGGCGACCTGCAACTGCCAGAGGCCTGGCGTCCGGTCATCGACCTATTCGTCAACCAAAGCAACTCGCTCCCCTTTAATAATAATAAGGTGGACATCCTTACCGACGGCTATGCCTTCTTTCCTGCCTTGCTGCGCGACATCGCCTCGGCCCGCAGTCATATCCATTTGGATGTCTATATCTTCGAGGACGATGCCTTGGGACGCCTGCTCTCCGATGCCCTGACAGCCAAGGTACAGCAGGGCGTGGAGGTGCGCGTGCTCTACGACGACGTGGGCTGCTGGAGCGTAGGCCATCGTTTCTTTGAGCGCATGCGTGTCGAGGGCATCGAGGTGGAGCCGTTCATGCCCGTGCGCTTTCCTCAGTTTGCCCGTAAGGTGAACTACCGCAACCACCGCAAGATTATCGTCATCGACGGCTGTATAGGCTATATCGGCGGCATGAACCTGGCCCTGCGCTATGTGAAAGGGCGCCACGGACGCGGCTGGCGCGACACCATGCTCCGCGTAGAGGGTAGCGGTGTCTACACCCTGCAGCGAGCCTTCCTCATCGACTGGTACTTTGTTGACCGTACCCAACTCAGCGACCGCAAATACTACCCGCCGATAACTGAGAACTCACCTCTCACCTCTCACCTCTCACCTCTCACCTCTCAAATAACTCTCCAGACCGTCACCTCAGCCCCTCTCGCTCCCTATCCCGAGATTATGCAGGGCTACGTGCGTATCATCCAGTTGGCAAAGAGATACCTCTACATTCAGACTCCCTATTTCCTGCCTACCGATGCCGTGTTCTTCTCACTGAAGATGGCAGCGGCTGCGGGTGTCGACGTGCGAGTGATGGTGCCGCGCAAGACTGACGGCTGGTTTGTGGAGTGGGGCAGCCGCTCCTACCTGCGCGAGGCTCAGGAGGCGGGCATCCAGATACTACTCTACGAGCCTCGTTTCCTTCATGCCAAGATACTGGTGTGTGATGATGAAGTATGTACGTGCGGTTCCACGAACATTGATTTTCGCTCTTTCCTAAATAATTTCGAGGCCAATATGTTTGTGTATGGTACAGACGTGGCTTGTCGTATGAAGCAGGTATTCCTCGACGACGCCTGTCAGTCGGTACCCCTCTCTTCGCTGCCGCGCCGCATGAATCCCGGCTTCTTCCATCGCCTGGCCGAGTCGTTCACCCGCCTGTTGTCGCCGTTGCTATAATCTATCTGAACAGCGAGAAGTTCACGCTGCCATACGTGCGGTGCTCCACGAAATGCTGGTGCTGCTGGAAGTCATGGTCTTTGCCATGTTCCAGAATCAGGAGTCCGTTGGCCTTGAGCAGGCCCTTTTCAAATATCAGGTCGGGAATGGTAGGCAGTTCTTTAAGAGCGTATGGCGGGTCGGCAAAAATGAGGTCGTACTGCTGATGACAACTTTTCAGGAACCGGAACACGTCGGCACGGAGAGGGAGGACAGGCGAGGCTTGAGAATTTTGCGGCAAGAGTTTCTTCAGACAATCGCAGATGAACCGGTGATGGTCGCGCTCCATCTCCACGCTGACCACCTGTGCGCACCCTCTGGACAGCAGTTCCAGCGTAATGCTGCCAGTACCCGAGAAGAGATCCAGTGCCGATGCTCCCTCCAAGTCTACATATTGTATCAGCACGTTGAAGATGTTCTCTTTGGCAAAGTCGGTTGTAGGGCGTGCCTTGAATGTGCGCGGAATGTCGAAATGCCGTCCCTTATATTGTCCTGTAATGATTCTCATGTTTGGGTGGTAGGTGATGGGTGATAGGTGGTGGGTGGTGGGTGATTGGTGGTAGTTAACGGCCTTTGACGAAGAATGTCTGCAAGTCGTAGGGCATGCCTTTGATTTCTGTCACGGGGTGGTTGTTGAAGTCAGCCTTGGGGTTAATAACGTATGCCTTTTGCAAGTATCGCTTCAGTTCCTCCGTCAGCCATTCTTCCTTGGGTATGTCACCCACGATGTGCAGTTCGTCGTATTCCGGATCCAATTGTAGTTGCTTCCACACATATAGGAGGAAATAGAGCGAATCATGGGCACGGCTGGCCTCAAAGGTATTGCAAAACTTAAAGCGGTTCTGGTGGAAGCAGAAAACCTCTAAGCGTTTCTCATGGAAATAGCCGTAGAGTTTATGGCGTGCCCCGGTAAAACTACGCTGGTGCAGGTGTCGCCATACGGGCGACATGGCCGTGATGAGGCGTACATCCTGAAAATGGTCATCAATAACCAGTCGCAGGTCTTTGTTCATAGCAAACACGGCCACAGCATTCAAGTCGGGAAGGACGTTGTAGTATACTGCATCCTCTTTCCTCTCGCCCTTCACATCGTTTCTGGGAAAAGCATGGTAGTACATTTCTTCCATCAGTCTCTCGTCGAAGCATTCCACCGGCACTATCAGTACATCAGAGTCTATCAGCACCCTGACGCGAGGCAGTGGATTCAGCAGCAGGTCGCTGTGCTTGAAAGCCTCACGCAGATTGGCTGCCATCGACACACCGCTCTTCACCACGCATGGTTCAAACACAACTTGCTTTCCGACAACGGCCTGACCTGTTTCCGTACTTATTCCAGTAGTAGCCGGTTGTGCGAATGACAACGTGTCGCGCCCTATACGGATGGTCAGTCTTTGCTTTATACTATTTGTTTCTGGCATCTTCTTTCTGCTTTTTGTTGCAAAGATACGCATTTTCCTTGGAATAACGCGCGAAACGCCAGTTTTTTTTGTTTATTCGAATATTTTGTGTAATTTTGCACTGAAATAAAAGACAAAGAAATGAAGAAACTGTTTATAGAGACATACGGCTGCCAGATGAACGTGGCCGACTCGGAAGTGGTGGCCTCGGTGATGCAGATGGCTGGGTATGAGACGTGCGAGAGCATTGACGAAGCCGATGCCGTATTTCTGAATACCTGCTCGGTGCGCGACAATGCGGAGCAGAAAATCTACCACCGATTAGAGGCTCTTTGCGCTGAGCGCCGCCGCCGTCAAGCCCCCAACACCCAACACCCATCACCCAACACCCTGATTATCGGTATCTTGGGCTGCATGGCCGAGCGCGTAAAGGATGACCTACTGAATAAGTACGGTGCCGACCTGGTGGCCGGTCCCGATGCCTACCTGAGTCTGCCCGACTTGGTGGCTCAGGCCGAACTGGGTCATAAGGCCATCAACATCGACCTGTCGACCACCGAGACCTACCGCGACGTGGTACCTCAGCGCATAGGTCTTGGGCATAAGATTGGCGGCTTTGTCAGCATCATGCGTGGCTGTAACAATTTCTGCCACTACTGCATCGTGCCTTATACCCGTGGCCGTGAGCGTAGCCGCGATGTGGAGAGCATCCTACGCGAGGTGCGCGACCTGCGTGACCGCGGCTTCAAAGAGGTGACTCTGCTGGGGCAGAACGTCAATAGTTATAAGACTATATACTCCCCTCCCTCACAGGGAGGGGGTGGGGTAGGGTCTTTTGCTTCTCTGCTCCGTTTGGTTGCCGAGGCAGTTCCCGAGATGCGTATCCGCTTCACCACCAGCCATCCGAAAGATATGAGCGACGACACGCTGAGGGTGATTGCTGAGATGCCCAACGTGTGCAAGCATATCCACCTGCCCGTGCAGAGCGGCAGCGACAGGATCCTCAAACTGATGAACCGTAAATATACGCGCGAGTGGTACCTCGACCGCGTGGCTGCCATCCGGTGGATTATCCCCGACTGCGGTCTCTCTACTGACATCTTCGTGGGCTATCACGACGAGACGGAGGAAGACCATCAACTCAGTCTGAGCCTGATGCGCGAGGTGCAATACGACTCAGCCTTTATGTTCAAATACTCGGAGCGCCCGGGCACATACGCCTCAAAGCATCTGCCCGACAACGTGCCCGAGGAAGAGAAGATACGCCGCCTGAACGAACTCATCGCCCTGCAGACGGAAATCTCTGCCCAGCAGAACAAGAAGGACGAGGGCAAGGTGTTCGACGTGCTGGTGGAAGGCTTTTCCAAGCGCTCACGCCAGCAGTTGTGCGGTCGCACGGAGCAAAACAAAATGGTGGTCTTCGACAAGGGAAACCACCATATAGGCGAGACGGTGCGTGTCAGGATTACAGGCAGTACCAGTGCTACGCTGTTGGGCGAGGCTACAGAATGATAGGCGAAGAGTTGACATATCAGATAGAGCGGCACTTCGGGCATACGCCGACCGACGAGCAGCAGCAGGCATTGCGGCTGTTCGCCCGCTTTATGACCGACCGCGACGAGCATGCCGTAATGATTCTGCGGGGTTCGGCCGGCACAGGCAAGACCACACTGGCAGCAGCCATTGTCAGAGGCCTGCTTGCCCTAAGCCAGAAACTGGTGCTCATGGCACCCACGGGGCGTGCCGCCAAAGTGTTTGCCAACTATTCAGGCTATGAAGCCTTCACAATACATAGGCGCATCTATCGGCAAAAGACGGCGGGCGACATGGGAGCCTTCAGCTTGAATATCAATCTCAGCACCGACACGCTGTTTATAGTCGACGAGGCATCGATGATCAGCAGCCAGTACACTAACGAGACGTTTGGCTCAGGCAATCTGCTCGACGACCTGATACAATTTGTGTATCACGGCCGCAACTGCCGCCTGTTGCTTATCGGCGATAAGGCGCAGTTGCCGCCCGTAGGCGAATCAGAGAGTCCGGCATTGTCGGCCGCCGTGCTGCGTGCATACGGGCTGAAGGTCTACGAGACCGACCTCGTTGAGGTGCTCCGCCAGAGTCAGGAGTCGGGCATCCTATGGAATGCCACGAGGATTAGAGGTGAGGGGCTACCCATGCCGAAGATTCGCTTCCAGGGATTCTCCGACATCTGCCAGATGCCTGGCGATGAACTCATAGAGTCGCTGGCTACCAGTTACAGTCGTGTGGGCATGGACGAGACCATGGTAGTGACCCGTAGCAACAAGCGTGCGAATATCTACAACCAGGGCATACGCAACACGGTGCTCGACCGTGAAGACGAACTATGTCGTGGCGACCGTATCATGATCGTGAAGAATAACTACAGCCTCACCCCCGAGAGAGGGGTCGGGGGTGAAGGCCCCTCTTTTATTGCCAACGGCGACATGGCCGTGGTGCAGCGCGTGCGTCATACTCACGCGCTTTATGGTTTCCGCTTCGCCGAGGTCACCATGACATTCCCCGACTATAACGACTACGAGTTGACTGCCATGGTGATACTCGACACACTCACCTCCGAAGCACCCGCCCTTACCCGAGAGCAGCAGGAGCAACTGTTTGAGCGTGTAATGGCCGACTATCAGGACATACCCCGGAAGTCCGACCGCCTGAAAAAAATAAAGGAGGACAAATATTACAATGCCCTCCAGATAAAGTTTGCCTACGCTGCCACCTGCCATAAGACGCAGGGCGGACAGTGGGCTCATGTCTATATTGACCAAGGCTATATGACCGACGACATGCTAACCTCCGACTATTACCACTGGCTCTACACTGCCCTGACACGCGCCACGGAGAAAGCATTCCTGGTCAACTGGCCCGCATTCTTCACTCTGCAAACTTAGCCCAACTTTGACACTTTGAAGAATTTTGAAAAAGTTGCGCTTGATTTTCAGCCTGCACAGATTTTTTCGTATATTTCTCCGGTAAAAAACTCCGAATTGTTTGGAGGTTCGGAGTTTTCTTTGTAATTTTGCATCCGACACCGTAGGGGCAGGCAATAGCAATAATCGCTATGCCCCATGTCAAATTTAAAACGCGAACCATTATGCTGTACATAGCCAACCCCATCTACGACTCCGTGTTCAAGTATCTCATGGCCGACGAGCGCATAGCCCGCACCATTCTCTCGGCTCTGCTGAAGATGAACATCACGAAGATAGAGATGCGTGCGCACGAATACCCCAACATTCAGCGCGAGTCGCTCTCCGTGTTCCGTCTGGACTTTTCAGCCACTGTGCGCGAGGACGACGGCAGTACGCACATCGTGCTCATAGAACTGCAAAAGACTTGGCTCGAGACGGAGACGCTGCGTTTCCGGCAGTACCTGGGCGTGCAGTACCAGAGCCCTGCAAACATGGGCGACGACGGCTACGGCGTGCCTATGATTGCCGTCTATCTGCTGGGCCACCGCGTGGGTGACATCGAGGAGCCAGTGATATACGTACACAATGAGGTGCGCAACAGCGACGGCCAGATGGTGGAGAAAGGTATTCCCGACCCCTTCGTGTCGAGCCTTACCCACGAAAGCGTCATCGTGCAGATTCCCCTGTTGCGCGGACAGGTGAACACTAAGTTGGATCGCGTGCTGAGCATCTTTGACCAGACACGCAAGGCCGATGTGCCGGGCACCGAGCATACGCTCTGCATCGACGAGGGAATATACTCGGACGATGCCGACATGGGGCGCATCCTGCACCGTCTGCTGGCCGCAGCCAGCGAGCCGAGCATCAGGCAGGAGATGAATGTGGAGGACGAATATTTCTCCGTCATCGAGAAGCGCGATACGGAGATACTCATCAAGGACCGGCAACTGGCCGAGAAGAATGTCAAGTTGGCCGAGCAGGACAAACAGTTGGCCGAGCAGGACAAACAGTTGGCCGAGCAGGACAAACAGTTGGCCGAGCAGGACAAACAGTTGGCCGAGCAGGACAAACAGTTGGCCGAGAAGAGCGTAATAATTGCTGAGCAGAACGAGCAACTTCAGCAGAAGGACAGTTTGCTGCGTAAGTCGGTACTGGCTTTGAAGGCTACGATGCCTGCCGATCAGATAGCCGCCACGCTGGGTATCACCACAGACGAGGTGGAACGGTTTTCGAAATGAAATCATGGAAGAATCGAAACCTGTCCCGGCCACCCGTACGGGTCATGGGGAGCAGACACCAGAAAGGCCGTCGTAGAAGCTGTTTTCGAGTTAGTGGGTAACTACATTGCAGTTAGTGGGTAACTCCAATCTACTTATTCAAGCAAATGACTATTTCATGAATTTATCTATAATCAACCCCGTGTTTGACGGTTGGTCTGTCTCACCAACAAACATTTTTTGCACTCCCATACCACTGAACCAGTTCTGGAGTATCGCTTCCATTTGGTCTTGATGCTTGGGGGCGTAAGGATTAACTTCAAGTAATAGTACTTCAAGATCTTCAAGGCCTTGCCTTGAAACGATCAAACCAGAGTTCGGATTGGAAAGTGTCTGTGGTAGGATATAGCTGTAATTGTTTCCGTCTTTTTGCTTGTTGGGCGCATAGAACAAATAACCATCTGTCAAGATGACGATGATGTTCCGGGCATCCTCCCTGATGCAATAAGTGTCCACTTGCTTTTTGAAGAATCCCCAAACGCCATTTTTGTGTTAACAAGTCCTAACAAATGTTGCTTTGTGATACAAAAGAGGCTGCGATAAGGTGCAACCGAGGCTTCGCCAAGATCCAACCGAGCCTGTTTTACACTCCAACGGAGCCTTGATTGCTCTTCAACGAAGGCTCCCTTGCAGTGTAACGGAGGCTCCGTTAGAGTGTAACGAAGCCTCCGTTGCAAACCGCAAAAATCGCGATTATAGAACCGTACTGATTATCAAGCACTTACAAAATGTCCCAGAATCGCGTATTTTCGACCGAAGAAGCAGTTGGTGGATAATTTTGAAAAATAGAGGGTAGTTAATGGCACTTTTTGTAAACTTTTTTACACATCACCTATTTGCCTGTGACCGAACCTGTGAGGATGATGTTGGCCACGCCGATATAGTCGCTCACGTCCACGGTGCCGTCACCATTTACGTCGCCCAGTTTGTCACGGGTGCCATCAATGGTGATGTTCTCTGTCTTCATCGTTCCGTCGCTCCATGTAATAGTGGCAACCACTGGGTCGCTGTCAGCATAGCCTTCGGCAGTGGCATAGACGGTTATGACGTACTTTGTTGTCAAGTCGATGTTGTTGCCCTTGCTATTTGCATGCACGTCATCTGTGGTTATCGATGACACAAACTTCGCATCTGGCGTGGCACAGGAAAAGTTCAGACGGCCCTTGTCGTAAGTAATAATTGGCATAGCGCATTTCTCTGATATTTCAGGCTCCATCTCTACAATCTCCTTGAAATCCTTCCAATAGTCAGCGACTTCATAGGCGGCTTTATAGCCGTAAGGTACGTAGAGGGTTGCATTGGCACGATAATAGAAAGCGTATTCTGAAATTACCATAGGTGTTTTCCATTCAACCTCCACGGAAGTTAAACCGTCGCAATGGAAAGCCCAATTGCCTATGGAGGTCACACTTTGGGGAATAGTAACGGAGACTAAGCCGCAACCAGTGAAAGCCGACTCGCCAATGGATGTCACACTATTTGGGATAAGCGTGTTTTGACATCCAGCTATCAGCGTGTTATTACCTGTTTCAATTATTGCATTACAATCATTGCGTGAATCAAATATTTTGTTTTCTGCCTCTACAACAATTGATGATAAAGCACTACAATAAGCGAAAACATTATTGGCAATGGAATAAATGAGTCCACTCCGAAAACCTCGTTTCACACATAACTCGTCTGAAATTTGCCAGTTTCCTTGAAAAGTAGTACCTTTGCATCTCAATTTAGAAACGAGTTATGTCTTTCAAGAAGCAACATCCCTATCAGCCAGATATGT
>JAEEGL010346178.1_pt1 | contig 14738 bp, 4 predicted proteins | sample 9134231 | NCBI WGS metagenome assembly JAEEGL01 (sample SAMN16246548, study PRJNA631951) | gut metagenome | biome: gut microbiome; feature: rumen; material: fiber-attached | host: Bos | place: Iran: Karaj | collected 2018-10 | reverse complement strand
CTGATGCTGGGGCAAATGCCTTTCTCGATCTGCTCTCCATCGTAGAGACCACTAAGAAACACAACAACTCACCATACGCTGCTATCCGGGCCTTGTTCTAAGCACGGACAACTGCTATATGGCAATCGCTGAATAGTTACCACTAATTTTGCACCTGTTCCACGCGAAACCGTGTCTATGTGGCAAGGTGGCAGGGTGGGGCGACATACTTTGAAAGGCGTTTGCTTAGCGCTTTGACTTTGACTGCGTGGAACTTCGCGACCTCTATCAGTAGTCATCACACTACAACGGCAATAGTCCCTTGGGATGACCCTAATATATATAATGTATATGTCGATTTCATCGAGGGCGTTTGTGTTGTATGTTTGGGACTCTATAATGAGAAGGAAGTCCTTATCACAGTGAAGTGGGCCTGAAAGCACCGGCTCCACGTACTTTCAATGTGTGTAAAGAACCTAAGACAAATGTGTTTCTGCTGAGGTAGCCAAGCGGAACAGACAAAATCCTTCCTATCAAAGGAAGGCTGATTAATGGAAATGATGAAAAAGAAGAACGCGGGAAAATGTGGGTTCGTCTCACTTCTTTTGTTACTGCTGTTTTCCACCCCAGCCTTTGCGCAGAACAGCAAAAAGGACTTGAAGCTTATTCGGGAAGAAGCCCAGCGCATTGAGCAGAATCCCGACTACTATTGGGGCGTTGGCAGTGGCTCCACACAGGATGAGGCCAGTCGCATGGCACTCGTTGACCTGCAGTCGAAAATTCACGTTACGGTGAAGAGCAATGTGACCATGAAGATGGGCGATGAGCATATTGGTCAAGAGTTGAAGTCGTATAACAATACCGACATCGACATCGAGACCAGCACTGGTGGCGTGCTCACCAACACCAAGAGCTTCATCATTGCCGAGGCACCCCAGTGGCAAGTGCTCCGCTACGTGGAGAAGAAGGAGGTCGAGGCAGCTTTTGAGAAGCGCAAGGAGAGGGTGTTCGAATACATGAAAGATGCCCAGCAATCCGAACAGACAGGGCGCATTGACAACGCCCTTCGCTACTACTACTGGGCCTTCTGCCTTCTGCGCAGCTTGCAGTATCCCGATGAAGTGACTTTTGTGGACCAAAGCTATACCAAGCAACGGCTTATACATTGGATTCCCAAACAGATGGAGGAAATCTTCGAAAACCTGAAGGTGGAGGCTGGCACCAAAGACGGTGATGCGCTCAACCTGGTGGCTACCTACAAGGACAAGCCCGTCACCAGCCTTGATTTCGTCTATTCCGTTGGTGACCAGCAGTCGCCTCTTGTTTCTTTCAAGGACGGCACTACGCAGATCGACCTGCCATCGGGTGAGACCGCCGACCAACTGCTGCTGAGCTATGAATATGAATATGAGGGCCGCAGCAGCCAGGATCGCGACGGGCTGCAGACGATGGTGCGCCGTTTTAAGGACGACAGCCTGTTTCCTAAGGCTCAACAACAGTTGAAGGTGGGCAGCAAGAAGCAGCAACGGGCTGCCCAAGCCGTCTTCCAGGCTGCCGTTGAAGAGGTGTCGCAGGCTCAGAATGCTGTTGAGGTGCAGAACCATGCAGGCCAAGAGGCAGCCGTGAAACGTGTTCTTGATGCCATACGCAGCCGCAACTTTGAAAGTGCGAAAGGAGTTTTCACCGAGCAGGGATATCAGATGTTCACTTCGCTCATCAACTATGGCAATGCACGCTTGCTGGGCAAAGCCGATCTCCACTTCTATGAATCCACCAATGGGCGCGTGGTGTGCCGCAGCATCCCTATGAGTTTTGCGTTTAAGAGCAACCACGTCACCTTCACCGAGGAGGTCACGCTGACCTTCAATCCCGAAGGTCAGATAGAGTCGCTTGCCTTCGGACTCGACAACGACACGCGCCAGCTCATCTTCGATAGTCCGGCACAGTGGAGCACCTCGGTGCGCATGGCCATCGCCACATTCCTCGAAAACTACAAGACGGCCTTTGCCCTGAAGGACCTTGACTACATTAAGAGCATCTTCGACGACTATGCCATCATTGTCACTGGCCATGTCACCATGCGCGCCCCGCAGAATCCCGAATTGTCGCAGAAAGGCTCCACGATGGTGAAATATACCCAGTACAACAAGGAACAGTACATGAAGCGCCTGGAAGAGCAGTTCCAGCAGAAGAAGTTCATCAACCTCCGCTTCACCGACGTGGGTGTGAAGCTACTGGGACGTGGCGATGACACCTACGCCCTGCGCATCAAGCAAGACTATTTTTCGTCGACCTATGCCGACACGGGCTACCTCTTCCTGATGGTCGACATGAACGACCCCTCGGCACCGCTCATCAAGCTGCGTACTTGGCAGCCCCACCGCGACCCGACCATCAACTCGAACCTTCCAAAGGACAACCCCTTCCACGGGCTGCTCTACGAGGGCAATTTCCAATAAGCAAGAAATTAACACACATTATTATATTATATGAAACGATTTTTAGTAGTCTTTTCGGTTTGCCTGCTTCTTGGGGTGCATGCGGCGGGTCAGAACCTGAAGGTGGCCGAGTTCCGGCTACTGGCGAACAGCACCCTGGCCAGCACGCATGGCACGGAAAGGTTTGATGTCAATGGTGAGAAGTGCGCCATCATTAGGGTGGTGACGCCCAAGAGCGATTTTCATTTCGACACGGGCCTCTTGCACCTTACCCATCAGGAGAAGCATCCTGGCGAAATATGGCTGTGGGTGTCGCCTCTGTTGCAACACCTCACCATCAGCCACGACATCTTTGGCAAGTGTGACTATGACATTCCCATCACCGTAGAGGGAGGTCGTACTTACGAGATGCTGCTCGACATCGGTACGGGCCGCTTTGTAAGCATCACCACTACCGTCCCACGTTCATCAGTTATCATTGACGGACAGGACATGGGCGTCTCGCCTATCTACAACCATTATCTCGAAATGGGTGTCCACACCATCCTTGCTGTCAACGACAAGCACGAAGGCACGCTGCAGAAGGTCATCACCACCGATGTTGCCAACGGCTCGGTGCTGAACGTCGTTATGCAGGATATGTCGCACCTTTATGCCGACGTGGTGGTGAAGGTGGAGGGCCGTGCCGACATCTTCTACAATGGCAAGAAGGTGGAGACGGGGCAGTGGCGCACACAGATGAAGGAGGGAACCCACACCGTGGAGACGCGACAGGCCGATGCCGACCCTCAGACCACCACCTTCACAGTCGTAGCTGGGCGGGAGAACGTGATTGAAGCCATTCCCCCCACTCCGCACACTGGATATCTCCAAATCTATACTCGTCCGCGCAATGTGGAAGCCACTCTCGATGGTACCACGCCCATTGACTTGACAGGACGACAGACCGTGGCTGTGGGAACCCATCAGCTGCAGTTCCAACGTAAGGGCTATGTGTCGCAGAGCCACGAATATAAGATAACACGCTATGAAACCACCACCGACACCGTGCAGTTGGAGCGCATCAAGTACGTGAAGCCGCTGGCTTTCTACTTCGGAGGCGGTTACACGCTGGCCAGCATGGGCGGCTTCACGGTCATGGGCGGCGCAGTGATCCACAGGCACGACTTGCAGTTGAGCTACACCTTTGGCGCATCCAAGTCGGATCCCGTCCACTGGTATGGGAACAACGGCTCATGGCTGGGTACTACGACATATAAGCAGAATGGCTTTGCCCTGAAGTATGGCTACCAGTTCGACCTGCTGCCCATGTTGGGCATCACCCCTCAGCTGGGCTACAGTTATGCCGGCCTCAGTGCTACTGTTGAGGATGGAGCTGCCGACTATGCCGACAATGCATCGACCCAGCTGGCCTCCATAGGTTTCAAATTGCTGATGGTGCCCCTGCACCACCTATATGTATTCCTTGCACCGCAATATGCGTTCCCCCTCAACAAGAGCGACAATTTCAAACTCCTGTCTGACCATTCCAACATCAAAGCCGGTGGCTTTGCTGCCACCCTTGGCCTATTGTTCAACTTCTAATTAACCATTCTTGATTATGAAGCATCTACTATCATACTTCAGCATCACATTTCTGACGCTTTCCGCCTTGCTGACCATTTCATGTGGCAGCGAAGACACCATACCCGATGGCATCATTCCCTCAAATGAGTACTTCAAAGTAGTGGGCGACACGATAACTATCGACGGCAAGGCCACCGAGGCCTCTTTCCCCATCGCCGCCGACTGTGCATGGAGCATCGTCACCAACGGATGGGACGACCTGCATGCCACCCCCGACCATGGCGAGGGCAACCAAACCGTGAAGATTGTCACGTCGGCAAATAACACCCCCCTCATGCGCAAGGGAACACTTGCCATCACCACCAGCGACGGTATCAAGAAGGTCATCACCATCCTGCATCTGGCTGGCAACATCCAACTGAATGTCAGCCAGACAGAGGTGAACTTTGGCATTAATGGCGGCTCCACCGAGGTGACCGTCACCAGTAATACCAACTGGACTGTTGCCGGAGGCACCGACTGGTGCAAGGTGGACAAGACCAGTGGCACTGGCAACGGCGCCTTCACCATCACTGCCAACAAGAGCGACGAGAAGGAGGCGCGCAAGGCCACCTTCAGCGTTACGCCACAAGGCAGCACCACGCCCGTCATCATCACTGTCGTACAGAGCAACAAGGACATCGACCTCGCCGTTTCGCCGGCAAGGCTCACCTTCAATGCCACCACGCCACAAATCAAGGAGTTGGACATCATCAGCAACGACAGGTGGACGGCCACCGTCAGCGACGATTGGCTGAAGATTGACCAGAAGGAGGGCAACAATACAACCACTATCCACGTCAGCTGCGAAAGCAACGACACGGGGGTGGAGCGAACAGCCACTATCACCGTCAGGAGCAATGGACTGACTGAGATGGCCACCGTCATACAGCGCAACTTCAACGCCGAGTTCAGCATCCTCACCACCCTGCAAGAGTATCCTGCAGCAGGTGGCGTGCAGACCGTAGCGGTGAGCAGCAACATTGAGTGGGAGGTGAGCTGCGACACCGACTGGTGCCATCTCTCCAAGACCGACAACAGCGTCGTCGTCACCGTAGATGCCAACCTGCTGACAACACCTCGAACAGCCGACATCATCTTCATGCCAACCGACCTTGAACCGCTGACGCTCACCGTTGTCCAAAGGGAGGTTGGTGCTACAGTCGTCCTGCTCGATGTGTCGCCTACGGAATTGACGTTTGGGCCTGCCATGGAAAGCAAGACGCTGACCGTAGACTGCAATGAAGCGATGTCATGCCAGGCAGACCAAGACTGGGTGACGCTGCAAACCATCGGCCAGACCACCGAGGGCGAATTCACCCATACCACGGTGCAGGTGACGTGCAGCGACAACCTGACAGGAGCCGAGCGCCAGGCAAAGGTCACTGTCAGTGCCGGCGACAAGGTGCAGACAGTCAGTATCATCCAGACAATGGCTGGACTGCCGGTTGTCTACAACCTCTTGCTCACCGACAATTATGATGCCAAGGCCACTTTGACTGCTGCTTATCAGTCATCCCTGCCAGTTGTGGAGTATGGCTTTGTCTATGCCACACACTCAGCTCCGACCCTCAACGATACGAAGGTCACCTTCAATGGTTCCAATACCACAGGCAATATGAGCACAACCTTAACGGGTCTCACGATTGGCACAACCTACTATGTGCGTGCATACGCCATCAGTGCCATGGGCACTGCCTACAGCGATGAACTATATTTCAATGCTCAGGGACGCGAGCCCAGTCAGGACGACAATGGCACCCCGATGCCAGCGAGAAACAAATGAATTACCAATAATATAATTATAATGATGGTATTACCATTCACGATTTAATATGAGTAAAAGAATCACTTCGTTTCTTATAGGTTTCTTGGCTGTTGTATTGTTTGGAATGCCCACGCAAGCTCAGCAAATCAAGGAAACACAGCTTCAGAAGGCCAAAGCATTTGCGTCCCTTACCACACAGCGAGAGGCGTATACTTGCAGATTCGTTCCTCAAGAGAGGCAGTATCAAGGCAATGAAATTGATGCACGCCACAACCATGCCAGCGCCGCTATGCCCACAATGAAAGCACCTGGTGAGGAGACCAACGAACATGGCATCATTGTCACACCTGGTGATGGCGTGGCTAAAGTCTACAACCGTAGCGGAATGGGCTATGCTGTGCAGGGCGGCCAGGTGTATCGTGTCCAGCAGAGTGGCACGGTGAGAATTGTAGAGTGCGAGGATGGCACGGTCTACGTGCTTGGCATCATCAGCAACTACGGCACCGATGCATACGTGAAAGGTGTTCGAGAGGGTGGAACCATTACCATCCCCACAGGGCAGCCTGTGAACTACAACGGCAATTATAACGCCACGTTGAGTGTGTACTGGGTGGAGTATAACCAGGGGTTCAACAAGGTTGCCGGCGAGAGCATCGTCTTCGATGTCGATGGCAACTCCATCCGCCTTCGCGATTCCAATGAAAACAGGTTCATCGCAGTGACGTGGGACGACGACGACACGTTCTCGGGCTATGGCGACTACGAGACGGTATGGGTGTACGACCACGACTACGTTCCTCCTTCCGTCGAACTCATTGATGTACCCGCTGGCTTGACCACGGAGACATGGAATGTCAAAGGAAACGACTACCAAGCTGGTGTCTTGACATCTACTTGCGAGGTGGGCTTTGATGGCAGCGACATCTACATGAAGGGTATTTATTCCAACTTCCCCAACAGCTGGATTAAAGGCACCATCGCAAATGGCACCATCACCTTCAGTGGTCTGCAGTACTTGGGCGAAACTGGTGACTATCACATTTGGAGCACTGGCTATTACGATGGCGCGCTTTGCGACCTCGTCATGGACTATGATGCCGATGCCAAAGTCATCAAGCTTAGCCCCGGATATTACATGGTGGCCAACGCTTCGGAAGACAGACTCTATTATCTCCAGATGTTCACCGACCTCACCATCCAGGCCGACGCTTTTGTTGAACATTTCTCCGATCCTGTTATGGCGAACTGGCGGCAGGTGGATGGAAAGACATACGAACTGCAGGTGGCTATCGAAGAGACCGACTATCGAACGAATGGCGACGGGACGAAGTTCTACAAGTCCTTGCTGACATTGGATGTGGTCGATGAATTTGGGCCACAGCATGTCATACTCGACAATGGAACCATCTATTCTGAGTTGCCGAATGGCGAATTGCATACCTGCATGCTTATCGATACCAACAACAACAACATTTATGTCTATGCACTGACGAAGGCTGCTGATCATTATTACGGTATGGACGGTTTCGTCTACACAGCATCGCTCTCCGACCTCAATTTCACTAAGGAGGAAGTGTTTACAAGCAGCAACTGGGGATGGTATGCCTACTTTATGGGGCCAGACTCGTCGGGTCAGCCCCAGCTCTCCCACTTCAGCTACTCTGGCTATCGAGACATGCTTAGCACACGCAGCGCTGATGGCACGTGGACGACGGACTACGTGGCTGACATCAGTCCCGACGACTTCCATTCGCGCTCTCGCGACATGAGGCCTGTCCCAGTGTGGGGTGATGCACCTGATGAAGAGGTGGAGGTTGACGGTGCAGTATATACCATACGCGATGGTCAGACGGCATGGCTCAGTTGGATTGACTATAAGTCCATGCCGGTAGACTATACTGTGCCTGCTACCATCATGAGCGCAGGACAGACCTACAGTGTCACTGGTATTGCTCCCGCTGCTTTCTTTGGCTGTACGGAAATGACGCGCCTCACGTTGCCTTCGTCCATTGAGTATATTGGTGAGACGGCTTTCGTCGAGACAACCAGGGTGCTTGGAGAGCTGCATGTAGATGCAGTCACACCGCCCAGTGTGGTCAGCGCCTTTTGTTTTGCTGGCATCGACAGAAGCAGCTGCATGCTCTACGTGCCCGATGGGAGTGTCAACCTTTACAAGAGCACTCCCCATTGGAGCGAGTTCCAATATCCAACGGCACCTGCCTCCCGTGAACCCTATGCCGTGCTGAGCAACGACAACACCGTACTGACGTTCTATTACGACGAGTTGAAAGAGAGCCGAGGTGGCATGAGTGTTGGGCCATTCAGTTCGTATGAGGATCGTGGATGGTCTGAAAGCGGTGGGACTATCACTTCCGTGGTGTTCGATGCCTCGTTTGCCGACTGCACTACGATTACCAGCACTCGTTATTGGTTCAATGGCCTTTGGAGTTTGGTCAACATAACAGGCATGGAATATCTGAACACCTCAAACGTTGCGGATATGAGTTATATGTTCGGTAACTGTTCCAGCCTGTCCTCCATTAATCTGAACCACTTCGACACGTCAAGTGCGACGGACATGGCTCAGATGTTTGCATACTGTCGCAGCTTGACCTCCCTTGACTTGAGCATTTTCAATACGTCAAGCGTGACGAGCATGGCTGGGATGTTCTATGGCTGTTCCAGCCTCGCCTCCCTTGATTTGAGCCACTTCGACACGTCAAGCGTGACAGACATGGGAGAGTTGTTCTATGATTGTTCCAGTTTGACCTCCATCGACTTGAGCCACTTCAATACATCAAGCGTGACAAGCATGGCTGAGATGTTCCGTGATTGTTCCAGCCTGACCTCCATTGACATGAGCCATTTCGACACGTCAAGCGTAACGGACATGGGGCATATGTTCACGGGCTGTTCCAACCTGTCCTCCCTTGACTTGAGTCATTTCGACACGTCAAGCGTGACAGCTATGTGGTATATGTTCCGGGATTGTTCCAGTTTGACCTCCCTTGACTTGAGTCATTTCAACACGTCAAACGTGACGGCTATCCAGGAGATGTTCGGCAGGTGTTCCAGCCTGACTTCCCTTGACTTGAGTCACTTCAACACGTCAAAAGTGCCAAGGATGTACGAGATGTTCCAAGGCTGTTCCAACCTTGTCTCCATTGACTTGAGCAGCTTTGATACGTCGAACGTAACTGATTTGCATGAGATGTTCCAAGGCTGTACCAGTCTGACCGCCCTTGACTTGAGCAGTTTCGACACATCTCTCGTAACGAGAACGGATGAGATGTTCGGTGATTGTTCCAGCCTGACAACCATCAGTGTTAGTGACTTGTGGAGCACCGTCAGCGTCACTCAGGGTGATGGCATGTTCACCGGCTGCACTAAGCTTGTCGGTGGCAACGGCACTGTTTATGACGAGAACCACACCGACTACACCTACGCCCGTATTGACAGGGAAGGTGAGCCGGGGTATCTCACAGGTGTGAATGCTAAGTTGTCCTTGCCTTCGCCTCAGATGGCGTTCGACTATGCAACAGGGCTGCTGCAGCTGGAATGCGATACGCCCAATGCCACCATATTATATAATATAGGCGATAGCGAACCATCTCAAACCTACACCGCGCCGCTACTGCTGACCGATAACCGCATGGTGCGGTTCAAGGCGGTGGCCGATGACTTCAACGATTCTGAGGTGTTAACCTTCACTCCAGTGCCTGGCGGAACGATGGATGAGGATGGCAAGACCTTCCGCATCAGTGGCATCGTCACCGCCAATGAGTTGGTCTTTGTCAGGAACATCATGCGCCAGACTATCGAGCACCTCGACATGACCGAGGCCCTGCTGCAAAATGATGGCCTGGCCGACGAGGCACTGGCCGACATGAGGCTGCTCACCTTCCGCTCGCCGAAGAACGTGGGCACCGTGGGGGCACGGATGCTGAAAGACAACAAGCGGCTGGCCGCTGTGGTGTGGAATGCAGCAACCGACCTGACTGCCAACGTCTTTGAGGGTGCACACAACCCGAACATGCTGCTCTATGTCAACAATGACGCCTTGGGCGCCAACACTGGCGTGCACAACCGCATCGTGAATCAATTGGCCGGCGACATCGTGCTCAGCGACACAGACGACGCCTCCACCGATGGCAACTTCTTCGCACCCGAACCGTTCACCGCTCGCAGCATCAGATATAGCCACGTCTACAAGCAGACGACAGGCATCGACGGCGAATGCCGAGGCTGGGAGACGCTGTCGCTGCCCTTCGATGTGCAGAAGGTGACGCATCGGCTGAAAGGAGAGGTGACACCCTTCGGCTCCACCGCATCGACGCTCCACTTCTGGCTGTGCAAGCTGGGAGCGATGCGCTTCGAACACACCACCATGATAGAGGCCAACACGCCCTACATCATCAGCATGCCCAAGAACGATGTCTATGCCGCCCAGTACATCCAGGCCGACGACACCATCACCTTCTCGGCTGTTGATGCCACGATTCCCGCCACGGTGTTGCATACGTCAACGGCTAATGCAAAGACGTTTGTGCCCTCCTTCATGGCTCAGCCTGCCCAAGACGAAATCTACACGATGAACGTTAGCGACCCCTTCGATGACCATGTCGAGGGCAGCGTGTTCCTGCCTGCCCGTCGTGCAGTACGTCCGTTCGAGGCATTCACCACCACCGAGGAGTCGGGCGTGCGTTTCATCACCATCTTCGACGACCTGCCCGACACCATCAACGACATTCAGCGTTCAATGTTCAACGTTCAACATTCATCCTACGACCTGCTGGGTAGACCTTGGAACGGCAGCCGCTGGCTGATAGAGAACGGAAAGAAAACTTACCGCAAGAGGCAAAAGTAATGCGAAATCATCAATCATCAATCCATCATCACAAGGAAATGAAACGCTTGTATTTTATCATAGCCGCAATGCTGCTTGCCACTGCAGCAAGTGCCCAGAACAGCAATAACGTCCCCGACGGTCTGGATGCCGTTGACCTCGCACTCCCCTCCGGCACGCTCTGGGCCAACATGAACGTTGGCGCCACAGCTCCTGAGGGCTACGGCGACTATTTCGCATGGGGCGAGACCAGTGTGCAGAGCAGCAATCGATACTTTTGGGATTCGTACAAATGGTGCAACGGCAGTTATAAAGCGCTGTCGAAATACTGTAGTGACGCCAGCTTTGGCCATAACGGCTTTACTGACAACATGACCGTGCTCGAGGCCGACGATGATGCCGCCACTGCCATCTGGGGCAGCGGCTGGCGGATGCCGACGAGTGCCGAGATGGAGGAACTGGTGAGCAACACGACGGGAAGGTGGACCACACTAAACAGCGTGTACGGCCGCAAGTTCACCAGCAAGACCAACGGTCATTCCATCTTCCTCCCCGCTGCCGGTTGCTGGTATGATAGCAAGTCGCACGGCACGGGGTCGTATGGTGCCTACTGGTCTAACTCCATCAACGCAGAGAGCCCGAGCAACGCCTGGAGCTTCAACTTCGGCATTGCCTACGTGGGCAAGAGCTACTTCAACCGTCTCAGCGGTTTTACCATTCGTCCTGTCTCCACCGTCCGATTGGATGTTTCATCGTCGTCGCTGACTTTCGCCTCCACGGTAGGTAGCGAGCAAGTGACCATCACCTGCAATGGCAACTGGACGGCCACGTCAAGCGAGCCGTGGTGCACCGTGTCGCCTGCCTCTGGCACTGGCGATGGCGTTCTGACCATCACCGCTACGGAGAACACCAGCGCCGACAGTCGCAGTGCCACGGTGACGGTGACAGCCGGCGCTCTGACACGCACGGTGACAGTGACTCAGAGTGCCCATGTCGAGGTGGAGCCTGTTGACCTGGGGCGCGGCTTGGTGGCCTATTATCCTTTCAACGGAACTGCCAATGACGAGAGCGGTTATGGTAACCACGGCTCCATCATCGGCAACGTGGTGCTCGCTCCCGATAGGCATGGCAATTCTAATGGCGCCTACCGCTTCCCCGGTGAACCCTTCAATTATATCTCGGTTCCTGACGATGAGACCCTCCATTGCAGCACATTCACGCTCAGTGCATGGGTGTTTACCGATGGCGATGATTATGGTGGCGGTTATTTGATTAACAAGGGCAGGGATATTACTAATGGTTCCTATCAATTGTGCGTAAACCTAGTCGGTGCAACGAATCTTTATGGAGGAAGCAATGTTGCTTATGTTGATGACATTCCATCAGTTAATGAGTGGCACCTGATAACGGGAACCGTTGAAGGCGACCAAGCGAGGTATTATCTCGATGGTGAGCTTTTGGACGAAAGAACGCTGTCGAATCCATTCTCTTACGACAATTCCGAACCATTGACATTGGGCATGCACTATTATACTGATGTTCCTTCAAATTGGGCTTATTCCTTGCTTGGCGTATTGGATGATGTCAGGATTTACAATAGGGCTTTGAATCAATCTGAGGTTAAGGCTCTATACGAAGGTGCCGACCTGGAGGCTTCACTGTCGGCGCTGTCCTTAGATTCCTCGGCAGGTAGCGGGCAGGTGACCGTACATTGCAATGGCAGCTGGACGGCTACTTCGAGCGAGCCGTGGTGCACGGTGTCTCCTACTTCTGGCACAGGTGATGTGGTGCTTACCATCACCGCATCGGAGAACACCAGCTACAGCAGTCGCAGTGCTACGGTGACGGTAACGTCCGATACATATTCATGGACTATCATAGTAACGCAGGAAGGAAAAGTGATTGACAACACCCTCACGGCTGTTGACCTTGGTCTGCCCAGTGGCACACTCTGGGCGAACATGAACGTTGGCGCCTCAACGCCCGAGGACTACGGCAATTACTTTGCCTGGGGCGAGACCACGGGACTCAACGATGAGAAAACCTATTTCGATTGGAGCACCTACAAGTGGTGCGAAGGTTCTCAGACGACGATGACCAAGTACAACACTCAGAGCGACTACGGCTTTGAAGGTTTTGTCGACAACAAGACCGAACTCGACCTCGACGATGATGCCGCCTACGTCAACATGGGCACAAATTGGCGCTTACCCAGCAATGAGCAGTGCGAGGAGCTCGTCAACAGCGACTACACCACCACTGAGTGGACTACGCTGAACGAGGTCTATGGCTGCAAGATTACCAGCAAGTCAAACGGCAACTCCATCTTCCTGCCCGCCACAGGCTACCACCTCAGTAGTTCGCTCTACGATCTGGGCACCTACGGCTACTACTGGTCGAGCACGCTCAACGATGGCTATCCCTACCGCTCTTGGAGCCTGCGCATCGGTTCGAGCGAAGCCAGCCCGCGTGCCCGCTATCGTTCCTATGGCTTTACTGTGCGTCCCGTGCGGCTCACAGAAGCCAATTTGGAACTCTCATCGTCGTCGCTGTCCTTAGATTCCTCCACAGGTAGTGGACAGGTGACCATTCATTGCAATGGCAGCTGGACTGCCACCTCAAGCGAGTCGTGGTGCACCGTGTCGCCTGCCTCTGGCACGGGCGATGGCGTTCTGACCATCACCGCTTCGGAGAACACCAGCACCGACAGCCGCAGTGCCACGGTGACAGTGACAGCTGGCACTTTTTCGCAGACGATTACAGTGACTCAGGATGGGAAAGCAATCAGTTTGGAGCTTTCATCGTCGTCACTGTCTCTGACATCTTCGGCAGGTAGCGGACAGGTGACCATCACCAGCAATGGCAGCTGGACCGCCACGTCAAGCGAGCCGTGGTGCACCGTATCTCCTGCCTCTGGCACGGGCGATGGCGTTCTGACCATTACCGCTTCGGAGAACACCAGCACCAACAGTCGCAGCGCAACAGTGACGGTGACGGCCGGTGCTCTGACACGCACGGTGACAGTGACGCAGGGTGGTAAATCTTCTGGTGGCACTGCGCCCGCCGGGGTGGAGGCCGTTGACCTTGGTCTGCCCAGTGGCACACTTTGGGCGAACATGAACGTGGGAGCCGAGCAGCCCGAGGGCTATGGCGACTACTTCGCTTGGGGTGAAACAGAAGGCTACAATAGCGGAAAGACCACATTCAATTGGAGCAACTACAAGTGGTGCAACGGCACCAAAAACACCCTGACCAAATACTGCTTCGACAGCAGCTATGGCTACAACGGCTTCACCGACATGAAGACCGAGCTCGACCCAGAGGACGATGCTGCCTACGTGAACTGGGGACCCGCTTGGCGCATGCCGACCCAAGAACAATTAAAGGAACTCATCAACAGTGACTACACCACTGCTGAATGGACCACACTGAATGGCGTGTATGGGTGCTTGATCACCAGCAAAGCTAACGGTAACGCCCTATTCCTGCCCGCCGCTGGGTATCGCGACGGTAGTTCGCTCAGCAGCAATGCTGGCTCGTACGGCGACTGCTCGTCGCGCTCGCTCGACACGAGTTACTCAGGCAGCGCGCGCTATCTGGGCTTCTCCTCGGACTACCTCAGCACATATTTCAACGATCGGTATTACGGCCGTAGCGTACGGCCAGTTCGGCTTGCAGAACCCAATTTGGAACTCTCATTGTCGTCACTGTCTCTGACATCTTCGGCAGGTAGCGGACAGGTGACCATCACCAGCAATGGTAGCTGGACTGCCAACTCAAGCGAGTCGTGGTGCACCGTGTCGCCTGCCTCTGGCACGGGCAATGGCATCCTGACCATCACCGCTACGGAGAACACCAGCACCAACAGCCGCAGCGCAACAGTGACGGTGACAGCCAGTGCTTTGACACGCACGGTGACAGTGACGCAGAATGGGAAATCTTCTGGTGGCACTGCGCCCGCTGGGGTGGAGGCTGTTGACCTTGGTCTGCCCAGTGGCACGCTTTGGGCGAACATGAATGTGGGAGCTGAGCAGCCAGAGGACTATGGCGACTACTTCGCATGGGGCGAGACCACTGGCTACGGCTCTGACACTAACGACGG
>JAEEGL014259120.1_pt1 | contig 14739 bp, 10 predicted proteins | sample 9134231 | NCBI WGS metagenome assembly JAEEGL01 (sample SAMN16246548, study PRJNA631951) | gut metagenome | biome: gut microbiome; feature: rumen; material: fiber-attached | host: Bos | place: Iran: Karaj | collected 2018-10 | reverse complement strand
TTCTAAATCATTTTCAGTATAAGGAATTGGTAAATTATATTTTTCTCTTATCTTTCTATATTTCCAATTTCTTAATTTATTTCTAATACCCTTATCACTAGGGAAAGTAGACTTAATACCATACATCATTATCCCTAATCTAATACCATTAGCAAATGATAACTTAGGAAAGAAATCTAATGTTGTACTTCTACCAACATGAACTATCTTAACTTTTTCTAACTCGATAGTACTAGTTAAATATATAAATCTATCTATTTGACTTTTATATAATTTATCATATACCCCATTAGTAGCTAAATGAGTATACACACCTTCCATTTCTAAAGATGATTCATTATTAATAGTCTCATCATATATCTTTTCTATATCAGATATTTCATTAATACCAAGTCTATTCATACCAGTATTTAATTTTAAATGAAATTTAGTCTTAATATTTCTTTTCTTTAATTCTTCATAATAGTCAATATTAGATATTGTTAAAGTAACATTATTCTCTATTGCCTTATCAATATAATCCAAAGGAATTGGTTCTAAACATAGCATAGGAAACTTCATAGGAATATACTTCCTAGTTTCTATAGCTTCATCTAAAGATGATACAGCTAAATAATTAATACCATTTTCTATGATATATTTAGCTATATATTCTCCATGCCCATAAGCATGTCCTTTTATAACTCCTATATAATATTTATAATTATCATATTTAGAAATAATATTCTTAACATTACTAATAATATTATCTAAATTAACCTCAACATAAGTATTCCTATACACAAAATCATCTCCCATATATTAAGTATACCATAAATTAATATAAATTAAAAAAAATACCAATAAATATTGATATTTTTTTACACTTAAATTAACTAATAGACAAATTACCACCATTAGATGGATATATCTGAATATAAGTATTACCATCATTAACAACTAATTCTTTTCCATCTTCTTTTATTTTATAAACAGTTTGAGCTTTTTCACTAGACTTACTCCATGTAATTGGAAGAGCTACACCATTAGTAATATAATATCCTTCTCCAGAAGTAATATCTTCTATCTTCTGATATCCAGTTCCTCTTAATGTATAAGTTGTATATTTAGCACCATATACAATAATATTTTTTACTTGATACTGTTTACCACTAACTAAATCAACATTCTTAGTTCCACCCATAGAACGCAAATAAGTTTTACTTTCACTATCATAACTATAATTAGAAGTACGATAATCAGAATATTTAATACTTATATTATTAGCTTCCTTAGTTTCATATTTAGATAAATCTAGTTCTTCAGCACTATAAGTTAATAGATTTTTACTTTCCGTAGTGCTCCTAATATTCATATTTGATACAGCTTTAGAAAGCAAATTAGAATTAGTAAATAAAGTATGTTCCCAAGCTCTTTTTTTAGCAAGTTCACCATCTCTAACACCATATTGACCATCTACATCAATATGAGTTATTCCTTCATTAGCTATTCTATCAATAGTTTCTTTTTGCCCACCAGCATGAACAAGTATTGCATCATTTTCAAATAAATATGGTAAGTATTGACTTCTAACACTTCTAACTGATCCCACTTTATCAAAATCTACATCCTTAAATAACGCAAACATTCTAGTAATACCATACTCTACCATAAGTTCATAAACAATATATGCTTTATCTAATCCAGATTGAGGTAACGCTTCATTAAGACAATTAATCATGACAGCATATGGTCTAGTTTTAGAATTAATGTCTATTACTTGCACTTGCTTTTCTACAACTGGATCATCTGGTTTTTTAACATCAATATTTTTAGGTTCAGAAGATTTACTTAAAAATTTAATACATATTAGAACTATTCCTATAATAGTCACTACTGCAATAAGTAATATAAATATTAACCTTTTTGATTTACCATTACCCTTAGATATTTTACTTCTCATATGACACCTACCTTAATATAATTATAAATTGTATATAAGAACATTGTCAATATATTTTATATATAGCATAATACAATTGATTTTCAAAAAGAATACATATATAATAAAAAAAGGAGGAAACAGCATGTTATTTAATTCATATATTTTTCTATTTTTATTTTTACCAATATGTTTGTTAGGATACTTTACTTTAAATCATTTTAAAAAATACAAATTAGCACAGGCATTTTTACTAATTATGTCACTATGGTTTTATGCATACTTTAATATATATTATTTATTAATTATTATCTTAAGTATTATCATAAATTATTTGATTTACCATATTTTTAAAATCACAGAAAAAAAGAATTCAAGAAAATTACTCCTATATATAGGATTATTATTTAATATTGGAATACTTATCTACTACAAGTACATGGATTTCTTTATAGACAATATTAATAAATTGTTTAATTGTAATTTTAATCTTTTAAATATTGTATTGCCTTTAGGAATAAGTTTTTTTACATTTCAACAATTATCATTTGTTATTGATGCATACAAAAAAGAAGTTCCAAACTATAGTTTTCTATACTATGCATCATTCGTAGCATTCTTCCCACAGCTAATTGCTGGACCCATTGTAACCTATGATGAATTAATACCACAATTTTTAAACCAAAAAAACAAAAGCATTAACTGGGATAATTTAGCCAAAGGTATTTATATATTCACATTAGGGCTTGCAAAAAAAGTATTAATTGCTGACGTATTTGGAATAGCTGTCAACTGGGGTTACAGCAATATTGATACTCTCAATACAACAAATTCTATAATTATAATGCTATCTTACACAATTCAAATATACTTTGATTTCTCTGGATATTCCGATATGGCTATAGGCTTAGGCAAAATGTTTAATATTGATTTACCAACTAATTTCAATTCACCATATAAAGCATTAAATATCAATGATTTTTGGGATAGATGGCATATGACATTAACAAGATTCTTCACAAAATATATTTATATTCCACTTGGCGGTAGCAAGAAAGGAGTCAAAAGAACATACATTAATATATTAATCATATTTATAATAAGTGGTTTTTGGCATGGCGCCAATTGGACATTTGTCTTCTGGGGATTACTACATGGAATTTTTTCTGTAATTACTAGAAAATTTAAAAATTTCTTTGACAAATTACATCCAGTTCTTAATTGGATGATAACATTTGGCTTTGTAAATATTGCATGGATTTTCTTTAGAGCAGATTCAATAAAACAAGCATTAAGAATTATTTATCGTATCCTTTTATGTAACTTTGGGCCAATTAATGAAAATATAATTAACGCATTTGAATTACCAGAACTAAATTTAATTTTTAAAACATTAAAAATTGATTTATATTTTCCATATGCCATACCACTATTATTTTTTATAATTACATTTATAATTATGCTAGGTTCTTTAAATACAATTGAAAAAGCCAAAAAATTCAAATCAACACCTATTAATATTATCAAGGTAGTTATACTACTAGTATGGAGTATTATATCATTTAGTGGAATTAGTACATTTTTATATTTCAATTTTTAATAAAGGGGGATTACTATGTCAAGTAAAAAATTTGTAATTATCACTTTAATATCTACTATTACTGTTTTTGTTTTACTGAGTTCATTTGTTATTATTATTGATCCTTGTTTTCATTATCATAAACCAATAAAACATTTAACTTACACATTAGATAATCAAAGATATCAAAATGATGGGATTGTAAAGCACTTTGACTACAATGCAATAATAACAGGAACATCAATGGTAGAAAATTTTAAAGTTTCTGAGTTTAATAAACTATTTAACGTTAATAGCATTAAAATACCATTTGAAGGAGCTATGTTTAAAGAAATAAACGACAATTTAATAACAGCCACAAATTACAATGACAATATAAAAATAATATTGAGATGTTTAGATTTATATAAATTGAATAAACCTAAAAATGCTATAGCTTATGATACATATCCAACATATTTATATGATAACAATATATTTAATGATATTGAATATTTATTAAATAAAGACATTATTATTAACTCTATTAATTTTCTAAAACAAACAATTGATAATGAAAACAGCACTACATTTGATGACTATAGTGCTTGGTACAAATATACTGGTGTTGAGTTTTCAAAAGATATGGTAGATTCACAATATATTAGAAGCAGCAAAAAAAAGAAAAATAGAATAATAACCAAGAAAGACTATATTACTATAAAAAATAATATTGAGCAAAATGTAACAAATTTAGCAGATAAATATCCAAACATCGATTTCTATTTATTTTATCCTCCATATAGTATTTATTATTGGGATAATCTCAATCAGAATGGAGATCTAAATAAAGAATTAGATTATATCGAATATACAACAAAATTATTATTAGAACATAAAAACATACATCTATATTCTTTTTTAGATGAATATGAGATTATTACTAACCTAAATAATTATAAAGATACAGAGCATTATAGTGAAAAAATCAATTCAATTATGCTTCAGAAAATGGCAAATAATGAAAAGATTATTAACAAAGATAATTATAAAAGCAAAATAAATAATATTAGAGAATTTTATACAAATTACAACTATGATAAGCTCTTCTCTAATTAATAACTAAATTTTAAAAAAATCATATCAAAGGAGAAATAAAGCATGAGCAAAAAATTTGTAATTACACTATTAATTATATCTTCACTTATTCTTCTTTTTTTCGCATTCATAGTAGTTATAATTGACCCATATTTTCATTATCGTAAACCATCAACAAATATTGCATATATTCTCGATAATGAAAGATACCAAAACGATGGTATTATAAAACATTTTGATTACAATGCAATAATAACAGGAACATCAATGGTAGAAAATTTTAAAGTTTCTGAATTTAATAAATTATTTAATGTTAATAGCATTAAAATACCATTTGCAGGAGCAATGTTTAAAGAAATCAACGATAATTTAATAACAGCCACAAATTACAATGACAATATAAAAATAATATTGAGATGTTTAGATTTATATAAATTAAATGAACCAAAAGATGCTATAGCATATAATTCAAATAACTATCCAAAATATTTATATGATGATAATAAATTAAATGATATTAATTATTTGTTAAATAAAAATGCTATAACCAATGCATTTGAATCAATCATTAAAACAGCTACTAAACAAAATAGCACATCATTTGATGATTACGCATCATGGTATAATAAGTATGAATTTTCAAAAAAAGCTACTAATTCACAATATATTAGGATGTCAAAAAAATCAACATATATTACTACTCAAATTGATTACAAAAATGCTTGGGAAAATATTAAACAAAATGTAACGGATTTAGCAGATAAATATCCAAATATTGATTTTTATTTATTTTACCCTCCATACAGTATCTACTATTGGGATAATGCCAACCAAGAAGGAGTATTAAATATGCAATTAGATTGTATTCAATATGTAACTGAATTACTATTAGAACATAAAAATATCTATATATATTCCTTTTTAAATGAATATGATATAATCACTGATTTAAATAATTACAAAGATATTAGACATTACAGTGAAAAAATAAACTCATTTATATTAAAAAAAATATCTACCAAAGATAATTTACTTACAAAAGACAATTATAAAAAGCATATAGAAGATATCAAGAATTTTTATCTAAACTACGACTATGAATCACTATTTAAATAAAAAACTATAAATTAAAATTAATTTATAGTTTTTATTTTCTATGAATTATTTTTTTTACGATATTTAAATAATATTTAAAATTACAATTATTCCAATATATAATCATAAATAGAACATTGGGAACAACCATGCAAATAATCATATTTATCAAAACACGTAAATAATCATTGTTAATATTGATAATATTTACAATACAATACGTAACTACTAAAGTAAAAGTACCAACAACTGTATACTTTCCAATTAACAACACATACTTTATACCTTTTTCACCAAACAACGTTTCATACACAATTTTAGGATAACTATATAAATACACAATTAAAGTACTAGTTATTGTTCCTAAAAATACCCCTGCCAAGCCAAATATTTTTAAGAAAATAATTGAAGCAACCAAATTAATAACTGATTCAATAATTGGGACATACCTATCTTCATAAAAAATTCCAGCAGCTTCCTTAAAAGACATCATTGTTCTACGCATACCCTGCATAAAAAAGTTAAATACCAAAGATATTAATACAAATTTTGACAAAATATATTTTGAACCAATCCATATAGTAATAAATGGCTCTATTATACAAAATATACAAATACTAGCAAAAGCAAAAAACCAAAAATTTAAAAACTGAATCTTATTAAATACTTCCAATCTTTTTGCTTTATTTTCGGTAACTAATAAATTACCAACACTGGACGTAATAGAAATAAATACCTGATTAAATACTGTTGTTACTGCAGAAATTATCAAACTGTAATTAGAATAATATCCAACAGTAACTAATCCTCCCAAAAAAAATGATATTAATATAGTATCCGTACCAGTTACAACAAAACCAGCTAATTTATGTAAAAACAATGATTTAATTTTTTTAAATATATCTTTCTGCTCATTTTTATCAAGTTCTAAATTCTTATTTCTACCTATATACGCATATTTTCTATTAACAATAAAGTTAATTAATAAATTTTCTAAAAACCTACAAGCAATCTTTATAATTAAGTATATCAAATATTCGTGAGTTTTAATAAGAAAAAATATTTGTAAACTATTCATGAAAATCAAATATCCTAAATGAACCAAATTCGATATATACTCATTTTGATCAGCATAAAGAATAGATTTTTTGTAAGCTAACAAATAAGATATTAAAATATCTAATGAAAAGAGCCCATATAATAAATAAATATTTTCTTTTATATCAGAGGTATCGCCAATGATATACCTTAAAAATGGTAATATTATCAATATTATTAAAATCATAACAGAAATAATAATATGATAACATCTACGATAAAAATTCATTAATTTAGCAATTTGTTTTTCATTTTTTTCCTCAATTGGACGATACATTTTATATACTATTGCTGTACCAATACCAAGCTCAGCAACAGCTAAAATAGATAACATATTGCTAAAAACGCCATTCAAACCTAAATAAGATTCACCTAATATCCTCAAAAATATTTTCTGAACAAACAAACTAATAATAATATTTAAAATACTATTAAATGTTGATACAATCACATTTCTAGCAGATTTCTTTGTTCTCATCTTAACACCTCAAAATTTTTTTTAATATAAATTATAAACCACATTACTATCAAGCTTCCTAAAAAATGAGGAGTAAATATGAACATAATGCTAGACATGGTTTCAGCTCGAGGAAGAAAATAAATAGTCATACACATTTGCAATACAATAATTGATAATAAACTCTGAGATTTAATTATAATTGGAATATTAACTAATAAAAATCCTAAAAGTATTGAGAATATAAACAAGCCAATAAATCCATAATTGCAATACAACTCAAGTATATAAGATGAACCATAACCATGACCTTGTAAGTAATCACTACGTGACAAATAAGCTAAAATATGTGTAAAACTATTCCCCTTCAATGCTCTTACTTCATTATTGCCTATACCAAGGCCAGGTAACTTAAATACTTTTTTAGCAATTGTATTATCTCTGTAATAATCTACTATAGGTCCAAAAACATAATTTTTATTCATTGACCTAATTGTATCCATATTGCTATAGCCAATATTTAACACATCGAAAGATATGCCTTGTGTATAAAAGAAATCAACAAAAGATTCAAACATATTACCATTAAGTCTAGCATTATCCCTCTTATAATTATATATATCAAGTCCTATAATCAATACTGGAATAATCAACAATATCAAAAATCTTTCCTTAACATTAACCCACTTGTTAGAATTTTCATACCAATCACGTACTACATAATATGAAAAGAATAATAAAGCAGCTAAAATTAAAGGATTTCTTTGACCAATCAAAAAATTAGGAATAAATGAACACAAGTATATTAATGCTACTCCTATTGTAGCTTTTTTGTTTGGCAATGTTACTAAGTATATAACTAAAAAAGTTATAGCCATACCACCAATTAAATTGACTACAGAAGGCAAACTAGAATAATATGATAAGTAATATTCGGTATAAGATTTACCATACATAAAGATATATTTTTCAATCTCACAAACATACCTAAATAATATAGTTATCATAAACATAATGAATGAATATTTTCTAATATAGTAAATATTTTCATTAAAGTATTTTTTTCCAAGAATAAACTTGTTATCCACATTTAATTTTCTATTATTATTCAAAAATGAACCCAAAAATAATCCTAATAAAGTTAACCAAATACTAATTAAAGTCATTTTCTCAGAATATTCAGAATATTTAATCCACCATTTAACACTAGAAAGGGTTTGAATAATTGGTTTGCCTAATAAAAAGGTAAAAATAGATACATGAAATAAATTAAAGAATATATTTTTTTTAGGCATTAATAAACCATAATATAAATTATGAAAAAACAATAAAATAGTAGCAAATAACATCAAAATATATTGATTAAATGTTATTCCCAACAACATAATAAGTAAAGATACTAGTATAACAAATAAATAATTTTTTTTATGATTTTTAATACGCCTATTTTTTCTTTCTACATCTTTAATGTCAGATAATTCTCTTATCTTATTAAATGTTCTCTCACAATTATTTTTATCATTAAAACAATAGAAATTTTTAGTTCTTTGCTCATATAATTTACTATTTTTAAATTTTTCATTAATTGCTAAAATAATTTCATTAACACAATCATTGTGATTTTTAACTACCTTGCCAAAACCATCCTTATCATAATTAAAATATCCCTTACTCCAATGACCTTTAATTATATCATTGTAATCAAATTGATAATACAATAATCGTTTTTTTTGATAAGCAAAATCAAAAGATACACTTGATGTATCAGTAATTAAATATTTACATTCTCTAATTAACTTATCAACTGTCTTAGAACTGCTTTTATCCACAATAATAATATTTTTACTTGGAGAAGTAAAATATTTTTTATATATCATAGCTTTATCGTGAAGACAAAAATACAATATTTTATTATTCTTTTCTAAAGACTCAATTAGTCTTCTATCATTAATCAACTTATAAATAGTTTTATAGTACTTAGAACTCAAAAATTGTTTTTCAATGTCTGAATTAATTACACCATCTCTAGCTTCAAGATACTTACGCCACGTAGGCATAAATAATATGCTATCGTCATTGGTAAACTCACTACTCAAGTTATCATATCTACAAAATCCAAGTTTAGAAACCTCATAATCTTTATAGCCAAAATATTCCTTTACATAATCATATTCTGGATTAGCCGCACAACAAAATAAGTCAATATTGCTCTCGTTCTTATAAAAGCATTTAACATTCTCTTTTGTTATACCATGTTGCAAAAATATATAATTAAATTTAAAAACATGAGCCATATACAAATTAAAAAATATATTAGAATATGGAAAACTAGATGCCAATTGTGATGATACAAAATTCCTACATCCCATTATATAAATTATACTCTTGATTGAATTATGTATTAAAAGATTTTTACTATACTTCTCTACCTTCTTATAATCCTTAGCTTGTTTTGTTATTATATAATAGCATTTAATTTCAGGATGACTAGTCATCATATACTTAAAGAAAGCAAAGCCATTATCCTTTGCATCATCGCCATTTTCAGATACAATCCAAATGTTAGGATAAATAAATTTTAAAACCAAACTTGGAATATAACATAAAATTAATATTAAGAAATGCCAATAATCAATTAATTTCATTTTCTTAATCTTTTCTAACATATAATTTCACCCCGTTAATTTTCCGTGTATATAAGCTAATAATTTAGAAACAAATAACAACTTACAATTTAACGAATATACAAATATTTTTTTACCTATATTATATTTTTTAAAATAAATATTTCTGGTAAATTTACAATACTTTCTTTTAAAATCATTAATATGATTAACTATATATTTTCTTTGCACCCCAGACTTTAACATAACTAATGATTTCCCGTATAGTAAATGATCAATAGCTCTAAATTCGATTTCCTGAGAATATTTTAAAGAATCTATATTAGCAACAAATCTCTCAAAAGATTTATCAAAATAATATAAATCACCAATAGGAGTTTTTTTAGAATTTGTATTGGAAACAGAATCACTTCGTTGATAATAATAATATAAAGTATCCTTAATAGCAACAGCCTTATTGGCAAAATAAGCCACAATAGGAATAACGCTCAATTCTTCACACCTTTTTAAGTCAGTAGGATAACTTATATTATTATTAATAAATAAATCTTTCTTTATCAATTTAGCACTTGAAGTTAACGTCATATAACTGACAATTTCCTCTCTAGATATAATCATATTACTAAAATAACCAGAAACATCTACGGAAATTTTATTAATACCATTAGTAATATAATAATTAGCCATAATAAATTCAGCTTTCTCTTTTTTTGCATAAGACATCATAATACTAATAGCATTGATATCATAATAATCATCCGCATCACAAAACATTAGATATTGACCTTTAGCATTTTCAATACCAATATTTCTTGCGTTTGAAACACCACCATTTTTTTTCAAATCATAAACACTAATATTTGAATATTGTTTATGATATTCATAAATAATATTAATACTTTTATCCGTTGAAGCATCATTAACAATTAAAATTTCATATTTTTTATTATCATAATCTTGATTTACTAACGAATCTAAACATTTTCTTAGATAATGTTCTACATTATATACAGGAACAATAATAGTTACATCTATAACATTTTTTTTCTTTTCCATTTATAAAAAGGTCCTTTCAACAATCCAACAACAGTTCCAAAACCATATGACAAGTGTAATAATAGAAATATAAATGGCAACAATAAAAATTCAAAATGAAAACCATTATTTATCATAATAATAATTAGATTAATAATATTAAATAATAAATATGCACCCGCTAAAAGATATAAAAATATTGGTATATGCAAAATAGCTAGTACTACACTAAATATTATCCCAATCACAAAATATAAAGGAATAAAATGATATAAAGAAAAACATTTAGGAGAATAATACATCGTAATACCAATCCATTTACCATTGCCATATTTTTGTTTTAACATACTTTTGAAATCACTTCTAGCATAACGGAATGTCCTAATATTTGGAGAAAGCAAAAATTTATATCCTGCCTTTCTCATTCTATAATGCATTTCATTATCTTCTGTTCTTGCTAAATTTTCATTATAATCGCCAACAGCATCAAACACTTTTTTTCTATACATTGCAAATGCCAAAGTATTAACATACTCTCTAGATTGTTTCCTCCTAAAATCAGCAATACCAGCACCAAAAATAGATTCTTCAGCAATTAATAACAATTTTTCTTTTCTTGAATTATGTAAAGTTATGCTTTCACATTTACCTCCAACAATATCCTCACCTGTATTTATTTCTTTAATATCCTCACTTATAAAATTTTTAGGAAATGTTGTATGAGCATCTACTCTTAATATTGTATCTCCAGTTGATTTTTTTAAAGCAACATTCCAACCACATGGCAATGTTTTCTTAGGATTATCTAATAAAACTATTCTTTTAAATTTTGCAGCATAATTCTTTTTAAAATTCAACATTACTCTTTTTGTTTTATCAGTAGAATTACTGTCAACAAGAATTACCTCAATTTTTTTCAAATCATAATCTTGTTCTAACAAGCAATTCAAAGGATCATTTAAATATTTTTCAGCATTGTATGCCACAATTATAAATGTTACTGTCATACCTTACTCCAATCTACTATAATATAGTCTTAATACATGTTTTTAAGTCTTCAATAAAACTTATCTTTTCAATATATTCTAAATTATACTTCATCTTCTCAGGTAAAACTTTTTTCATATATATAGAGTCAACATCCATTTTACCTTGATATTTTTCTATAATTTTTGCTTCATCTTTATAATTAATACTAGCCTTTGATGTAATACCAGCAGGTAATAATAATGTTGCATACATTTCATTTGTATATAAATCAACATATTTTTTAACTTCTGGTCTAGTACCTACAAAAGACATATCTCCTAATAATACATTAATTAGCTGAGGAATTTCATCTAATCTACTATTTCTAATTTTATATCCTACTTTAGTAATACGATTATCATTATTTGTAGTTACTAAACTACCTTTTTTATCCGCATCTACAACCATAGTACGAAATTTAAATATTCTAAATTTTTTACCATATTTAGTAATACGTTCTTGCCTATAAAATACTGGTCCTTTAGAATCTAACTTTATCATAATAGCCAATACTAAGAATACTGGAGATAATAAAACTAATAATATTAAAGATCCTAATATATCAAATAATCTTTTAAATATTAAATAAACTCTTTTCTTTTTTAATATTTGATAATACTTATATACTTTTTTATTTTGAAATTTCTTTGGTAATTTTTCATATTTCTTTAACATAAATCTAATTCCTTTAATACTTTCTTAAAACTAGATATTATATATTTAACTTGTTCATCAGTAAGTAAACTATATAAAGGTAATGTAATTTCATTCTTATAAAAATCATAAGCATTAGGATAATCTTTAATATTAAATCCCAAATTTTTATAAGCAGTAAACATAGGCAGTGGCTTATAGTGTACATTAGTAGCCACTCCTAATTCTGCCATTTTAACAATTATTTGATTACGTACTTCTTCCCCTATTCCATTTACTCTAACAAGATATAAATGACCAGATGAACAATGTTTCTCATCTTCATGATTTAATAGTTTTACTGGTAAATCTTTAAATGCATCATTATACATATCAATTATTTGATGACGTCTTTTCATTAATTTAGAATATCTTTTTAATTGAGCAAGTCCAATACCAGCCATAATATCTGTCATATTACATTTATAATTTAATCCTACTACATCATATTCCCAATTACCTAGTCCCATCTTACTAAAAGCATCTTTACTTTGTCCATGTAAAGATAATAATTGAAATTCTTTATATAATTTTTCATCATCAATAAAATCTGTATGTTTCCATGTAGCAGCTCCACCTTCAGCAGTAGTTAAATTCTTAACAGCATGAAATGAAAATGAAGTAAAGTCTGCTATATTACCAGAATGTATTCCATCTCTTGTAGCTCCAATACCATGAGCTGAGTCTGCAATAACAATTATCCTACCAAAATTCTTTTGTATATCATTATTACCATTAAATGATTTCTTATTTCTATTAACTATCTCATATATTTTATCATAATCGCATATAATACCTGCTAAATCTACAGCAATTATAGCTTTTGTATTCTTATTAATTAATTTTTCCAATTTATCATAATCCATTTCATGATTATCTTTTTGTATATCACATAAAACTATTTTAGCTCCCACATGATAAACCGGACTAGCAGAAGCTGTATAAGTATAAGCAGGAACAATTACCTCATCTCCTGGTCCTATACCCAAAACACGTAAAATCAACTCTAAAGAAGCTGTCGCAGAATTTAAACATACTACTTTATTAGTACCACAAAGTTCTGCTATTTTTTTTTCAAATTCCTTAGTCTTTGGTCCTGTAGTAATCCAGCCACTTCTTAAAGTATCTACTACTTCTTTTATTTCTTCCTCACCAATATCTGGTGGAGAAAAAGGAATGTTATTTATTTTTGTCATTTTTAGCCTCCATAATGAATTCATGATATGTAGGAACAACTTTTTTCATAGTGTCCTTTACTCTTTTTATAGAGTAATTCTTATTATATTCAATCTGAGATAACTCTTTTAATGATGCTCTAATATCATTGTAAGAAATTTCTGTAGGCTTAGAAATAAATATCTTGTCGTGTTTCGTAGAAGTTAACCCTTCCTCAGCCATTAATATTTCCTCATAAAGTTTTTCACCAGGTCTTAGTCCTGTAACCTTAATAGGGATATCAACATTAGGAACATACCCAGTAAGTTTAATTAATGTTTCTGCTAAATCATATATCTTAACTGGTTCCCCCATATCTAAAACAAATATCTCTCCGCCATTAGCATAAGTAACAGCTTGTAATATTAAACTTACTGCTTCAGGTATTGTCATAAAGAATCTCGTAATATTTTTATCAGTTACTGTTACAGGTCCACCTTTAGCTATTTGTTTTTTAAATAATGGAATAACAGAACCATTAGAACCTAATACATTACCAAATCTAACAGCACAATAATCAGTATGACTATTTTTATCCTTAGATTGAATTATAAGTTCACAAAATCTTTTAGTAGCTCCCATAATATTAGTAGGATTAACCGCTTTATCAGTAGATATTAACACAAACTTATCAACCTTATACTTATCAGCAAGCACAGCTGTATTATAAGTACCAAAAATATTATTATGAATAGCTTCTAAAGGACTATTTTCCATAAGAGGAACATGTTTATGAGCAGCAGCATGTAATACTATATTAGGATGATATTTTTTAAATACATCTTCCATTCTAGCCATATCTCTTACGCTTGCTACAACAGCTTCAATATTCTTGTTAGGATATAATCCTTTAAGTTCCATTTCTATATCATATAAATTATTTTCATAAATATCTAATATAACTAATAATTTTGGA
>JAEEGL013557501.1_pt1 | contig 14739 bp, 13 predicted proteins | sample 9134231 | NCBI WGS metagenome assembly JAEEGL01 (sample SAMN16246548, study PRJNA631951) | gut metagenome | biome: gut microbiome; feature: rumen; material: fiber-attached | host: Bos | place: Iran: Karaj | collected 2018-10 | reverse complement strand
TTCGTATATATAAAACCGCATAAATTCAGCGAATTTATGATACCAAAATCTAAAAAAGTATTAAAATTCTAACAAAATCTAGAAAAACTGTGACCTGGATGTGACCTGGAATCAGTTTTTTTATTTTGTCTTTAACTATATTAATTATACCATAAAATAAGTAAAAGAGCACGATTAATATAATTATCTTTCGCGCTCTTCTATTTTTGACAATCCTACGGATTTTTTTATCTTTTTCCGTATCTTCGTCAAATTAGTTTGGGAAACAATTCCAAAACTTCATTATGACACTTATGTCAGTTGTGACACTTTTTTCTATGATACCCTATCACACATTAAAGTGACACAAGTGACATATCATGAATTGCTTAATTAATGTTATGAGTTCTATAGTTGCTAACTATCTTTTTACCTTCTGACATATCAAGCATCTCAAATTCATCATTAATTGTCATCTCTAAGATACTATCATCTATCTGTGTCTTAATCATTTTGTTATATTCTATATCTCTTTTGTTTTTAAAATTAATTTTGTATCTTTTTGTCAACTTTTTATAAAAATCATATATTGCATCAAAGTTTTCTTTAGAAGAAAAGATGTATCTGAAATTGTTACGATATTGATCTCCATCCAATCCAATTAGATCTTTTCCTAAAAAGCCCAACAAATAATATGGAATAGGAGTTCTCTGATCATCGCTAAGTTTCTTTTCTTTTTCTGCTTTTAAATACAACAAATATAAGTTAACAATGTCTTCATATGTAAGTTCACCATTTTTTATATATTCTATTATGTCTTTATATGTCTGACTATCTAATTTTAGAAGTTGATTTTTCTTTGTAAATGCTGCCCATCCTCCTTGTTTGAAGGCTAAAAGGACTTGTAATAGCTTTTCTAACTGAATTTCTATATCTTCAATTCTGTTGAATTTTACACCAAATAATTCGTCATATTTATCAACAATAGGCCTATAGTCATTAAAGTTCTCAGTTTGTTTAAATTTATTTGAATCACTTGCTTTAACAAGCAACAAGAAACCATGTTTTTTAAAGTCTTTTTGCATATTGATAAATAATTGTTTATTAGCCGCAAAGTTCTTTTCAGATATCGCATTTTGACTATTATTGTATTTTACTATATCTTGGTACAAAACTTTATTTTTTTCTTCATCCTTATTTAATACTAATAGTTTTACCATTACAAATGTATTTTCAAACTTTGTATTTAAATCTTCCTCAGAATATTTATTTAAAGTTTCATAAATTGTATTTACCGTTTGGCAGCCATTAACAATTTGTGGATTTTCTGCTACATATGCTCTATTTAAATTTGGATCATGAATAGTTTCTTTTGTAACTTTTTCACAAATAACAGTAATTCCATTATTATAATAAAAGAAATTATCCCTATCGTTGTCATCTTCTAACGTTTTTGCAATTCTAGCATTGACACCTTTATTACCTAAGTATTCTCTTATGTTTTCCTCAAATAGCATATAATCTTTTTCTTTTGCATCTTTAACTATTTCATATATCAATTTTACTGGGGTTAAAATATACTTGGCGTCTGTTAAATTTGGTAATTTATATGCAGAACTATCAATATTCAATACTGTACCATCATTTTTTGTTTTAAAAGCGCAAGAATAATTTTTAACATGCTTTTTTCTATCTTCATAATATACATCTATCATATCATCTAGCCCATAAATATTTGCATCTATATAGCAACTCAATTCTGGGCCTGTATATTGAAATTTTTCAAATCTATCTCTTAAAGAAGCTGATATTAAATTATTAGTAACATAAAGATTTAAATATATTTTGAAATCGGAGTCATTTTTGTACTTATTAAAAATATTTTGTAATTCTTTTGATCTTTTATATGAATTCTCACATAATGTGTTTAATGGTCTATATAGGAAATCCTTTACAACATATGATTCACTTAACTGATTATTCTCACTATAAAATTTATTTTGAATTATATATAACTCTTTTGATTCTTCAAAAAAGCAATAACAGTCACATCCATCATCAGAATACTCTGTAATAAAGTCTTCAACTATTTCTTCATCAACATTATATAATTTTGTAAGAACCCAATAATTAAAAGCATAATCATCACTATTTAAAAGTGGATTGTTCTTACCATATTCGTCTTGTAACATTTTTATGTCTTGTTTTATTTGCTCTCTAAACTTCTCTCCATTCATTAAAAACACCTCTATATTTATTAGATCACAAATCGATCAAATGATCAATAAAAATGCATAAAAAGAGCAATTCCAAAATTACTAAAAAACATATATAGATTTCAACTATATATGTTCTTTTTTTAATTTATTTACGAAATAAATATCAGCTGGAGCAAAAGAATAGTTATCGAATTCTCTTATACTAATCCACTCTATTTTTTCATGCTCTAATACTTCATATTTTTCATCTACCATTTTACAATTTAAAGCGATTAATCTTATCGTTTTATCTGGATATTCAAAAATTTTCTCATCAAAGTAAGAATCATACTTAATATTCATATTTAATTCTTCTTTTATTTCTCTTATTATGGCCTGTTCTTGTGTTTCTCCATATTCTATCTTACCACCAGGGAATTCCCATAATCCGCCTTGAGATTTTTTTAAATTTCTTTGAGCTATTAATATCTGATTTTTCTCATTTCTAATAATTGCCGCTACTACATCAATCACTAAAACACCTTCTTTTTATATTTCTTTTAGGCCAACACTTTTCAAGTACTCATATGTAGCATTATAAAATTCAGGTACGCGAGTTTTATCTTCTGGATAGCCTGTAGAAGTTATATTACTGTTACCGTATGGAACACAAATTATCATTCCAGAACGTGCTCTAGTTAAAAGCACCCTATAAGCATTTAACATATATTTAATTTTATCTTGATTACTTTCAGTATCACCTTTTTGCTCATTCCATTTTGAAGTTTTAGCGTTAAAACTATAGTACTTCCACTTTTTGTTTTCACATCTCATATCTGCATCCCATAGTACGCATGTAAAATCCAACTCTAATCCTTGAACTTGTATTTCTGTCGCTGCATCCTCTAAATAATTTGATGAATTTACATTTTGTTTATCATCTAAAAACCAATGAATAGCATTTTCATCTCCACTTTGTAATACATGTACTCCTAATGGTTTAAATCTGGCTGATTCCTTTGTTATAAGAACTCCTGTTCTTTCAGTTCCTCTTACCTTGCTGTGTAACCATTCTCTTGCCTTTTCCATATCTCGTGTTAAATAAATTGGATATTTATTTTTTATTTCATTATAAGTATTAATTGCATTGTTATCAAAATTAAGTAACTCATTAACAAATTTAGATAGTTTCTCTGCCCTATATGATCTTAACGAAACTCCTAAATGTAGACAATCAGAATAAATAACATTTTTATTTTCTTTTAAAATTTCATTTACATTCCCATCTGCATATTCCCTATCTGTCAATTTTGGAGAAATAAATACATTCCAATTTGAAAACTCATTATTCAGTGCTTTCAACCACTCTGTTATTCCGGCCTCTCCAGTATTTATTTCTTGTCCTCCACCTACAAGGCATACAATAGTTGCCCAATCCTCTCTTTGATCAAGTGACCATATAAGAAATGCTGCTTCAGACATTGGAAAATTTGGAACTTTTAATTTATTGCCATATGTTCCCCCTCTTTTTAAATAATCAGCAAGTCTTTTATGTGTCCATGAGCGTTGAGCCTCATCAAATATAGCAACATGTTCTACTTCTGCATATCCACTTTCTTCTACTTTTATAGCTTTAGTAGGATCAATTTCTAGTATACCGTTTTCTACAGGATTCTTTATTTTGTTTAACATTGTATCTCTATACCTATGAATCATCTGGATGGATTTAGATACCTCACGTCTTGAATCAGTTAATTTTTTATTTTTACCAGCTTCTTTGCATCTTTTATAATTGTCCTGTGCTAATGCTTCTTTTAAAACAGCGACTAGTGGACCATTGCCGGATAAATAAACTGCACTTTCATTTTCAACCGGTTCGTCTTTACCCTGATATGTTTGCTTAATAGCAACATCTAAACCTACTAATGTTTTACCTGCACCTGGAACACCTGTAACAAAACATATACTTTTTTTCTTATTTTCTTTGCTATATTTTATAACTTTTAATATGTAATTTATTGTATTATCTGTTGAAACTTTATCAGCTTCATGTCTAGTTATATTCTCTACCGAATGATTATTATATAAAGCTCTTGCAGCTTCTATTATTGTTGGAGTTGGTGAATAAGGACTATTTATCCAGTTTTGATCAATTTCAACTTCGTTTGGATACTTTATTAAAACACTATTAATAAGATATGATATGTCTTTTTCACCGCATATTAATGGATTAACTATTTTATCATCATATGCTGATATTCTTATATCAGTAGTTTTAGAATTATAATTTGTAGGAACCAGTAAAGGAACTATTATTCTATCTTGACTTAGCTTGTGAAAATTTCTTAAATCTAACGCATAATCCAAAACTTGGTCAATATCTTCTTCATGTATTTTTGACTCTCCAACTTTAAATTCAAGACAAAAAATTATTCCATTTATTAATAATACAACGTCTATTCTTTTTCCCAAACGTGGAATATCATATTCAAATACAATTTGTCCATCATAGATTCTCAATGATTCTAATGTTGATTTCATTATAGAAATTTCTGATTCCCATGATTCTCGTGTAGTTGTCATTAAATTACCATGAGTATTTGTCACCATACATCCTATAATAGAGTTAATATCTTTTTTCAAAAAACCGCTTATACTATCGAAAAACAAATAGCGTATGTTATTCATTTACATCACCATTTTCAGTATATCAAAATTCTATTTTCATTAACAGATCCCAAGTATATTTTTATAATTAAAAAACGCATATAGTTTTATTCTATATACGTTCTTACTATTTAATTAATACTTCAATATTACCTTTTTGAACTTCTTTAATGACTCTTTCAAGTTCAGAATAAGTAACACTAAATAAATCTTCACTAGATATTAAATCTAAATCTCTAACGCTTCCATATAATGACATATATTTTCTAATATAAGTATAAATATTTACATTTTGAGTTCCTGATTCACACTTTTTAAACGCATCCATATATTCTTCGTTATTAGAATATTTATCATAAAGTGCTTTTTCTGCCCTAACAATATTATAAATAACATGTTTAGATTTATTATCAAAAAAGAGATTTCTAATTCTATCGTGTTTATCAAAAACAAACTTTGTCAAATCGTAATTACCATCTTCTGTAACTGTAATTTCAGTCCAAAAATAACTTCTAGCTATAGCATTTCTAGATATTTTGTCTCTTTTTGTTTTACCAGAAATAAACCATGTATTTTTAAAAGTATTTTTAAACTTTAATGGCATTGCCTGAACCGATACTCTATAACATTTTGAGAATACTATCCAAGCCCAAAATCTTTCGTCGAACAACACATATCTTGGTAGTGTCTTTAATGATTCGTATAGTAATACTGCATTTTCAAATTCTACATCTGAATATTTGCCGGATTTAGACAGTTTTAAGTCAAAGTTTTTTATTCTATATATCCTATCTTCAAAACAATTTTTCCCAAGCATATCGCTAAGCCATTTGTTAGATGATTCATTTTCTTGAATTAATTTAGAAAAAGTTACAGGATTACTATAAAGGGTTGCATAAGCTGAATCAGTCATATATTTTATATTAATATCCTTGTTCATCTTCATTCCCCCTTTTTATTATGTAATTATACTGTTCAACAATACCATTACATATGCAATTATTAATTAAATTTTGAGACATTTTTAAAATGCTTATATCTTTAAAGGTTTCATCTGTTAAATCTTTTCCTGTGTTATTTTTATAAATTCTCAATATTGTATCAAACCATGGGTATCTTTCTGCCAACTGATATAATGTTTTATCATTAACAATTTCTAATTGCATTTTCGATAGAGCATCTTGTAATGTTGGTAGAACAACTATAGTAAAGAACACATTTGAAAGCTCTTTTTTATTCTGCATTTTATCATAATATTCATATTCATCATTAGGTAATAAAATTTGTAATTTTTTTCCATAATTGATATTAACTTTCATTTCTTTGTCATCTGAATCAATATTTCTGCTAATAGTAAATAAAGATGAGATTTTTTTATCATTTTTGTCATCATGTGATATTTTAAAACTTTTCCCTGCATCAATTCCTACTACGCTATTTTTTTCAATTGTAAATTTAATACCTTTATACAATTCTTTCAAATCATTATCCGTAAATTGAGTTATGTCATTATTAGTAATCAAACTTGAAGAAACTACAACTTCTCCTTTTAGGTTGCTCTTCAATATTTCAACTGTTTTAGGTTCAAATGTTACTTCTTCAACCAATTTATACATAGATTCATTAGAATCAATTATTATTTTTGATTTTAAACTGCCAGCTAAAAGTAGTTTTTTTATTTTTGAATTATTTGTATCAATCCTTATATCTTTTAATATGATCTTTTCTTCATTTTCTTCTGGTAAATAAACAATCTTAAAGTATGAATTACTGTAACTTCCAATATATTGATTATTACTAATAATTGGATACGGATATATTGCTAAGTTCTTTTTATTTGTAGACATATAATTCCACCTCAAATCTATAATAATCTTTCATATCAGTTGTTAATTCAAAACTATACTGATGTTTATTTTTAATTTTAAAATGATCAACTTTATTTTCTATAGCTTTACTTTTAAAGCCATTTATTTTGCATTCATAAATATTTGGTTTATATCTAGTGCCATTTGAATCTAAATAGTATAATTCTAGGCAACAATCTTTTTCATTATATATTGAGTTAAATCTAATCAAATATCTACCATTGCTCTTATCTAGCACCATTATATTAGGAACTATACCTGTAATTGGTGCAATTTTTTGTATAGCATCATCTTTATCATTGATTTCTCCAAATGATGGTTCATCATTTAATGATGGATTTGAATTATTCTCTTTATTATCATTATCATTTGCTCTTGTTATTGATTCGCTTTCTTCATCAAATTCTTCACCTATATCCATTCTAGGTGCGTTAGCATTTTTATCCTCTTTATCTCCGGGATTATTTACAATGTCAAGATCTTTAAATTCAGTAGTTGTTACTTCATCTAATATTATTTCTTTTGCTTCAATATTTCCAGATGCATCGACAGGTAAATACTCTCCTGCTCCTGTAACATCTATTTGTTCACTATCAGTATGTAATAAACATTCGTCAACATAATCGTTTATTTCTTTTTCTATTCTAGAAACAATATTTTCATATATTGGAGATTTATTAGGATAATTCTCAAATTCTTTTTCATCCCACGAATTATGCTGTGGATTTTCCAAAAATTTAAGTATATTGTTTAATTCATTATCTTCTATAATACACATAGCTGAAAAAGTATCTGTTATACTACTAAGTTTCATATCCATAATTTTCATATATGGATAACGAATCATAGCACATTTTTTTGTACTATACTGATCCATTTCTTTAGTAAAATCTTTAATATATACTTTTATAGAATCATTTGAAGTTATATTAATCGTTTTTGAATATACATCTTTATCAGTCATCATTATGTATTGAGACATAATCGAATTATAATATCTTTTATTGATAAGATTTTGATTACTAATAATTTTTTCTAAATTTTTCTTGGATATTTCTATCTCATTTCCATCAACATTCAATCTTACAAGCAATACTTCCTCATATATTGCATATATATAGGAATCAAGTATAGAAGTAATCATATCTTTTAAAATGTTTTTTGAGTTTTCTGGAGCAATTATATAAATATCTGTCCCAGTTTTTGTTCTTTCTTTGTTATCACCCATTGTTAAAGCTCCAACAATAGGTTTGCTATTATCAGTATCATAGTAATAACCATATCCACTAGTATATTTATTTTCTTGGCCTAACATACGTGATAAAAGTTTAGTAACACCCATATAAGCTTTTTCTTCTTTTTCATTATATGTAGAATAAAAAACCATATTTAATTTGCTGGTATTAAATAAAGAGTATTTTCCTAAACCTTTAGATCCACCAGAAGCTCCAGACAATTTTGTTGTTGTACCATTTCCTTTTGTTATATTAAAAAAACCACCATTTTTATCATAAGAATAAGCGTCACTTAATCCTATAGTATTATAATCACTAATTTTTAAACAGCTAATATACATAGAAGAGTTTACTTCTCTAGACATTTCTTTTAGCATTGTTAAACTATTAATATCTCTATCTTTAACCTCGTTGATACATTTGTCTAATTCTTCTCTAAAAGAATCAATTCCCTTGATATCTTCAGGAGAAATATCAAACAAGTTTACCTCAACAATTGCTGTTTTTTTATCCGGTAATTTAGCATCGATTGTATTTTGACATATTTCTCTTGCTAAAGAATAATACCTAGTATTTTTAAACAATTGCATTTCACTTGATTCTAAACCATTTCTTGGTGCAGAGCTTCCATCTCCGAATTCCCAATTTTCCATATTTTCACCTACAATTCTACTTTATGTTTCTTTTTAGAATTATCTTTAAAATCTTTTTTTGATTTATCTAATTCTTTTTGAATCCTATTAAACATTTCATCAATTTGTTTATCTGTGTATTCATAAAAAGAAGGATTCATTAAATTTGATAATTTTGATATTAACGTTACAATTTTGTTTATTCTGTTTTCTGATATTCGTTCAAAATTTTCACTTTTAACACTCATAAAACACCTCGTTTATACGCCTATATTATACACAAAATAAAAATAATTGCAAAATATTTTGCAATTATTTTGTATTATTTGCCATTTTTTATTAAAAATTAGTAATTAATACTTCGGTTGTTTTTAAAACATTACCCTCTTGTTTGTGGTAGTTCGAGTTGTTATAATCCGAATTTATTATATGTTTTTGATACTTTTTATTGTCATTAAGCCAGGTTTCAAGTAATAAATTTTTTTCACCTTTGTGTTCAATAACATTTGAAAGAGCAAAATTTACACCTTTACTATCTAAATCTGATAAATAAGCTAACAAATCCTTTTCATCTTTTTCTGTCCAGCCACCGTTTTCGTTATAACTTGCTGTTCCTAAAAAGTAAGGTGGATCACAATAAACTAATGTATTACTGCATTTTTCAACTACGAACTCTCTAAAATCAGAGTTGATAAATTCAATGTTTTTCGATTTTAGTTTAGTAATAAAGCTCTTTAAGTTTTTTCTAAGCGAATTATTAAAGTCCCTTTTGCCAACTGGCATATTGAACTCTCCGTTTGAATTAAATCTTATTTGATTGTTAAATCCATAAATAACTAACGTTAAAAACAAAAAATCTTTTTCAATTGAATCTTCTTTCATAGCATTGTAATCATTTCTAAGATTTATGTATCTTGTCTTATTATAAGAACCTAATCCCTTATCACTCGTGCAATTATATTGTTCATACCCGTTTAGCAAAGAATTACTTAAATCATATGATATTATTATTTTCTCTAATTTATCAATAATATAGCCATCTTCATATTTTTTAAATAATTCCATTACCCTAATAATCTCTTTTTGTTTATCAACACAAATTATTTTTTTTGCATTAACATTAACTCCTACATTTGCTCCACCTGAGAATAAGTCAACAAATAACTCCAAATTATCTGGGAAGATTGGAATAATTTGATTCAATAATTTATATTTTCCCCCGGTATAATTAAGAGGAGATTTTACTTTATCTACGATAGGAGCTTTTTCCTTTTTCCTCTTTTCAGTTCTTTTACCTACTTTACAAACAAATAATCGTTCCTTATGTCCATCTATATGTGTTTTACCTGTATTAAATTGATTAAAATCTGTCTCATATATTTTAACTGTTCCTTTAGCATTTAGAGCATTCGTGATATCTTCATCACTTAATTTTGCTTGTGATCTACCAGCACCTTTAGTTCCCATATTATTGTAAGAGACTATTATATACTTTGCATTAATGTTTTCTATTAAATCTTTAAAAGCTAAAGGAGCTGAAACAGAACAATACTTACTTTTAGTCCCAGTCCTTTTCATTTTCTTAGCAACACCAAAAACTTCTTGTTTTTCCCATGATGCCACATTTTCAAGTAAATGATATGCATCGGAATATTGTCTTGAATTATATGGTGGATCAATATAAACTACATCTGCTTTTATTTGCCTTACTAATTCATTTGAATCTTCATTAAATATTTTATTATTTTTATTGATTGTATTAGTTTTTAAATCTAGCATACACAATTCTAAATTTTTATCCAATTCACCATTCTTTCTATAAGCATCATAGTGTCCAACTGTATTAGCAATCTTATCCATGGCATATAAAAGAGAAGTAATAAGAATTGCTCTTTCTCTAACATTTATTTCATTGTTTAAATATTTTGTTTCTATATCTTCTCTAATAAATCCTATTTTCTTACAATTAAATTCACTAAAATAAGTATCTCTAAAATTTAATGAAAAATAGTTGTCATCTAAATTAGTTAAAGAATTGTAATATTCTATAATACTAATTATTTTCTTTTTATCAATTTTATCATTTCCAAACCAGGCTAAATATGAAATATAATTAGATTTTAAAATATCATTAACGTATATTTTTGTCTGTTGATTATTAAAATAATCCCCAACTATTCCAGTTCCTCCAAACAAATCTAAGAATGAGGAAAACTCAATTTTTTCTTTTTTAATTACATTGTTTATTGATTCAAGCATTCTTGCTTTACTACCTATATATCTCCTATTGTTGATTGAAAACATCTTCATATTTATCATCCTCATTTCCATTTTCGGCATCGTATTACTATTTAAGTATATCATAAAAAAAAGAAGTCATTCAACTTCTTTTATACTTTTTGTAAAATTTCACTATCAAACCATTCCGGATCTGGAAGTGTAGACTTATACGCCTTATCAAAGAATGAATACAAGTCTTCGTAATTCCTATGCTCCGTAATAAACTTCTTTAATATATCAGTGTTAATTGTAATGATTTTCAATCCATTTGTATATCCACCATTTGCTTTTGGATAGCTTCTTGTTTTCATATTTCTAAAATCTAGTATGACTCTTTCTTCAAGTTCAGTAGCTATAAATAAGGCATAATCATTTTCATTATCAGTCTTCGAAATGTCTTCTCCTAAATGTCTTGATACTGGCTCCATTTCCATATGCCTTTGCCCAGTTGATTCAGATAACGTAGCTTCAATTAATAAATTATGCTTTGGATAAGACTTTTCACTATATTCATAAACAATATCCGCCATACCTCCACCAGCGTGTGTTTTTGGTAATAAATCAGCATCTAAACTCAAATTCATAAATTTTAATATATTTCCTTCTTTATTACTAATCCTATACCACGCTATTCCAAGAAGATATTCAAATATAGTTGGAACATCAGCATTATCCGTTACATATTCACAAACAGCAGTATCTTCTCTTGCTTTAATTTGGTCTAATAATCTAATAATATCAGACTCTTTAAATTTTTCATCTATTAACTTGTTGAATTGTTTGATTTTTTCATCTTGCAGATAAGTATTAATACTTTCAACCGTTAACGATGTATTTAAATCTTTATTAATATCAGATATAACAGATTTTATACTCTTATCATATAAAGAAGAAATAGATTCAATAGGTATCATAGAATTAAAAACTATAAAATATTCTTTTTTTGACAACAATTCTTCGTCTAATAACCCATCAATTATGTCTTTAAAATAGTACTTAGGTAATAATTCAAGTTCTATTCTATCTTCACCAAATTTTATTATATCAGTAAGTGAAAAATATCGTCTATTTAGATCAAAATAATCTTTTAATGTTGCTCTCCATTTGAAAATATGCATCCTTTCAAAGAAAGCAACTTTAAAGTCAACTATATTTCTAACATCACAAACGTCCAGCTTTCTAAATTGCTTATCGAATTCTTCATCAAAGCCTTTAGGTTTTTTTCCCATAAAAAGATGTGATATCCAATAAGACTTTGTATTTCCATGAATATCCTTACAATATTCAAATAAGTTATTATATGATTCTAATCTCTCTTCTAAGGTATTGTGTCTTAGATGAAATGTTAGATTTACTAATTCATTATAAATTGGTAAAAAAGCATGATCATATTGTGGACTTTTTCTATTCATTCCAATCATTTCAAATGTTTCTTTAGTTACTGGATAATCTTTTCTAAAATCTTCTAAAGCCCTAAAGTAATTGTCCATGTCATAAATTTTTGTTCTTATTAATAAATCAAGATCCAACTCTCTATTGTCTTTAATCTGATTTACAGTCTTAATAACATCGTATTTATTTTTACATAAAGGAAGTAAATAAGTAAATTCATCATATGTTAAATAATCCAATTTCTCCAACATATATATTAATGCAACAAATGGCTTAATCATAAGACCAGAGTCTGTTTTTTGTAATTTTAAAAATTGAAGCAGATAATAATAACTCTCTTCATCAATACCAAAAATGTTATTACTTGTTCTTTCTTTATCTAGTAAGTTTTCAATATATTCTCCAACCTCAGTTAATTGTCTATCCTTAGTAAGAACACCAATGTCGACCAATCCAGAAGTTTTCTCTCTAGCATCTTTTGAAGGTAATGATGCTTCTCCTTCTAAAAAATCACTTTCTTTTAAATGATAATAATACTTTGCTTGAGTTGATTCATTCCACTTTAAAGTTGGATTATTACTCCAGAATTCTTTCAACAATTGTAATTGTCTTTCTATTTTATAGTTTAGTTGTCTAACTCTAAAACTTGTTGTTCCGATACTCCAACAATAAGATTTAAATGCCATTTTTCCACCTCTTTTTCACGTTTTATTATATCAAATTCATTTAATACTTATTATTTATTATTTTTTTAACTCATTTAATCTCTGCTTATAAACATTTAATAATTCCTTATTTACTTCTATTAGTTCATCACTTTGTTTATCAAAAAACTTTATATCTTCTTTAGACATATTTTTGTAAGCAGGGTCACTATGTGTTCTTTTACTTTCTTGTATTCTTTTAATTGACTCTTCGACTTTAATAATTTGTTCTTCTAAATGTTTAATCATAGAAGCATTAGTACGAATTGTTATTGAGTTTGGCTCAACATCTGGATTAGCAGAATATGTCATTTCTACTTCCTCTTCCGTATATCCACTTGATAACATTAAAGTATATAAAGGAATATTTAATACTTGAGAAAGCTTAATAAGATATAAACTATTAGGCTTTTTTCTATTTCCCATCTCAATTTGAGAAATTGTATTATTATCTATTCCCGTTCTTCTAGACAATTCTCTTTGTGAAATGTCCAACTTCTCTCTTGCATTTTTTATAAGCTCAGCTAATTCAATTTTCTCCATACAATAACCTCACTTTTCTCCTTGATAAATTGATTATAACATAAAAGAATTTAAAAGTGTATCTTTTAGTGACATTTTTATTGACAAAATATTTTTCTATATGATAACATGTAATTGTAACGATTAGTGACACTAATTATTACACTAGTTCTTTGACAATTTATTTGGTTGCGGAAGTCGCCGATATGCCGAACCTATAAAATACTAGGCTGCTTGAAATAATAACTGACCTTAAGTAAGTCAGAGCTAAAGAATGGCTAATATTCTAACTCCTACTCTACTCTATAAAAGGAAGGTGGTGATCAAATGAATAAAGTTGAATTTGCAATACAAAACGAACTAGACATCATGAACAAAGTTGAACTAACTGGTGTTATTTGTAGTTTGGTTTATGCAATTGCAATAGTATTAGGAATCGAAGAACAAGAAGTACGTGAAATGTATTGTATTGATTTTTCTGAGAACGATATTGTATTAGAAGAAAAAATTCATAATCTTTATCAAGTGATTCTTGAATTAAGAAAATTCGAAAACGAAGAATGTATGTATTAAGAAGGAGGGATTAAAGTGTACTATGATTTTTCTAATGAATTAGATTACGCTTATATTAATCATTTTAAAGATGTTGATCAAATGAAACTAATTGAAATGATTGAAGATATGAATTTTGCTTTATCAATCGTATTTGGAGTTGAACAAGAAATAATTGATTATGCTTTTGAACAAGATTATAAAGTTGAAGATGATTATCTAAGAAAAAAAGCAAGAGAATTATATGAAATAATGATTATGCTTAGATCATTATTTGATGAAGAAACAAGATTAAGAACGAAGGAGGTAATTTAATGACTGCAGAAGAAACATTAAAATTAATTTCTAAACCATGGTGCAGTCTTGCAGACTTAATGAAACTAGCTGGTGTTGGTAGATGTACTGCTCTTAATATCAAAAATAATATTAAGAAAAGATTAGAAGATCAAAACTACTATGTACCAACTAAAGCAGTTCCAATGCAAGAAGTTGTTAAATATCTAAAAATAGATATTCCATATTTAGAATCAAGAATTAACATGAAAGGAGTTTAAAATGTTAGAAGCATTTGAGGACATTGAAGTAAATGAAGACATAAAAAAAGACATCATTATAGATAACTTAATGAAGTCTGAAGATGTTTACTTAATAGTTTCTCCACCAAAAGTTGGTAAGTCGTTGTTCGCGCTACAGCTTGCCAACTCCATTGC
>JAEEGL011224826.1_pt1 | contig 14739 bp, 14 predicted proteins | sample 9134231 | NCBI WGS metagenome assembly JAEEGL01 (sample SAMN16246548, study PRJNA631951) | gut metagenome | biome: gut microbiome; feature: rumen; material: fiber-attached | host: Bos | place: Iran: Karaj | collected 2018-10 | reverse complement strand
AGGATATCCTGCGCCATTCCCCAGGGCTGTGATTTATAATAGCGGATATTTTTCACCTTCACACCGGTCTCTTCCATGACTTCCCGCGCCACGGTCTCTTCGAGCGTCTCCCCGATCTCCGTAAAGCCCGCAACCAGCGCATTATGGACATATCCCCTTTTATAGCGTGTGATCAGCAGGCTATCCCCCTTGATCACGCCGACAATGACCGCCGGATTGATCCGCGGATAGATGATCTGTCCGCAGTCCGGGCATACAAGCGCCCTCTCTGTTTCGGAAAAAGAAAACGCCCCTTTGCATCGGCCGCAGAATCTGTTGTTCACATACCAATGCCATAAATGAAATGCCGTAAATGCCGCCATCAGATCCACATTAACACAAGTGCCCCGAAGCTGCCTTACCGTCCTGTAAACAAAACCCGACAAACTGTATTCCGTATCCTCACAAAGCAGTAAGAAAAACTTCCTTTCATCCACAGAAAAAAGATAGACCACACAGGCACCGTTTTCTATCATATGCAGAAGTTCCTGATCCCACACAGGAAAGATGAGTCTGTCACCTTCCGGTTTTACCAGCAGCGCGCCTTCTTTATTAAATATCATGCAGATATCGCCTATCTGTGGTTTTCTGTTTTGATAGCTGTTATCTAACTTACTTGGATAAATATCCTGGATCATATGCTGCTTTCCTCCAAATCATAATAAAAATTCATTTTTCTCTTGCAATTCCTTCTTTGTTTTGATAATATATGAATGTTGCTTAAGGCATATCGTAAAAATGCCTTAAATATGAACCGGTAGGAGGTGTTGATCGTGGCAAAGTGTGATATTTGCGGCAAGGGAGCTCATTTCGGAAACAATGTCAGCCATTCCCATAGAAGATCTAATCGTATCTGGCATTCCAATATCAAGAATGTAAAGTGTGTGGTAGGCGGTTCCAACAAGACATTACATGTTTGTACTTCTTGCCTGCGCTCCGGTAAAGTAGAAAGAGCGTAATGATTTCAGATCATTAAAAAAGGTCATCTGCAATGCGGATGACCTTTTTTTATTGCTGCAATCGCCTTAATCTGTCATACTCCTGATTAATCCGCTGCAGGATCATCTTATCGCCATCCATATTATCCGGATGATAGATCTTGATCAGTTCCTTGTAGCGTTTTTTCACCGCCAGCGGATGCGTTGCGCCCTTAAAAAAGATAAACTCGCTGCTCTGTATGCCCTTTCCGGAATCAAGAGAAGCAAAGGTTTCCGCATCTGAAAGGAATTGCTTGCGGAATTCAAAGGCCCGTTTCTGGGCTTCGAGTTCCTTTTTGTCTGAATTGAGCTTTGCAAATCCCATTTCCAGAACTTTATACTTCTTATCAAAGAGTCCCTGTTCTTCCGCCAGTTTCTGCTTGGACTGTCTGATCTGTTCATTCCAGCCCTTCATTTCCTTCTTGAACTCTTCTTTTTCTTTTTCAAAGGCCTCTCTTTCGGTCTGCAGCTTTTTTTCTTCTTCTTTTAATAATGCAGCCTGTTTCTGCATCAGCTTGCCCGCCCTCGAGACTTCTTCGCGCAGACCTTCCAGCCTGAGATTCTCCTTATAGAGCCATTCCCTAACTGCCGGGGACGTTCCCGCTTCGATCACAGGCGGCAATCTGTCTCTGCTTTCCTCTTGTGCAGCAGCGGAATATAATGTTTCCCCGATCGTTTCTTCTGTTTCCAGGTCCTGCCCGGGTTCCGGATTTGCCGACTTTTTATTCTCTTCCCTCTCTTTTTCAGAAGCTTCCGCAAGATCAGCGATAGCACGTACCGCGGAAACGATATCATCCTCGGAAAAGAACACCTCTTCTTCAGCGGCAGCAGCCGTTTTTTCCCAGATCGGAGCAGTCTCAGCAGCACCGGCTCCGCCGCTTTTTTGAAAAGCATCCAGGTTTTGTGCGCTCCTTGCCTCACCGGTCTGATACAGAGAGTCTTTGTATCTGCTCTGCTCTTCTTCGGTCAGCTGCCCATATATGGTTTTTCGGAGTTCATCTTTCCAGTCCATATTTTTACTCCGGCCGGTAAAAATCATCATCTGCTTTCTGCGATATCAGATAACGTATCGATCACATCAAAACGCCGGCAGATCAGATATCCACGCTTCCGTCCGCTGGGAAAGCAGCGTCCTTTGCGTCTTCATCACTCGGCATCTCTTCCTTTTCCGTGGTCAGGCGATCCACCAGATCAGGAATGGCATCGATCAGCTTCACGATGGTATTCTGATCCTTAATGCTGACCAGCTTTGTCTGCCCGTTCTTGATCACCAAAACAGCATTCGGCGACATCTTTCCGGTCATTCCGCCGAATCCGCCGTTGCTCTTTTCACCGGCATTTGCGCCGGCGCCGATCCCAAATGACACATCAACCAGCGGAATGATGATGGCATCACCGATGGTCGTCGGCTGTCCAACGACAGTCTTTGCGGATAAAAAACCGTCCATTCCCTTTGTCAGCGAATTGATGACTTCCGTAAAGTTGTTGTTCATACAAACCTCCTAATTTATTATCACTATCTCGATTAGTTATTCATGATCGAAATTCCCACTGAATTTATTATCACTATCTCGATTAGTTATTCATGATCGAAATTCCCACTGAATTTAATATAATCAAAATTCCTCGATCGCTTTTTTCGTAATGGCCTTCAGCCTCTTGACATCCTGATCGAAAAACCAGAGCCATGCTGCCCGAATAAATGCGCACAGCCGGATATGTCCTTTCATGAAAACCTCAGCGTCCTGCACATTTCTGTCAAAATCAGGTACCAGGGTCACATGCTTTCCGATAAAGGGATAAAACATTCCGTAAAGCATTCCGTAGTAGCCGGCGATCTGTCCTGTCAGCGCCACATCCCCCATCCCCACTGTAGCCTTCAGATATCCTTTCCGCGGCCGGATGGCTCTTAAAATCTTCAGCAGGGCCTTCTTCGCTTTTTGCAGTGCTTTTTTTGTATAATCCTTTTCCCAGATACAGATGATACGTTTGAGATTCCGTTTATACTTTCGGAACGTCTTTACGATGGCCTGCTTTCGCTCTTCTAACTGATCCGGAAGGGAAGCCAGATAATCGATGCCTTTCAAAAGTGCATCAAACGCCTTAGCATATGCATCACCAAGGGAAAGTAAAAACAAACGGATCTTCTCGATCAGCCCCGGCCGAAAATCATCTTCTTCGTTCTCAAAAACATCCTCTGCAGCGAATGGATCGTTTTCATCCTGACTGCCCGGATCTTCTCCGGCAGCATTTGCCTCAGGCTGTAAGCTGCTCTCACCTGACTCTCCGGTGCCCTCTGCCGGCGTTGTCAACTCTGTCTCTGTCAGGTTCGTCTGCTCTTCCTTGGGATTTTTCCCTTTCTTCTTCCGCAGACACTCATCTTTCTTCGCCTGTCTTGCTTCCTTCTTTGCCTGACTGATCCGCTTTTTTTCTTCCTGCTTTTTCTTTTCTTCTTCCGTCGGGAAAAAATTGAAAACACGGATCCCGAAGATCTTTACACCACCGGCCATGCCGTTTTCAATATGCTTTTTTTCAGAATTTTCTTTTCCGCTTCCTTTTTCCAGATCAAAGTATACAGACAGGAGAGGAAACAAAAAACGCACCCCGGCACTGATGTTGATATTCCCGGTCAGATAGGACGCCTCTAAGCGGTAGCGCAGCGGAACAAACAAAAGGATCAGGACAAGTGCCAGGATGACTGCAAGTATGATCAAAAAAGTGATCCCTATGATTTTTAAGATACCCAGTAGAATTCCCAGCATATTCCTTATAACCTGCGAAACATATCCGCCTTATCCGCCTCGATCTGCGATTTAAATATATCTTCTTTGTATTTTTCCCGAAAATGCTCATACAATCTGCCGGACAGATAGGCCGCGCTTTCCCATCCTTTCGCGATCCCGAGCACCCGGAGATCCTTTTTGGGATAACGTTTTTGCTTCAGGATACCGGCATGGATGATATCGAACTGATCCGGTCCTTCGTTCAGGCACACAAGATAAATGTCTATCTGGCCGACATTCATCCACAGTTTTCTGAGGATCTTCTTTTTTACCGGAGCGATCGCCTCATCGGTCATCAGTTCTTTATAGATCAGCATACAAATAGTAACCTTTTACACACACAAAGGAGAAGACAAGTCTCCTCCTGTTATCACATCAATAATATTTTCTGCTGCCCCACAAATGGCTTTGTTTCAGATCCAGGTATTGCTGATAGCCCTGCTCTAAGATCTGTTTCTCATTGGCAAATTTCAGAAGATGAATGGCTTCGTGATACTTATAGTATCCGGAATCCACAAAGAATTCTTCCCGCTGGGGCTTTGAATAATAACTGTCTGACATCATCAGATACCAGTGTACCGTTTTCTCCACCGTATCCGGTCCGGCCGTAAAGGTATAGGAACTGTCAGAGATGTATTTCATGATCGTGGCCCGCGCTCCGCTTTCCTCGAGCACCTCTCTGACGGCGGTGTCCTTAAAATCTTCTCCTTCTTCGACAGTACCCTTCGGCAGCACCCAGCCCTCATATTTATTTCGGATATTCTTGTACAGCAGAAGGATTTTCCCGCGAAAGATCACCAGTCCGCCACAACTCGTTGCACTTGTCATACTCATTTACGTTTCCGCTACCTTGTTGACCGCCGAAACGATCTCGCCACTGTCAAAAGGTTTTGTGATAAATTCATCAGCACCGGCTTTAATGCATTCCATCACTTTACTCTTCTGTCCGGCAGCGGTCACCATAATAACCTTGGAATGCTTATCCAGCGCCTTGATCATCTTCAGCGCTTCCACGCCGTCAAGAACCGGCATTGTGATATCCATGGTAACAACTTCGGGTTTTAACGCCTGAAACTGTTTCACGCCTTCCTGACCGTCCTTTGCCTCACCTATGATCTCATGACCACCCTCTTCCAAAATGGAACGGAGCAGTTTTCTTGATGTCCGGGAATCATCCACCATCAAAATCTTCGCCATTTTGCTTCTCCTTATAACATTTCCTGTCTATATTTGCCGGCCGCGTCAAAATGATCCGCGCATCCGGTCTTGCCCCAACTATGACTGTACCTGTTCAACATCCAGCTGCGAATCGATCGCCAGCACAAAATTCATCACCTGTTCCTTGATATGGATTGGGAAGATGATATACTGATTTCCCCTGATCCTGCAGGGATTCTCATAATACTGCGGCGGCAGCATATCCACTTCCACGCCGTTATTGGATAGCTCTGTCGCAAACAGTCCGTTCACGCAGTTCATAAACTCTCCGACTGCGTCAAGTGCATCCAGATCCACGGTATCGAATTCTTCGCCGCAGAAAGGATTCGCTATCATCAGCAATGCGTTTTCCACGCCGGCAAACCCTGCAAAGATCTCGTGATCTCCGCCCAGGGGCTGCATTGCAAAATTATCTGCCGTGATCTCATCGACCAGATATGCTTTGGAAACATAGGCGCCGGAGCTGATCAGTCTGAGGATCGTACGGATCGCGATCCCGCAGTGCTTTTTGCCCAGCTCATTGTTTTCCGGAAGGAACAGATCGATCACCCTGTCGATATCTCCGCTGACAAGATCATCCATCTCGCTGGTGGAAAGGCCCTCCACTGACTGGTAATGCTTGAGCATCGTATCGATCTCATCTAAGGTCATAAAGCCCTTGTCGATCAGCGTCTGTACAAAGACCATGTAGATATTGCCCTGTTTCTTAAGCAGCCGTCCGACCTGTTCATCCGTCAGGTAGCCTTTTTCTATGGCAATATCTCCAAAGCGCTTATCCATCAGAGCCTGCAGCTGATTGACTTCATCAGCCTGTTCCTGTGTCATCAGCTTTTCCGTTACGGCAATCAGTCCCAATTTGACCCGGACTTTCTTTTCCGCCTCGATCGTCTCCTCCAGCTCATCTGCCGTTAAGAACCCCGATGATACCAGATAATTACCGAAGATCTGATCAAACATGCATCTCATCCCTCCCCACTCATAAAATACCTTGCATATCTTTTGTTTTCCGGCTTATTATTTCCATACCGTACTTCACACTATTAGATAGTATATAACAATTCAGCACAAAAAGATAGTTTTTTGAATTAATTTTTATACAAAATTGTGCAAAAATATTTCAATCATTGTTGTGAAAGCATACACTTGTCAAAAATCCGTTTTGCGATGGGAACGGCGTATTCGCCACCGGAGCCGGCCCCTTCTACGATGATCGTCACGCAGACTTTCGGATCATCGACCGGTGCAAAACCCGTAAACCAGGCATGGCTATCCTCTTTTCTTGAGGAAAACTCAGCCGAACCCGTTTTTCCGGCCGCCGTATAATTGTCATTCATCAGTTTTGTAGCGGTACCCTGTGTGACGACAGCCTCCATGATCTCCTTTAAAAAGTCCGCCTCTTCCACCGTCATCATGACAGTCTCCTGTTTCGGCTCATACTTTTTGATCACGGTGCCACCCACATTTTCCACGTGATCCACCACATAAGGGGTCATGCAGACACCCTTATTTGCTATGGCACAGGTGATCATATTCAAAAGCAGGGGCGACATCTGTGTGTGTCCCTGTCCGATCACCGTCTGCAGCAGGTCGTCCATGGAATCGGAATCCTTCAGTGCAAAGCTCGACTGTTTATACGGGATCTTTGTGGAAAGCGGTTTGTCAAACAGCAGCTGGTCGCAGGTCCTGCGCAGGCTTCCCACCGCCAGCGACGTACCGATATTGGCAAAGGATGCATTACAGGATTTTGCAAAACTCTTTTTAAAATCCTCGCTTCCGTGATTGCTGCCGTGGTAGCAGTTGATAACACTCCCCTGATAGGAGAATTTCCCGTTGCAGTTATACCTGTACCCGGAAACATCCCCATTGTTTTCCCTGTAATACTCCAGCGCTGTAACGATCTTAAAGGTACTGCCCGGCGGATACATACCCTGCGTTGCGCGGTTCAAAAGGATACTCGATTCCTTGTCATCCACCAGATCATCCCAGATATCCGCGATCTCATTCGGATCATAATCCGGTTTGGAAACCATAGCCAATACTTTTCCCGTAGACGGCTCTGAAATAATGACTGCGCCTGAATAAACGCCAAGCGCATCCGATGCCGTCTGCTGCAATGAAAGATCCAGGGTAGTCACTACATTATCGCCCCAGTCCTTCTTTTCATTCAGCTCATGGGTGATCTTGTTGCCCAGCGAATCATGGGAAAAGATCATATTCATATTCTCGGCATACTCAATTCCGGTCTTTCCTTTGGTGGAATAACCGACTACATGAGAAAAAAGTCTGCCATATGGATAGAGTCTATTCTCAGTTCCGTCGTCTTCCACCTTTGTATAAGCCAGCACATCCATGTCTTTTGAATAGATCCTGCCGCGCACATTCCGGTTGGCCAGCAGCTCCTGCCTGGGATTATAGTCATTATTGATGGCTTCCTGGGAATCACGCTTGACATAGACAGCCAGATTGCCGATCAGCATGAAACAGAGCACGGAAAAGATCACCGCGACGATGATCAATTCAGCATTTCTCTGCTTTACCGGATACTTCTCTATCGCTTCATCATAGAGTTCGTTTTCCAATTCCCCGATATTCTTTTTTGCGGTTTTCTTCTTCTTTGCCACTTGAAAGCTCCAGCAATTCTTTTTTTCGTGTATCAGTTGATCCGGTCAATGATCACGTTCTATTTTTGATCTCACTCATCTTCGATGTCAGAATATTCCGCCTCTTCCAGTTCCCGGATGCAGAAACACCCCTCCACCACGGCAAACAGGATCACCGTGGACAGGACGCTGCTGCCTCCGTAACTGACAAAGGGAAGTGTCACGCCGGTCAACGGGATCAGTTTCGTCCCGCCGCCAATGGTCAGGAATACCTGAAAGATATAAGTAATGCCAAGGCCCGCGACCACATAGCGGTAGAACTCATCGCGCAGCGTCGCCGCCAGCTTGATCATTGCCAGAAATGAGCTGAGGCACACCAGGATCAGCAGCATCGCAAACAGCACGCCCATTTCTTCCGCCACCGCCGAAAAGATCGAATCCTTTTCCACATAGGGGATGGACGACGGATTCCCCTGATATATGCCCATACCAAACCACCCGCCGGTACCGATGGCAAACAGCGACTGCGTTACCTGATAGCCCGCATCATCAATGTTGGTCCATGGATCCAGCCAGGCTGTCACACGGACACGGACATGGGAAAACATCTTATAACCGACAAAACAGCCACCTGCACCGGCCAACAGGCCTGCCAGCAGATAGAAATAATTATGCGTAGCGATAAATACCATGCCCAGGTAAACCACAAAGAAGATCACGGCGCTGCCCAAATCTCTCGAAAGCACCAGGATCAGCACATGAAGCGCCGCACAGACTGCGGACAGGCATACCTGGCCAAAGCTTTTTGATCTTGCAAACAAGCCTGCGATAAAAAACACAAACAGGATCTTCACGAATTCAGAAGGCTGAAACGTCACCGAACCGATGGTATACGAAATATTGGAACCGTGCGTTACGCTGCCCAGGATATATACGATCGCAAGGGCAGCCACTCCGACCCCGCCGTAAACCCATGTCAGATCTTTTAAGAACTGCAGTTTTTTGATCATCCACGGCACAAACAGCCCGACGATCATGGAACCTGCGACTATGATAAACTGCCTAATGGATTTTTCATAAGAGATCCTGGTCAGTACCACAAAACTGACTGAGAGCATCATGCACATATTCCCGGCCAGCAGCCTGTCCGCTTCCGGATAGAGCACGCGAAACAGGGCGATCGCCGCAAAGAGCAGGATCTCCTGGAAACCGTAAAAAATGATATAGCTTGGCTCTCCCGTTTCCAGACAGATCGCGGCAAACCCGAGAAAATGCACCATGAACATGCAGATGACCTGACGGATATACATGCCGCGGCCCTGTTTTCTGCCGCGTATGATGCCAATCAGACATTCTAACGTATAGATCGCCATGAATGCACAGATCACATATTTGGATAAATCCGATATTACATGTGCCATTTATTCTACGCCCTTCAAAAAATGTCCCCGTGTGAAATCCGAAAGGGACCTCGGAACCGTGCCTTTCGCCTCGCTGTCCACAAAAAATGACAGGATCTCCTGCGTTTGGGCACCGCTCTCCACCGTAAAGGAAATCTGCAGCGCCCGGATCCCTTGCGAAAGGAGCTTTTGCACCTTATCCATATCCCTGTGAAGGGAAAGCGGCACAGTATTGTAGATCGTATTTTCACATCTGTCGCAGTGCAGGATCACGGGAAACCGTTTCTTGATCCGGTCCTGCAATACCAGAGGCTCTGCTGCCTCTCTCCGCCTTTGCTGCGAGCTGCCAAGCTCCATCATGCAGCTTTTATTGGTGCTGCGAAGGCACTGGGCGGATACCATTACCGGGATATGACCGTAAACCGGCAGGATCATCTGCCCGCCGCTCGCCTTCCAGGCCTTGCTTTTAAGCAGGTCCGAAAGCTCGAATGCCGTCATCTCGGCGCTTGCCACGTGCTGATGCGCGCCCCATCCGGCGAGCCACGAAGATGCGCGGGCCGTCAGAACGGGAATGCTTCTGTCCGTTATGATCTGCATATTGCCAAGCAGCTGTGCCGCTTCTCCCGGCCCTTCTTTTGCCTTCTCTATCCAGGCCAGGCTTTCTATATTGCCGCAAACGATACCGTCAAAATACGCCAGCGTTTTTGCCGTCAGAACATCTGCATATTCCTTCGTTACGCTCTGTCTTGATACAGCCGGAAGCTGCACAAAGCACTTCGTTCCCGCCTGCCTTGCTGCCTCAAGAATATCGTTCACACTTGTAGAAAGACCGGGCACCCTGACAAGATCATAGCTCACCCAGATCGCCGCAAGACGCGCATACAACGGCTGCCCGATCGCGCGCAGCTGTTCAATGCTCCGTACACTGATGATATAGGTACGCCCATCTTCATCCCCTGCTGCCTCAGTTTCATTCCCGCGGATCTGCCGCGCCGGTATGCTGCCTTCGCCGAAAACCTCTTTGTTTTCTGCCATGCTGCGGATGAGAGAGAGCGTCTCATTGTCCAGACTTCTTTTTTTACTCTCCAGAATATTATGAAGAAGAAGGTCTGCTGCCGTTCTGCGAAGTTCATTCATCGCCCCCACCGGCACAAAAACATTCGGGAAGGCTGTTCCATCCGCTTCATCATATTTCAAAAAGCCGTCATCTTTTGCAGGATTACCTTTCATTCTGAAATAGCAGGAAAAATCCTGCATGACAAAACCGGTTCCGCCGAGTTTACAAAACTGCTTTTCCATGTCGCCGGCCGTGGTCGGTCTGTTCTTAGCTTCCTGGGCCAGGGCGCCGGTAACCGATGCAGAAAAATGCTTATCAGGCCTTGCAACCTCTAATTCAAACCGAAGCGGTTTGTCCGGTTCCACATATAAAGATCCGTTTACAGGCACCGGCTGCGTCTGTGGTATTGTCACATCCAAGGCTTCGCTCCCCGTATAACCCGCACGGCCGAGCATGATCATTTCCCTGCCGTTATGCCTGTCTAAATAGCCGCCTGCCAGACCGCCGCGGTTAAAACGCATCTCCAGTTCATAAAGGTCTTTTTTTTCGATCGGGGATCTGTTTCCGGCAAGAAAACGGTCCATATACTTCCGATAAAGCGAAGTGACAAAATACACATATTCCGGGGACTTCATCCTGCCTTCGATCTTAAACGAAGAGATCCCGAGATCCATCAGTTCATAAATCCGGGGAAGCAGACACAGGTCCTTCATGGATAACTGAAACTTCAGCTGATCCTGATTCAGCTGCCTTTGGCCGGAATAAACGTCAACCGGCAGCCTGCAGGCACCGCCGCACCGCCCTCTGTTGCCGCTCCTTTGCCCCATCATGCTGGACATCAGACACTGACCCGAATAGGCATAACACATGGCGCCATGGATGAAAACCTCCAGTTCCATGCCATTTTTGACCGCTTCTTCACAAAGTCCCTTCAGCTCCTTTTGCGAAAGCTCCCTGGCCGGTACCACTCTTGTTATGCCAGCCTCGATCAAATGATCAAAACAGATCGGTCCCGTCAACGTCATCTGCGTACTTGCATGGATCGGCATATCCGGAAAAACACTCCGGATCAAAGATGCCACACCCACATCCGCAACGATCACGCCATCCAGCCCCTCTTCATAAAAGGGACGCAAAAAAACGGGAAGCCCGGATAATTCCTGCTCCCTCGTGATGGTATTAACTGTCAGATACAGTTTTTTATGATGTAAATGTGCTATACGTATGGCATGCAGCAACTCTTCTTCAGAAAAATTGTCTGCAAAAGCACGGGCACCATATTGTCTGCCGCCCATATAGACCGCATCCGCTCCGCCCGAAAGCGCAGCATGAAATGCATCCATATTGCCTGCCGGTGCCAATAACTCTGTCATAATCAAATCCTATCATGGCGAACGAAACGCAATCGGCCGGGCCGATCCATGCATCTGCTGTGATCAGGACTGCTTGTTGTCCGTCCGCATCTGCAGATCGATCAGATCATGCATCACATCCGAAAGCTCCTGCTTCTTCTGTGTCAGCTCTTCTTCTAACGCAGCGATCTGTTCCCTCGCCTTGAAATAATCATCTGCAATATTGAGTTCAAGCAAAACAGACTGTGTATCAGCGCTTTGGCGGGTAAACTCCTCGCTCTTGTTATACTCTGCGTATTTGTTGTTGATATAAAGCGCCACCTTCTGCAGGTATTCCTCACTTTCATATCCACTGAGCGTATAGATCTTTCCCCTGATGACAACCTGTGTATCCGTCTTAGCTCCCACGATTCTTCCCTCATCTGTTTATCAGTAATATAACAAAAGATATTATAACTATAATTCGCACAAAAGGCAAGTAGAATTATTGTGGAATCTGTCTGTGGAAATGCTCATAACCCAGCGGCGTTACAACCCTGCCGCGTGGCGTCCGGTTGATCAGTCCGTTCATGATCAGATACGGTTCATATACATCTTCAATGGTACCCGAATCCTCACCCGTTGCAGCAGCCAGGGTATCCAGACCCACAGGGCCACCGCCGAATTTATCGATCATCGTCAGCATCAGATTCCGGTCCACATGATCGAGCCCAAGACGGTCTACATCCAACAGGTCAAGTGCCGTCTGCGCCACCTCAAGTGTGATCTTTCCATCGTATTTTACCTGCGCAAAATCCCTGACACGCTTTAAGATTCGGTTTGCAAGACGCGGCGTCCCCCTGCTCCTTCTGGCAAGCTCTCTCGCGCCTTCCGGATCGATCTCCACATTCAGGACCTTTGCAGAATGCCGGATGATCTTCGTCAGTTCATCTACGTTATAAAACTCCAGTTTATGGATCACGCCGAACCTGTCACGGAGCGGTGCTGTTAAAAGTCCGGCCCTGGTGGTCGCACCGACCAGCGTAAAATGCGGAAGCTCGAGACGCACCGACCTTGCACCCTGTCCCTTTCCGATCATGATATCGATCGCATAATCTTCCATGGCAGGATACAGGACTTCTTCCACCTGTCTGTTCAGCCGGTGGATCTCATCCACGAATAAGACATCTCCTTCCGAAAGGCCGTTCAGGATCGCTGCCATTTCCCCGGGTTTTTCCACTGCCGGGCCGCTTGTCACCTTCATATGTGTTCCCATCTCATTGGCGATGATGCCAGCCAGCGTCGTCTTGCCAAGACCGGGCGGTCCGTACAATAAGACATGATCCAGCGCATCTCCGCGCTGCTTAGCCGCATCAATATAGATCTTCATGGTATCCTTGGCCTTTTGCTGCCCGATATAATCTTCCAGAAGCTGCGGACGCAGGGTTTCCTCAACAGCCACATCTTCCTTCATCATATTTGTTTCGATCACTCTTGCCATGTTTTTCCTCTTTAATACAATTATTGATACTATAAATTTACAGCAGGAACGGAAGCGCCTTCTTTAAGATCTCATCCGCATTCATATCAGGATCCGGTTTGCAGGCTCTCACAGCGCGGGAAGCTTCCGTCGCCGAATAGCCCAGTGCCACCAGTGCTTCCACCGCATCTTTCTGACTGTCCGCAAGGCCGCCGTCATCCCGTCCGGTGATCAGTTCAATCCCTTCCGCTCCCGACGGCATATCAAGTGCGATCTTATCCTTCAGTTCCAGGATCACTCTTTCAGCGATCTTCTTGCCAATGCCGCTGACAGAAGAGATCGTCTTGATATCAGCCGAATAGATCGCGAAACGAAGCTCCGAGGGATCCAGCTGTGATATCAGCGCCAGGCCGCCTTTCGGTCCGACACCTGAAACCGTGATCAGTTTTTTGAAAAGTTCGAGCTCATCTTTACTGCCGAATCCGAACAGATTAAATGCGTCTTCCTTGACATAGGTATAGGTATACAGTTTCACCTGGCTGCCAATGACCGGAAGCGCCCCGATCAGGCTTGCACCCACAAGGATCTGAATACCGATCCCCTGCACATCGATGGTCACGGCTCCTTCATCAATCTCTGCCAATGTTCCCTTGATATATCCAAACATGATCTTTCCTTTCGTATATTCCTTTTTGTCTGCAATATTTTCTAATTCAAAATTCTAATTCAGTATTCTATTTTCATCCCGTACCTGCTGTATCATCCATCCGGTATTTGTGTAAATTGACCGAGCATCTTGCAGGTTCAGTTTCCGGCTTCCGAAATAAACGGCCCGCACCGATGGATCAGCACGCCTGCCGCCATACCGATGAGCGCACCCGTCAGAAGTCCCGCTACCAGCATCACCGGAAGATAATACCAGAACAGATTCACTGAGAAGAATAGCAATGCCGCAAAAAGCTGTCCCACATTATGCATAACACCGCCTGCCATGCTGACAAGCATGACTGAAGAATTTTTGCCCCTCCTGGCGGCGCACATCACGGCGAAGCTGCAAACTGCACCTGTCAGCGAAAACGCAAGTCCCATGGCATTACCGAAAAGCAGGGACAGGATCAGGATCCGCATCAGATTAAGGATTCCCGCTTCTTTCCAGCTGTAGAAATACAATACCGATACGACAGCCAGATTTCCGAGTCCGATCTTAATGCCGGGTACCGGGACCGGCGGCAGCAAAAGAGATTCCAGATATGAAAGTATCAGCGCCACGCAAAGCAGCAAACCCAAAGCGGCGGTTTTTTTTGCACTCATGTTGTTATTATAACAAAGTTTTTCCGAAAAAGCAAACATTTGTTCTAAGTAAGAATTTTGAAAAAATACACGGAATTATGATAATTTTCAGATAATTCTTTTATACGAGCACTAAATATTGTGGTATAATTCAAAAAAATATTGTTTTTCGTTTATTGGTTTAACAAATTAGCCTTTACTGATCAATTTGGGAGGATGAAAAAAATGTCAAACATGAACGCAAACAATGTCCACAAACCCCAGGCCGGCGGTTACTACGGTAAGCTGATGTCAAAGAGGGAATTCTGTCATCAGACCACGCACCGCAAGCAGCTGCTGCATCTTCACCTGTGCTGCCTGATGTTCTACTTCATAGTCGTCATGTCAGTATTTCTGCAAAACAGGATCCCCAATGTTCTCGGCAAGCTTTTCGGTGTCTCTGAGTTTTTGAATCTGTTTCAGAACATCTGGGTTGATCATTTGATTGTAATTCTTCTTGTGTTAGTGATAGAATTCACGAAAAGCAGGATCGCCACCTCTCTTCTGTTTGCGTATACAGCGAGT
>JAEEGL010703475.1_pt1 | contig 14739 bp, 10 predicted proteins | sample 9134231 | NCBI WGS metagenome assembly JAEEGL01 (sample SAMN16246548, study PRJNA631951) | gut metagenome | biome: gut microbiome; feature: rumen; material: fiber-attached | host: Bos | place: Iran: Karaj | collected 2018-10 | reverse complement strand
TTGATAATACGCTCCATATTGTCATTGAATGCACTCTCAGTGAGCTCAATCTTGATTAGGTTATGGGCCAGGCCGTATTTATCAACAATCGAAGTAATATCGTCCACAATTGTTGGATGATCCATATCCACTCTTGAGAAATTGACGGACACGGGCACCACTTCAACACCCTTTTCCATCCAGCGCTTCAAAGTCGCGCATACTTCCTCCAGAACATAGAGATCCAGCTCGGTTATAAAACCGTTCTTTTCAAGTATCGGAATAAAATCACCCGGATTGATCATCTGGTTCTTGGAATCAATCCACCTGACAAGCGCCTCTGCACTGACTCTTTCTCTGGTCATTGTGCTATGTACCGGCTGCAGGTATACCTTGAATTCTTTCTTTGCTATAGCGTTTCTGACTCTCTGTTCTACAGTCTTTCTGTGCTCATCTTCCCTTCTGATATCGTCATCATAGAAAGCTATATTGGTCTTGAAATTACCTGAAACCCACTTGAGCGCATAGCCTGCATGATCAAGCATGCTATCCACATCCATGTTCCCTGGTTCAAGCCTGTAGCATCCTGCATAGAAGGATATTGCATAATCAAGTCCCGTAATCGGATTGGTCACCATATCAGACATATTCGATTTTGTAAGAGTATTAATTGAAATCTCTTCTGAAGTCAGTATAGCAAAAGTATCTCCGCCAATTCTGCCGCATACAGACTTTTTCTTTGATACCTGCGTGCAATAGCGAACGTTGTCAGCGAGAAGCATCAGCACCTTATCGCCATTTTCCATACCTGTTCTCTCATTCAGCTCCTGCATGTGATAGACCTGAATCTTCACCATGCTGTAACCGGTCATATCCTGCTTATGCATCAGCTCATCGCAGGCTCTGATGAACCCAACACGATTATTGAGTCCTGTAAGTTCATCAACAGTTACATCAACAAAGCAGAATACTACAACAGTCATTGCAACTGTCAGCGCTATCACAAGTCCCGTAAGAGACTGCTCAGGGAAAAATGACTGATAAATAATATCCAGTATGGTGATAATCATGAAAGCAATCAGAAGTCGCAGTCTGATGGTACCCAGATACCTTTTATGTCTAAGAGCACAGTTGCCCACAAATGCTGCACATACAAGATAATAGGCAAAAGTAAGATAATAGAAAGGTCCGTGAGTATAAGCCAGGGTTGCTTTATCCAGTTTAAACAGCATCCCCCAGAAAAAATTGCCAAAAGTGGATATCGCCAACATGACATAGACAAATAATCTCAGAAACAGCGGATTGTAATTCTCACCACATAACTCATAGAAATACAGGACACCTCTGTACGGACACATGTACAAAGTAAAGTAATACAAGACAAGCAACACATAGGTAATAAGCCAGCTTTTAGGGTTCGCTGCCTGTAGAAGTATTGAGGTCGTGATATCCAGAACATTATATGCAACCGAAAGCACAATAAGGTGCTTCAGATAAAGGCTGAAGCTCTTGATAAGTTTAGGTCTTATCCATGCACATATTAAACTGGTCATGATGACCATTATTCCTGCAATATCAAACTGATAGGCAAAAACCATATCGACCTCATAAGAATCAGGGAGATAATTCCCTGTTAATGTCTAGCAAAAAAGCAGGTAAAAAAACGGCTAAACATAAAGCCGTTCTCCTCCCTACTTTATATTTATAATATTATCAATCGCCGCATTTTTCAATAAAATTTTGGAAATATTTAATGATACATTTTTTACCAAACTTTAATGAATTGCTAACAAAAAATCGTATATAATAAAACTGACTATTAATAATTCTGTGGGGGATCGTATGGGACTTATTAATCTAAAGAAAAATGAAGTGCTCCATAAGGCCGGCGAAAAAGTCGATACAATCGAGATCGTATTAAAAGGCAGGGTCTCTATCACTATCGATGGCGAATCAATAATTACCGAAGCCGGTGGCATTCTCGGTGCCGGTGAACACCCCGGTCAGCCCTATTCATACAATTACGTTGCTGCCGATGATTCTGCAGTTTTCTCATACCCTTTCACTTCAATCGATGATATAACCAAAATAGTCGAAGCCAACCCCAAAATTTCCCCCGTTCTGGCTGCTCAGTCCATAAAGAATATCGTACTGTCCGCAGATAAGATCAAAGCGGATTTCGAAGCAACTGTAGCAGAATTTGACCGCATGCGGCAGGATATAAAAGACTATCCGATGATGGCTGTCTCAGTAGGTATTGAAGTTGATGATTTTCCCGAACTGGAAAATCTATCCCCACCTCAGAAAATCACTCCCCTTATGGACTGGCAGGAAAAATACTATCGTAATCTCGCCAAAAATGAAGAACTTCTGAAAAAATATGTCTACTCATTATCTCCCGCCATAGCTAACGGATTTATTCTGTATGCTCTGCAGGCGCAGACCTATGTTTCAGCATGCCGTGAGCAGCTGTCCGATTATAAAAAAGAGTTCCTAAGGCAGACCTCAAGGTTCCGTGCAGCTATGCAGCTCATACGTGCTAGGTCTGATGATATGAAGCGCAATGGTTCGGAAGGTGCAGCTACAGACATTGATATCAAGGATGCGCTCAACACAATCCTTCAGTATGCCGGTGCTGATGAGCAGTCAACTGAGAACTTCAGGAACGTAATCCATGAGTTCAAGAACGCTCCCGGAAGATACGACTCCTCAGACGAAAGCCGTGCACTCAGAAGGAAAGTCGGTATGGATTATTATACGATCTACACTTCCGCTTTCCTCAGAAGTCTCAGCGATCCTACAGTACCCTCTGAGGTTATGATGTTCCTCATGTTCGGCTTCGTCGATGAAGAGCTTGCAGGACTTGAAAACACAAGACAGCTCTATGCCCTGATGAGGACCTATCGCCCCGATCCTAATGGACATGTTGTCACCATTTATGAGTGGCTTAAGAAAATATACGCAATGGAATTTGAACCCTCAAGAAATGAATTTGACGAGGACTATTTCACTGCTCTTCGCACCCTGAAACCCAGTGGTGATATCAATGAAGAACAGATGGAAATCATGAAGTCTGATCCTATTGAGAGACTCAAATTCGAGGTCAAAAACCTGCTCGCTCTTGGTAACCGCATGAGCTTTGGCCGACCTTCCACATTTGTGCCTGTTTTCGATGCAGAGAATGTAACAAGACCTTTGGATGTGGCATATATTGATTATGAGAAGATCAATAATTTCTATGACTACATACGCACTATCGATTTCTCCGTCTTCTGCAGACAGGGCAGCTATTCCAATCCTGAGATTGGAGTAACTCAGGTATTTCTGAATGAAGATGTCACGCCATACATGATCCTCATGCCAAATGTAGGAAGCCGCGCTGCGGTATGGCAGGAAATCGAAGGCAAAAAGAGAAATACGCCTGCCCGCATGATAATATCAATTTTCAACACAGAAACCCTTGAAGATGTTATGATAAGAATCTGCGGCGAATTCCGCTGGGAGATGTGTAAGACCGAACAGGGCGTACACTGGAACGATGTGACTGATCCCTCTCTCACTTCCATGTACTGTGACTACCTCCAGTTCTACAAGAAGAATCACACCCTGTCCACTGACATGAAGGAGAAGCTCAAGACACAGCTTCAGAAGTACAACAACAATTACAAGAATGTCTTCGTGAGCGACTATATCAGCTATATCAAGTTCGAAGCCAACGCGTCACCAAGGCTCAACAAGGTAGCCCGTGAGATTCTGTTCACCTTCTGTCCTTTCTCAAGAGAGCTTCGTGAAAAGATGGCGGACAATCCGCAGTACGCCGAGCTTATCAAGAAACACACCTCTCACGCTGCCGGTCAGATGAGACCTCTCAATAACCTCATGAAGAGACTTGAAAATGAGGGCGTTGAAATACCTCAGGTCATGAAGACACAGTATGAATTTTATTGGAAATAAATCGCTGATCAATCTGTTAAGGGAAGCCAATATGCGGAAAATTATAAAAATAAGTTGAGGAAATAACTATGCAAATGCACTGCGATGATTGTACATACTACGAATACGATGAAGATGATGAGACCTACTACTGTGGCGTCAATATGGATGAAGATGACTATGCGAAGCTGATGCAAAACAGTAAAGCAGAATGTCCTTATTACAGGAACAACAACGAATATGAGGTTGTTAAGCATCAGATGTAAATTAGCAAATAGAAAAGACCTTACCGAAGCAAATGATTTTAAGGTTCTGATTCTTCTTTCAACACTGTGAATATATTATTAAAGCCCGGAGCTTTGATGCCCCGGGCCTTTTCATGTTCTATTATTTTAAATCTGATGTACAGCAAGGGCACTTGGTAGCCTCGATGTTGATCTCGCTCTTGCAGTGAGGGCAGATCTTGGTTGTAGGAGCTGCCTCCTCTTCTTCCTTCTTAACCTTCTCACTGAGCTTGTTAAGTGATTTAACGATGCAGAAAATTACAAGAGCCATCAGCAGGAAATTGATCACTGCTGTGATAAATACACCATAGTTAAGTGTTGCTGCGCCAGCTTCCTGCGCTTCTGCCAATGTGGTGTAATTTGATCCATCAAGTGAAACAAACCAGTTTGAGAAATCAATTCCACCTGTCAGTGCACTTATGATGGGCATGATGATGTCATTTACGAGTGAGTTAATGATTGACTGGAACGCTCCGCCGATGATAACGCCGACTGCGAGATCCATTACGTTTCCACGCATGATGAACTCACGAAACTCATTCGCGAAACCCTTACCTTTTTCCATTGCTTTGTTCTTATCTACTGCCATTGTTACTCCCTCCCAACTGAAATGCTATAATTTTTACTTAATTCCACTTGAAATTATAGCACAATTTCGATACTATTAAATAGTTCAATTATCAATAATAAATAAGAAATATGCAGGACTAGTACATCGGTAGTATGTCAGCTTCCCAAGCTGAAGAGGCGGGTTCGACTCCCGTGTTCTGCTTATGGAATTGGCCTCAAAAACATTTAGTTTTTGAGGCTTTTATGTATGAAAAATTGCTTAGGAGTGGTAATCTCCTAAGCAATTCATTTGCAAAAAATCATGAATCCGCCTTACGGCATAATCCATGATTTTCATAATTATTCCTCAATATTATCAAGTTCTTCGCTGTGAAGTTCAATTATATCCTCAATACTTATTGCAGAATGCTGCCCGGCAAAACCTGTTCTCTTCTCAAGAACAAGCTGCCTCTTGATATTGTCTATCCTTCTGATTTCTTCACAGACAGTCTCATACTGTCCGCCGCTCTTTAGCTGATCAGGCACAAAATAAGTGATGGTTACCTGTGGTTTCTGTCCACCGGATATCATGTCAGCAAGGTATGACAGCTTCCGGTTAAGAATCTCGATAGACGTATCATCCAGTTCAATTCTGTTATCTACATGTCTGGCTTTCTCCGTCACCATGTCATCGTAGCCGGTAAGGGCCGCAAATGGCGCAAACTGGGCTGCACGGTCATAGAGACTCATATGGGAATGATTGACAGACTCCCAATGAGGAAGATCAATGATATCGGCATATTCAGTTCTGGCATCCGGTTCTCTTCCTGTCATACCTTTTGTCATAGCCTACTCCAACTGCATTATCATCCCTTTTTATACTTGTACTTGGCCTTGTTAGCACCGGCACTTTTCAGTTTCTTCACAAGACTATTATAAACCTTTTTATTCTTGCAGATAATAGTGATAGATGCCCCTTTCTTAATTCCCTTAACGCAGTTCTTTCCTATGCTCTTAATATTGTTTCCATAAATTTTGAGCTCTTTAAGATTCTTGCAGTTAAGAAATGCATTTGCTCCTATCTGTTTTACATTGGCGCCCAGTGAAGCTCTTGTTATATTTTTATTGTTCTTATATGAATTACTCTCAACAGCTGTGACTCTATAGTTCTTATCATTTATTGTTACAGAGGTCGGAACGGTTGTAGTTTTTGCTTTCGCGGAAGTACCGATACACTTTACAGCATATTCGCCTGTCACCTGATACTTTATGCCGCTTACAGTCACCTTTGTTCCGACTGCTGCGCCGGTTGTTATTTCAGGTTCTGTCTCTTCAGCTGCCTCTGCTGATTCAGATGTAGCGGTTTCTTCTGTATCCTGTGTAGAGTTATCAGCGGGTATCTCTGTATCCTGTGCCTGAGACGCATTCTGCACGGGTGTGGCATCGGTCTCATTTACAGCCGGCGCATTGCCTGTTGTGTTCTGTACCGGAGTTGATGCTGCGTTGCTTTGTGCCGGAGTTGATGCTGTATTGCTTTGTGCCTGGGTTGATACTGTATTGTTCTGCGCCTGTGTTGATGCTGCGTTGCTTTGTGCCTGGGTTGATGCTGTATTATTCCTTACCCTCGAAAGTCTGCCTGTTATCTCATCTTCCGGTACACGTGTAAGAAGAATACTGGTAGCCAGATTCGCGGGAAGCTGCGTATACTCATTTCCATTGCTGTCTTTAAATGTTCCAGGCAGCTTATAAGTTGCATTTGCAGATACGCCAACAGGTGCATAGACTGACTGAAGATTCTTACAGTCATCCAATCCGAAAGACATAAGATTTGCACCATCTGTCCTGAAATTGGCGAAGTTAACTCCTCTCAGATTCACGGATTCAAGACTTTCACAGTCTGTAACAATCTCACACATGTAGGTCATATTGCGGGTATCGAAGCTTGAAAGATCCAGTTCCTTTAGCTTAGGACATTGATAGCACAGGTACTCAATACTCTTAATAGGATTTGATCTGTTTCCTCTTATATCAAAGTCGCCCCAGATAATCTTTTCAAGACTATTATTGAAGGACAAAAAGTGCTGAAGGCAGCCTGAAATATTGTTTTGAACACCGGTCAGATCGATCTCTGTGAAATCAGATCTCGAGAAGACACGATTTCCAGTTATTGATACACCTCTTTCAAAGGAAAGCTTTTTTACTCCTGTGATCTTGCAGGTTCCTGTTATAACAGTATTATATGTAATGCCGTTTATCACAGCAGTCGCGGGGATTATAAGATCACTTGTTCCGTCTCCTGTGTAGCCGCTGACCTTGATCGTATTGTTAGAAGTACTTGTCGAAAGCGTATACGTAAAGTCTTTCTGCCATTCAGTATCCTGAATTACAATCTCAGGCTCTTTTTCGTAGTATTCATCACCACGCACAAGACTCAGCACTGTCGCATTTCCGGTAGGCAGTTCAGTATACTGATTGCCGTCACTTCCTGTGAACACCTCGGGTAAAGTGATCGTTCCTCCACAGGTGAAATTCGCCGGAAGAGTTATTCTTGTGAGATTAGCGCAGTAATCAAATGGTGCTGCACTGCTATTAAAGGTTGTCAGATTAAGCCCTGTCATATCGATTTCACTGAAGGTAGAGTCTTCAAATGAAAAACCTCTTGAGACTGTAACTCCATCTTCAAATGACACCTTACCGGTATTATAGAATTCAGTAGTTGAAATCTTTGTGTCAAATTCATCCAATCCTACTACAGCTGTCGCAGGAATATAGATATCTTTTGCGTCGCCATTATAACCATAAGGATATATGAATCCTCTGTTTACAAGATATGAAAACTCTTCCTGCCAGGTGGTCTCATCGGGGATATTAAGTATTGTCCTTACTTCAGGTGCTCTTTCTGCGGAATACAACATGATACTCTCTGTGAGCCCAATAGGAAGTTTATTATATTCATTGCCCTGTGCATCGACAAATATTCCGGGCAGCTTATATACACCGCTTGCCGGCACGTTTATTGGTGCGTAGACATATTTAAGTTTTGTACAATACTCCATACCGATCTGCATCAAAAGAGATCCGCTGGTATTGAAGTTTGTGAAATCAAGTCCTCTTAAATTCAAGGATTCAAGCTCATCACAATCCGTTACCATTTCGGACATAAAGGTCATGCCGCTTGTATCAAAAGACGAGAGATCCAGTTCCTTGAGTTTAGGGCACTTGTAGCACATGTATTCCATGTCACTAACCGGTCTGGCACTCTTTTCACTTATATTAAAGTCGCCCCATGTGATCTTTGTAAGTTCTGAGTTGTAAGAAAGAAAATGCTGAAGAGTGCCTGTCATTGCACCGACAGCACCTGTGAAATCGACCTCCTCGAAACCGGATCTGCAAAAAACACGATTTCCGCTTATAACCACGCCTCTTTCAAAGGAGAGTTTTTTGACACCTGTTATACTGCAAGTCCCAACAATCTTTGTACTGTAAGTTTCACCATCTATAACAAAACGCGCAGGAATTCTGAGATCTTCACCGTTTCCTGTGTAGCCTTTAATACTAACTACAGACTTTTGCGTATCCAAAGAATATGTATAGTTATCGAGTGAAGGAACGGCATTAGCAGATACATTTATTCCATTAGATGAAAATATTATAAGTGAGAAAAATAATACCAGAAAAGGTATGATAATATCGTAGATATGCAGCTTTGATTGATTCATATATAATAAACTCCGACATTTATACAATCATATATTAATACCGCAACGACACAATTATATCATATTGTGATTTCTGGTCTATCTGTTTATAAAAATTTTATATTTATTCAGCCTTGTGTCCGCCAATCTGCCCATTTCTCATAATGGTCGTGGCTCCTTCGCTGAGATTCATTCCCTTTAGAACTGCATTTTTTCCAAACTTCTCCTGTAATAGGAGCGTTGCCTGCTGAAGCTTTCTCTCCTTCTCTTCAGAAGCCTTCTCTGCCTCCCTCTCCTTTTCCAAAGCACTGTAATCGGTGAACAGATCCAGTTGCTCCGGTTCCTCCGGTGGGATGTCTGATTCCCTTATGACTCCTGCTGCAACAACATTCACTCTTCTAATAAGAAGGTCATCGTCAATTATTCTGTCATAGAGCCTCATCATGGCTTCCATTATCTTCTTGGTTGAGCTTGTGTATTTATCGATATTCTCAGAGCCGTGGGCGTGTTTTGGAACCAGTCTTCCGTAGTAATCCTGTGTTACTTCTCCGGTGTATCTTTTACCGGTTTTTGCAACAAGATATGAGGATTCCTTTGGAGTCCGTCCCTGATACTCCATCTTCAGACTATCCCTGTCATAGCCTATAGTGAGTACCACCTGCTTAGTCACAAGATTTTTGCGCACCAGATCCAAAACCAGAAGTTCTGTCATCTCCCTGACTATGAGTTTACCCAGCTCCGTGTCATAGGGTTCCATGAGAACCTGACCTGAAGAGATGGAATTGGTCTCCGGTCTGTAGGATTTGATTGTCGAGATTTCCGTAGGCTCCCATCCCCAGGCGTGGTCGATCAGAAGTTCAGCATTGATGCCCAACGATTTATATAGAAGGTCTTCGTTCTGGGTACTGAGTCTGGCAACGTCTCCCATGGTAAAACACTGCAGAGCTTCAAGGCGCTTTGCGATGCCCTTTCCCACACGCCAGAAATCCGTGATCGGTCTATGGCACCAAAGCAGTTCTCTGTAGGTCTGTTCATTTAGCTCAGCTATTCTCACACCCTGTTCATCCGCTGGAACATGCTTTGCAACCACATCCATCGCCACCTTAGCCAGATACAGGTTCGTACCAACACCTGCAGTTGCAGTTATTCCTGTGTTTTTCAGAACATCCCTTATCATCGTCATGGCAAGTTCATGTGCCGTCATGGAATAGGTCTTCAGATACCCCGTGACGTCGATGAAACACTCATCTATGGAATAGACATGGATGTCATCCGGGCTCACATACTTCATATATATTGAAAAAATCTGAGTGCTGACTTTCTCATATAAAGCCATCCTGGGCGGAGCTGTTATATAGGTAAGCTCCAAAGCGGGATTCTGATCAAGGTCATCCGCATCAAAAGAAAGCCCTTTAAAAGTATCATTTCCGGCTTCATCAGGTTTTGTCAGTCCCATTTTTCTGGCTTTTTTAAGTCTCTCAATATTGACCTCTTTTACCCTCTGAACCACCTCAAAGAGACGTGCTCTTCCAGGAATTCCGTATGCCTTAAGTGATGGGGACACTGCAAGACAGATGGTTTTCTCTGTTCTGGTAGGATCAGCCACCACCAGATTGGTCGATAAGGGATCAAGTCCTCTGTCATACGCTTCAACGGAGGCGTAAAAGGATTTTAAATCTATTGCGATATACTGTTTTTCCATATGCGCCTCCTTTCTATAAATAAATTTTTAAATTTATTCCTATCTATTTTGTTAAAGCTATAGGACTTAAGCTTGGATTAAGAATTATGCTCTGATGAAAGCCGTAGCTGGTGCCAGCTTCGTAATACTAGCTACGTCATCATTATTTTTGTATTGGCAGCACAATATACGAGCCATCTTCTCCACCGCAGTAGATGGTCTGATTTGCCTTCTTTGTAGTCTCCTGAAGCGACCAGACTCCTGCGTTGTTGGTATGAATACTGTACTGCGGGAAATCTGAGGAACCGATATCCAGTCTGATTCTGCTCCCCTTCCTGAACTTCCAGTCTATATCCCACATCTTTATGGTAATCGTAACCTTCTCACCCGGAGTGTATTCTATCCTGTGAGGTGTATCATTGCGATATCCAAGTGTTGTGATGCTGCCTCTCACGTTGTAGGCAGTTCCATCCTCAAATACTTCCATAACTTTTGCGGTAAATGAAGTGTCTTCAGCATCGGATGAAACCGTGAGATTCGCTGTGATAGCACCGTTGACATGCAAATCTTCAGTGAGTTCATCAGATACAAAGCTAAGTATATCATCTCTATAATCAGTATCAGGCTGAATGTGAGATCCATTCTGCATCATGGAATGGAAGGTTGATTCAGCGCCGTTTGAGTGCACCGGATTCTCCGGATCATAAACGAAGGATTGGGTTGACTCTTCTTTTACCTGATTTTCCGACAGGACTTTATTCTGAGTTGCAGCCAAATAAAGACGTTTTTCGTTTTCCATCGGAGTTGGGAATACCTTCTGTATGTCCCACTTATCTGCTCCAACCTGATATAAGCGCACAGTGCCTTCTGACTCTTCTCCTTTTCTCAGTATCTTATCAAACCATAATAAGGGCGATGCAATTGAGTCATCAACGAGATTGTCTGAGCTCTGGTGATCGATGCAGGGCATGTAGGCGTGGTTCCATGGTCCTATTTCGAACACGCTCTTAGCCTTAACTTCATCTGACAGTGCTTCCCAGGTTCTGATCGCACTGCCGAGGTGATGATCGTACCATCCCTCTTTGACATAAACGGGGATTTTTACTTTTGACGGAATCTCCTTCAGATCACCCCAGAAGCCCTTATCCCAATAGGGATCATCTCTGTCTGTATGAGTAATCCAGTCTCTGTACCAGGGGAGCTTCACACCCCACAGCTTCTCATCCACCTCAATCTGCGGTCTGTACGCTGCACTTTCCAAATAGTCCGCCTCTATGGGTTGACCAGCATTATTCATCGCCCAATCCGTGAGAATATCCTGCCTGAACAGACCATCCTTATACGCTGATACATGACGGAAACACCCATATACTCCAAGATACATAGTCTTCACCTTGTCCGGTATCGCATCAGCCATACACCATCCAGTCAGCGCCAGATAGGAATCACCCCAATATCCGATATTCTCCACACGCTCATCCTCAGACAGAGCTTCCATAAATGACAGTCCATCGGCTCGCTCATTTATATTGGGTACCCACTCACCCTCTGAGCCACCGGTACCTCTGCACCACTGAACAGCGAATCCGAAGCCTCTCTTATTAAAGGCAGCTGCCTTCGACTTCAACATCTCTGCCTGATTGTCGTAGCAACACCTCACTGCCACAGTCGAAAAAGGTCCCTCTATCCCCTTTGGGAAGAAAAACCAGGTTCTCAGCTTCACACCATCGGTAGCAGGCAGCATCAACTCTTCCATTTCCCCTGCCTCTGCAATCACCGGCAGTGGAAGCTCTTCAAGAAGCTTCTGAAAATGCGCCATATACTCCTGATAAATTTTCTCCATATCTACTTTATTCTCAGCCATCGATACTCCTTTTTGTTCGTCTGTTTGATTTTATATTAGTATTTTAGACTTTAGATATGGTGGTGTAAACATTGAGCGCAATTTGTAGACAGGCTTAATCAAATTAAGTTCTCTGGTACTTTCTGAGCAACATTAATTTCTGGACTTTCCTAATTAAAAAAACGGTTCCTGTCACAATGTACAGAAACCGGATTCAATATTACTATTCAAACTGTTTCATCGGGATAGTCCCAGAATTTGCTTTGTGAAAATTCTCATTTCCAAGGGGCTTGGCTGTAAGCCTGAACATCACACAACCGTCGGGACAGACTATTGTCTTTGTGTACTTACTGTCTCCACCAAAATTCTCAAGGTAGCCTCCGATTCTGATTGCTTCCATCAGAGTATATAGCATCATCATGGTCTTAGAATAATCTTACTGAATATCAGTTTCTTCCAAAACGCTCACCCAGTAAGGTGGTCATGAAAACTGAAAAGCTAGCCAGTAAAATGATAAAGGTTATCATAATTCTGTTGTCATCTCCGGTCTTGGGAAGGTCTGTGGTTGCAGTGCTTGCTGTTGATGCAGCTGTCGGAGTAACCGAAGCGGATGTACTTGCCGATGCATTGGGAATAGTACTTGCTGTTGTTGCTGCTGTGGAAGTTGCTGTGGTAGCTGCCGGAGTAGTCGCAGTCGTTGCAGGTGTCGTCGCTGCTGTACTTGCGGTTGTAGATGCAGAGGAAGCTGTCTCAGCAGGTGAATCCACATCATCAATATCAGGTCCGCCATTATCGTCAGCTGCTACCTTCTCAGCATCATAGTTCTCCCGAATATCGACTGTCACAGCCTGAACTCTTATACCTCCGATATACATTGTCATCATCATGGTACAAGCTATCGCCGCTAATAATAATCTTATCTTCTTCATGTCATGTCCCCCTTCTCTTCACTGAGAAATATCATTTAAGAAGTCATACTATTGCCTGGATCAAAAAATTGCTTAAATAACCTTATTGCTAAATCTGTTTATCCAACTCTCTTTGCTACTACGAGTAATCTTCCGTTCTTCATCGTGTAATCACAGGTCGAAAGTGTCAGAAGCTCATCCCCGTAGGTGGCTGTCGCTGCTATCCTGTGCATTGATCTGTCCTTTAAATTCGCAACATAGGAATTGAAAACCTCCTTATCATCAAGGTCTATGTAATCTCCATAATAGAATCCGCTCTTCTCACCATTAGCTGTGGTATCTACAACAGCTATGACCTCGTAGAATCTCTGCTCGTCCTTGGTATCCAGTTCAAATGCCTGATGCTTTCGCATATAGTCCTCATCCTTAAAATACTTGAGGGTTCCGAAAATAGCACCGGACTTCATGTTGTGACCATGTATGAGCAGGTGATTGTCATCAAGATCGCCGTTACACCTCTTATCAAGAACCAGCAATCCGTTTCTGTCAGAATTTCCGAAGAAATCATGTTGAAGATAATAGTCATTATCATCTTCTCTGTACATTATAGGATAATCTATAACTGTTCCCTGTATCTTCAGCCAACCGCGGAGATCATTATTCTTTTTTACCAGATATTCCATTTTCAGAGTTACAAGATTATCACTTTTCTCAGGGTCCTTATTTTCAGCCAGGGCTGCGCCAGTCTTACTGACAGTTACGCTTGCCATGTTCTGGACCTTCTTCATATTGTCACTGCTCTTCTTCTCTGCATATATTTCTACAGCAAAAATACCTGACACAACCAGACAGGTTGTGCAGGATAAAATGAGGATCGTTCTTCTTATTGTTTTTGCAAGTATCCCCCTTCGCATAAGCAGTTCCCCACGAGCTTAATATTTTACAAATGATATTTCGGCATATATGTTCCGAAAATTTAGTTTAATTGGAGATTTTATTATATTAAGAAAAAACTAAAGCCTCCGATAACAGAGACTTTAGTTTATCATCATATTATTCCAACAATTCCATTCCCACGTCATAGACATTGCTGTTGACTGCATCGTAGAGCCAGCGTGCCATGGTAACCTCACTCTGTGTAAACCTGGTGAAATAGGGCTCCCTGACAGCGGTGTGGACCGTTCCTCCCTTGGTGAGTAGCGGTATCTCCCAGTTATTTATGTACATTCCGAAGTTCGGAGTCAGTTCCTTCAATTCGCTTACCATCTCCTTTAGCTGAGCATAGAAAGCATCCTGAACATCAGCATCCGTCTGGTATTTTTTATAAGTGACATCGCTATAGTAGGCACTTAAGACATAATCTCTGGTTGAGCTTGAATACAGGTATCTGAGCTTATCACCGTACTTCTCGTAGAGAGTTCTAAACCAGCTGAGGGTGATGTTATCGGACTTTATCGCATCAGCGATAGGTGCCGGTGCATGCCAGACTTCTTTAGCGGTGTGATTCCATTTGCTGTAAAGAAGCAGTGCACTATCGGATAGAAGGGTTACATCCTTGACCTCCGGATACCACATGCTCAGAATCTCATCGGTGAGAGCCGGTACTGCGAAGGCTCCTGCACTGTTACCTGCGATTAGCATTTTCTTGGGATTGGGGAACATATTCTTGGCTTTACACATTGCCTCCATGAAATTCAAATATCCATGGAAGTGAAGTACATGTTGTTCTCCATCCTCTCCCTCATAGGGAAAATCATTGTTGCCTACATGGAAATCGCCCGTAGCATAAGTAATATCAACTATACTCCAGTCCTTGAACGGATTCTCGGTATCTCGCATGTTCATGATACCCATATCGATGTTC
>JAEEGL010494854.1_pt1 | contig 14739 bp, 11 predicted proteins | sample 9134231 | NCBI WGS metagenome assembly JAEEGL01 (sample SAMN16246548, study PRJNA631951) | gut metagenome | biome: gut microbiome; feature: rumen; material: fiber-attached | host: Bos | place: Iran: Karaj | collected 2018-10 | reverse complement strand
GCCGTCACCAATTTTGAACAAGGCTAACATCACGTTAAAGGGAATATTTAGAAATAAATGCTGAAATGTTTGCATTTCGAGTGTCTTGTATTGTATCTTTGCACCAACTTTCAGATAATCAGCTATGCCAAGGAAGAAAACAGGAATGCCATTTGAAGCGCATCCGTCACCCAAAGTGGCGGGAAACGGAGAGAAATTGCTCTATGTGAAGCCACAAAGCGGACTGGTGAGAACGCTAAGTGAATTCGAAATGTGGTTCCATGACAAATTCTCATTGCGTCAAGGTGATATGAATCGCGTGTTTGAGGCAATGTTGGATGGTGCCCCAGAATGGTTTGCTGCGGGCTACCGCATTGAGACCCCTATCGGAACATTCTCGCCCAAACTGAAGCTGAAACGCCAAGTGACCGATCCTGATGATATCAGTCATGACGATGTGGAACTGGATGGCATTGAGTTTCAGCCCTCCAAATCCTTCATCAAGAATATGGAGTATGCGGTTGTTCGAGATGGTTTCCGCTATATCCGCAAACCTCAGTCCAATAGATTGTTGAATAACCAGCAACATTTGGAGAAAGCCTTACAGCAGTGCATCAAGGAACATGGCTATGCCACCGTTGCGAGTTTCGCCGCCCACAGTGGTCTGACGGATCATTCAGCCCGCAGGCAACTCGACAAGTGGTGCTATGGCGACAACCCCAAGCTGCAGTTCTCCCGCTTCGGCAGGATACACATATACACAGAGATTTAAGAATCTCATCCTGTCTTATTTTAAATAAGACAAAGTCAACATAATGTCCCGATTATATTGAGTGAATCTCCCTATTCTCTAAGGTGAATGTTCCAATTGGCACAAAGTCCATTCCGACTCTGTGCCTTTTTTGTGACATGTAACTTTATTCCCAATCCCTGCTTTGTTGGAAAATTTTTCCATTTTCTTTATCCCAATGAAGTTTTCCCATAACCCACCAATGACTTTGCTTTAGTCTTCGATGAGACCTTGCCCTACTAATCGATATGACAATGCCCCATTCATCAACCAACGCTTAGCCTACTGTTGTTTTAGTGTTGGTCCCGTTTTTTCATTTTCTTCCCCCTGTGTGCGCACACAGAAATACAATGCCATAAATAATCGGATAAATGTGAAAAAAATTTTGGGGAATATTTGGCAGATAAGATGAAAATACTTTAATTTGCAACTGTTCTTCCGAGTGCTGAGAGCCTTTGGGTAATCAGAGTAGGTGGGACACATACATAATAAAGGCGTTTTCTGGACACTTTGGTTTTAACGCTTTGAGAACTTCAAAGTGTGGAACCGGGCAAAAGACTGGCTCCACGTTTTTATATATGTATGTCAACTAACCTAAATCGAAACGTCTGCAATAGGAGTCAAGGCAGAAAAATAAAATTGATAGAATGGACGAGAAAATCAATTTTGTTGAAATTGCGGAGAAAGTTGTTGCCAATTTTAGAGATAACATATCCGTACCAGAACTGAGATATTATGTCCATAATCCTTTGTTTGTTTTAATAGATGAAGAAGAGAACATTCGTGTGTCCTTTTTACCTGATGTGTTGAATGAAGCAAAAGAATGTATGATTATTCTAACGTATAATAATAAGAATCAGGGCTCAATATATTATTATCCGCATTATAAAGTGTTTCGAATTAAAGATGATGGGATGGTTCAAGAAGGATATAGTAAGGAGGGCTGGAAAATCTACATAACAGGTACTTATTATACAAGTCCTAGCCAGATTCTACTTAGTAAAGATAAAACAAGTATTTTTTGTAGTCATTGGAAAGGAGAAGAGTCACTTTACGAAGTTTGGCGTGTTTACAAGAAGTGCAAAGAGTGCGAGACGGCAACAGAAGCAAAACTGATTGGCGAGAATTCTCAATTGTTAGAAGAAATCGAGACTTTAAAGGGAAAAAACAAGGAATTGGAGCTTCTCAACAAGATAGCTGAGACCACAAAGAAGCAATACAAGGACTTATTGGAAGAGATAAAATCTTTATTAGAAGAGAAAGGTATTGATAGGGAGAACAATGCGATTTGATGTTTAATGGATAGAGTTTTTTGGTGTTAATGCAGGTATCTCAAAAAGTGCAGTATATAATGCTGTGAACAAAATAGACTACTAATAACTCGACCTATGGGATTATGCACGATAAAGTAATTTTACCAAAATGGCTGGATGACCTAATTTATAAGCAATTAGGCGCAAAATACTGTCGTTCTAATTCGGATATGACGGTTATTGACTGGGACAAGAACGATGTACTCAATTACCTTGGTACATATTTTCCTCGAAGTTATGCTGAGTCATATTGTATTTTTTCGGATTATTTTAAGACTCATTCGAAACAATTTGCTGGTAAAGAAGAAATCTCAATTTTCGATTTTGGATGTGGTACGGGAGGAGAGATAATTGGATTGTTGGATGCAATTTCAGAATGCTCGCCACAAATCGACAACGTTCATGTTGTCGCAATGGATGGCAATCACCACTCATTGAGATTGTTTGAAGGTGTAATTGCCGAATATATAACGAGAACTCGCTTATGTCTTAATCATCGAATTATGCCTATATCCATTGATGACTTCTATGATTTAAACGTAATGAACTCTATTCTATTGGGTAACTTCGATATATTTATGTCATTTAAGGCTATTTGTGAATTTGTGACAAAAGAACGTTTTGAGCAGCAGAATGCATATGCGCACATTGTCCAAACATTTCTTCCTCGCATCAAGGAAGATGGAATCATGGTGTTGGCAGATGTGTCTACATATAACAATGTTTCGCAAGAATGGCTGCCAATGATGATGGATGAAGGAATAGCACAAAGCCAAGGCCACGTGATTCTTAGAAATGAAGGATATAATCAAACATTTACCGTTTGCCACCAAAAGAAGACAAATGATATTAGTAAAATTGCTTGGAGAATAATTCAAAAACAATAAATATATGAAGAAAGACTGGATGATAAAAGAGTCCGAACTGGACGAGGATCAAATCAAAGTATTAATGGCAACATTAGATAAATCATGTGTCGTTTCTGGATGCGCTGGTAGTGGAAAGTCAGTACTTGCCCTTATAAAAGCACAAAGAATACAAAAAGAAAGAGGCAATAGTTATCAAATTATTGTCTTTACTAAGGCTTTATGTGGCTATATGAATTCTGGAAGAAAAGAACTTGGGTTAAACAACCAGTTTATTTATTACTGGATTTGGAAAAATAGGAATAATTGTCCTTCGTCAGATTATGTCATAGTAGATGAGATACAAGATTTCTCAAAAGAAGAGATTCAAGAATTTATTAATTCAACAAACAAACACTTTTTCTTTTTTGGAGATACGGCACAATCTATTTATGGAGGGCTGAAGACAACAATGAAAGTACAAGATGTTGGTATTATGATGTACCAACAGGGAATAGAAAGAAAAGAGTTTGAACTTTACCGTAATTATCGCCTTCCATTACCTATTGCAAAGTATGTGCAATATGTTGGTGTAGACCTGCCCCCTTTTGTTGAGAGCACATATAAAAGTCCAGAAAAAGAGTTACCCTATATACTAAAGTATACGTGCCTAAAAGAACAGGTATCTGCAATCGTTTCGATTATTAAGCGTAAAGACTTGACTGACGTTGCAATTCTTCTGCCTGACAATGATTATGTAAGGGGAATGGGGGAATTATTTAGCGATATGGGAGTTGATTTTGAAATGAAATATAGCGATAGGGAAGATTATCACAACAATATTGAGAATCTTAATTTTTCCTCATCGAACCCCAAAATCATGACCTATCACAGTGCAAAAGGGCTACAATTTGAAGCTGTTTTTCTTCCTCAAATTGAACATTATGTTGACGACCGAGACTCTGACAGTAAGGCTCTATATGTGGCGATGACTCGTACTTACCGCTATCTTTACATTATGTATAGTGGTCAGTTGCCCACCCCCTTAAGTGATATTCCAACTAATTTGTATAAGACAACAGAAACCGAAGAAGTAGAAGACATTTAATATGAAGAAGTTATATATTCCAACCTCGACGCTGAATTTCAATAACATCCTGTCGAGTGAAAGTATTTCTCCCAAAGCATTCTATGCTATAAGGGGCTTTGGATATTCCCGCTGGCAGGAAGTGGAAGAGAATAATCAAGAAAATGTGGTCTTACTGTATGAAGAACCGTTCGAATTCTCCAGACCTGCAAGCGACGTAGAAGACCATCCGATGCTTGTCGAAATCACAACCGACAAAGAATATCCCTCTATAGCGAGTGGCTTGTATTATAGTGATGAAAGCGTCTATCTTTCTCCTTGGCGGACACGCTTTATCTTTTTCACAGAGCAGGATCGCCGCGTAGCTTTGTCTATATCTGACAGTAGCCTTGAAACAAAAATGATTGGTCTCTACCATCGTCAGTTATACGTCGAGACTTATCGGAGAAAAGAATTTACTGCGAACGCAACTACCATCCCTTTGAATAAGGAGGCGGTTGATTTTGATGTACGGGTAAACAAAATGAAGGGATTGCTGTATGGCTACTATATAGGCGCATTACTTTCAAGTACACCTGAACTAACAGACAAGGCAAACACGCTCCAGGAGATTCAGAATATATTCTCTTCAATATTGTCTTCTGAGTCGCATTCGCCAACAATCCTTCAGCATGAAAAATTGAATGTTTGTTTTGCCAATCTGAACAAATTCGACCCCATTGTCAGCTATCTTCAAAAGGTTGCAAAAGAGAATTTTAGGGCAGAAGACATCATTGCCGGTCTGTCTAAATATGGAGTTGTGTTCCCCTCGACTTTCGATGGGGAGCGAATAACTAATTCATTACTGTACGCCACAGAAGATTACAATCCTGCTTACGATTGGCTGAAGAGAGAGAAAGACAAGCTTAGAAAAGAGGAGATTTCAGAACGGAAATTTCTGGCAACTTCATCAGAAGAAATCGTATTGGCAGATAATGCTTTATCTAAGATTGCAAACACTCATCTAACTGATGATACGGAGCAGAAATTGATGAAGGCATGGGTAAATGACGTTCTTTTATCTTCAGAATATAGCGGGAAGATTACCACCTTTGCAGAAGCATTGTCGGATGTTGTTACCCAAAAAGCCAAAGAAGTGTATGCAGATAATTGGGATGAAAGCCGAGCAAAAGTAGAACTGAATCAGATGCGCCGGTATATCCGAGCACAGGAGTCTTCAATAACATGGAAAGATGATATTTTTTCTGCTATTGCGGCAGTTCTGGCAAAAGGCAGTGATTGGGAACAATTACGTAGCTTTATGCAGAGCAAGATGATGTCAGATTATCGAATGGCTTTCGCTTTATATGGAGAGTTGAATGGTTTTGCTAATTTGACAAGGGATTTTACGGATAACTTGTTTGGCATACATGACAATCGTAAATATATAGCTGAAGTGTATAAAGAAATCTATGGGCAGTTGCATGGAATAGACCCAACGTGTGATAATGTAAATATTATAGTGAGTGATCCAAATTCTGTCGCTAATAATACACCTAATGCATGTAGGAACGAAGTACCCCAAACAACATCGGGAAATGATGCGATAGATTTAAGAAAAAGAGTGGATACCATAATTTCTTCACATCCACGCATCAAGATTTCTGCTAAAGATAAACAAACTATCGATTTGGCTATTAGCAAGGCTCAGAATGATGGTATTGCGTTTATAAATATGATTGACAATGAGATGGAAAGTTTAACAAAGGGCATCTTCCCTCATTTACAGAAAATACTTCATCCAAACTATAAGCCGATAGGAAAGCGAGAAGGGAACTTAAGAAGCAGGCAACCTTATTTATTTCCTGATTTCGCAGACAATATAATAGGGACTATTGGCTCGTTTTTGGGCAGGAAGTCAGATGAGAGTTTAAACGTATCACTTCCCTCGAAGAGTTCTGCATTGCAACCAACTTCAAGATCTATATTAGCTGATGACAGATGGATTCCCGCATGTGTCGAGATGATAAATGATTCTAAAGCCAAGAAGCGTTTCATAATAGATATGGAATGGTTTGTTGACAACCATAATGATTGGTATGAGGATCAAAAGAAAGGAAAACAAAAAGGATTTTATGCGGGATCTGACAAATCCAATGAGAAAGTCATCGAAAGACTGAAAAAATACTTGGAGAACAAGCTGCATTCCACAAACGATAAAATGTTGTGGCTCACTGATATTTATAGGAACATACCTATTGAGAGAATTGTTAGTTATTTACAAAGAACATATGTCACCAGATAAAATGTATATTAAAACTGACAATGGTCAGCAGGTTGAGGCAACAGCACCTGTTATTATCTCCGCCAGCCGCTCTACAGACATACCAGCCTTTTATGCCAACTGGTTCTTTAACCGCTTGGCTAAAGGCTATTGTGCATGGTATAATCCATTCAATCAACAGAAGATGTATATATCTTTTGAAAGGTGTCGCGTAGTTGTGTTTTGGACAAAAAATCCCGCACCCATCATTCCCTATCTGCCAGAATTAGACAAAAGAGGGATTCATTATTACTTTCAGGTAACGTTGAATGACTATGTAAAAGAGGAATTTGAACCGAATGTTCCTTCAGTAGATGAACGCGTGGAGACATTCAAGCAGTTGTCGGAAATGGTTGGTAAGGATAGAGTCATTTGGCGTTTCGACCCTCTGATTATCACACCAAACATAGGGCCGAGGGAATTGCTGACAAGAGTCTGGAATGTTGGTAACAAACTGAAGGGATATACAGATAAATTAGTCTTTAGCTTTGTGGATGTAAGGGCTTATCGTAAAGTACAGAATAACCTTGTAAAGGAGACGATGCTCTTTACAAAGGACGATGTCGAAAACGCTGAGGCAAACTATGCACAGCGAATAGAAATAGTTGAAGGCCTAAAGAAAATTCGAGAAGCGTGGCATAAAGACGGATGGGATATTGAGATGGCTACGTGTGCAGAGGATATTGACCTTGAAGCATATGGCATTAAACACAATTGTTGCATTGATGGTGAGTTGATGAAACGCATATTTGCAGATGACAAGGAATTGGTTTACTACCTTCACACCTTGAGATGGCCTGAAAAGGATATGTTTGGTGAAATTCCTCCCATCCCACAAAAGCCAAAGAAAGTCAAAGACACAGGACAAAGAAAGATTTGTGGTTGCATGGTCAGCAAAGACATCGGTATGTATAATACTTGTCGCCACTTCTGTGTGTATTGTTATGCCAATACCAGCAAAGAGGCTGTATCAAGAAATAAAGACAAACATAATGATGAGAGTGAAAGTATAATAGGATGATAATTCGCCAAGGAAAGATGTGAATTGCAGGAAAAAACTTGATTCATACTTGTGGTATAAAAAATAAAATAAAAAGGATATGGAAAATGGTTTGATAACAATATTAGAAGAGATTTATTCAAAGGTGCGTTCTTTCGAGAAAACCATGGATGGAACATATGAAAGCCTGGAAAAGTTGGTTGCTGCATCAGGAAAGCTTCATTATCCAACAGTGGCCTTTTTAATATATTCGCGCTATGTGGATTTGTTCAATTTTGAATTAATTGAAGACGAAGCGGATATTGCCATATCAATTAGCCAGGCTACGCATTCAAATGTGGATGGTATTTTGAAAGTTTGGAATGAGTTGAAAGAATTAAGCCATCATTCTATGCTTTTGATGGAGTTGCTGAGGAAATATGATTTGCATTCTTTTCAGAATGAGAAAAATGATATGATTATTGCAGAATTCATTAATCATAAATATCTATTCGGTTATGATTATTCGCGTCATCTCGAGTTTGAGGATGATGATGATTACGAAAAAATAGCTTATCATATCATTGATTCATGCAAACAACATATTGGAATTGATATGGTTGGGAAATTATTAGTTAGTGTGGAGCATTGTACAATTCTTGAAAATCTTCTCAACCATGTGAAATCTGACCAAAAGATGATTTTTTGCAAATGTGAAAAATTCTCTCTTGAAATAAGAATAGCTATTTTGTTTTTGGATTGCTATCACGATTGTCAATTTGTGGAAAATGAAACCGATGAACTTTTCCCATTTGAAGAAGCTAGATTTGATGGGCTTTATTATATGAGAGCGAGAGATACTTCAGTTCTCTCTCTCTCAAAACTTCTACCTTATGTGATGAATAATGGTTTCTGTGTAGCGTTTAATCAATCTCGTGATAGGGTTGATGAGGTTTTTTTTGAGAATGAAATTCCATTGATGATTGACACCTTGGAAAAGCTTGTTGTTGTTTGTAAAAAGGTGGAGGACAAAGACGAGAATGTAAGATATGCCAGATTTGGGCTAAATGACTATACTGCCGAAGAAGCTGATTATTGGGAAGAAAAATTGAGCACTCTTATTAAAAATAATGGAAGCGACTATGAATCATTTCTGATTATGAAAAAGGATGATTTTAGATATGCAACAAAAGAAGTTGGCTTCGATTATATTAGGCGTGCTTTAGATCAGATGGATTTTGTTTGGAGGAATGTCGCAGATATTATTACAAAACCCAATTCTGAACAACTCGTTAGTAATCCCTATTTCGATGACCAAAAGATAATACGATTCGGGGATTTGTCTAATAATCCTTTCAAAATCAAAGTAGATGACTGGAAATATCTGAGCATTATTAAAGAAGACAAAGAAGATATTCAAAATAAAGTGGTTGAAGAGTGCCGAATTACGAGGTCTGGCAGTAACTTTTATAATTTTTCCATTCCATCTAAATATAAAACGGTTTTTGTTGATACTTATCGTAAATTCCTTTCCACAGAAAAGACTCGAACGTTTGATAAAATGCTGACATGTAGATTAGTGACAAAACCATCTATACTATATAATAATTTTAATCAGTTATTACGTGTTTCGGCCTCTAAGGCACATCCCGTATGTATTCAGAAATATAATTTTCATTGTGAAGAATGGGGATGGGAATGTAGAAGTGCTGTGGATGTTATAGAGATTAGCCCCGACTATGATGAGAATTTTATCATCTATCAATTAATAAAGGGCAATGACCATAAAGGTCATATTCTTGTAGCACCAACCAAGGAGGAACAACATACTTACTATATAAATAAAAGATTGGAATATGTTGCTCAATTTCAGCCTGCTATAGATGAGATGGAGGATGAGGTTTTGAATACTATTGCCACTTCTGATTCTAATATATCGGAAATCGGGCTGAAGAACTTCCGAAAATTCTCGAACTTGAACTTGTTGCAATTAGGAGGAATTACAATACTAGTGGGAGGTAATAATTCAGGGAAATCAACAATTGTTAAAGGACTTTTGCTTGCGATTGATAACATAAAATCTCTTGTACCACAAGATGTAAGGATGTTAGATGGAGGACGCCAATTGTATTTTCAATTAGATGCCAATAACATCCATGACACGCATATAGGCACCTTTAATAGAGTGTATTCCCATAATTCGCAAAACTCGGAAAATGGAAAAAGGGAAATGTTCTTCTCTGTTAAGTTGTCTCATTTTTTGATAGGTTTGATGATTAGCCCTAAAGAAAAAGATGACAACACAAACGTCCCTATAATAAGTATTACGTTAGATGATAAGAAAAGAGGAATAAGTTTCTCTTTTGACTATGCTCATGGAACCACATCTGTGAATTTCTCAACAGCGTCAGAAAGTATTTGTCGTAATTATAAATTGAATCCAGAGGTCATTTTCAAGCACAACATGAATGTAATATCGTCTTTAGTTCGTGGTATTGCAGATGACATTAAAAATGACACAAGTGATGAATCTGGAGATTCACAAAGTCTGAAAGGGAAAATAGGCTCTCTCATAGAAATAGCCAAAGAATTGGATTATATTATTACGAACACCCAAGTGGAATACATCTATGCTCATGGTATTAATCAAAAAATATTGTATAATTATAATGACCATAATGATTATATGGCCATAACTCTGCGTGATTTGAAGAACGAAAAACTTAGTAATTTTGAAAAGAGCTTCATTCAGGAATGGATGGGAAATTTTGGTATAGGAACGGATTATGACATAAGTTCTATTGGCGGAGAAGCATATTCTATTCAAATAAAGAATATAAATGGCAATATGGTTCATTTGGCAGATATGGGTATGGGGACCAACCAAGTTCTTATTCTGATTTTCCGCTTGGCTATCATTATCCATCGGCAGCGTATGAGAGGAAATGTACCATATAAGCCAACCGTAATTGTTGAAGAACCAGAACAAAATATGCATCCAGCATTTCAGTCGAAACTTGCAATGTTATTTTATGAGATGCACAAAACGTATGGAATCAAATTCATTGTTGAGACCCATTCTGAATATTTGGTGCGTCGAACTCAAGTAATAGTTGGTGCTGAGCGGTATGACACAGAAGAAGATCTTAACAAGAAGAATGTGTTTAAGGTGTATTATTTCCCCACAGATAAGCCTCCATATGAAATGAAATATCGAATTGATGGTAATTTTATCAATGAATTCGGAAAGGGATTTTATGATGAAGCATCTAATTTGTTGTTTGAAATACTATAGGAGATGGAAAGAAAAATTTGGTTATATATAGACAAAGAAAACATACACTCTTTGATGCGTTCGGCGGATAAGGATACAGTTCTCGACTGTTTCCGTTTAATTAAGAAAAATATAGATGTTCACTATAATTTCTCAAAAGAAGAAGCGGAAAAGGATTCAGATATACGTGCATGGTTCTTGTCTGTAAAGGGGCAAGGCGTTAAGAATCAAGATGAATTCTCGTTGTCTGATGGAGACAAAATACCCAATCATCTTCTTTCTGTTAGTGATTTTGATTGTGAAGGAGAGGAAGATGTGTTTGGAATATTTCTGGTTAATCAACCAGAACGATGCCGATTAATACACAATCATCATTGTGTATTAATTGGGGATGTAGGTGAAGAAGTCAATGTTCTTAAGCAATTACTGGATATTCATGAAAGCTGTGAGAATTTCATAAAGGATGTTCAGTGGTCAACTTTTTGCCCTTCTTTGCCTTTGACTGATATCGTTTTATGTGACCCTTATTATTTTAAGGACAAAACTATATATCAGAAAAATAAAAACGAATTATTGAAGGTGCTCTCATCTATCCCCAAGAAATTCCCAATAAATGTCGTGATTATCACTCATGGCAAACATGTGGATTGTAACTTAAATATGAAAGAAGAATTGGATACGATCCAAGAGTTGGTTCGAGATTCAAGTGGGAATGCAAATTCAGACGTAACCATTGTCTCTGTCAAAAACACAGCATTTCATGATAGGGCATTGATTACAAACTATTATCGTATAAATAGTACAGGCGGATTCCAGAAAGAGGGAGGAGGACTAAAATCTGATGTGCGAGTGGAAGTTCGTTCTCATACAAGTGGAAAAAACTACGAAACAAGCTTGCAATTAGTGGAGTGCTATAAAAAGGCTATAAGAAGACTTGATTGGTGTTATGGCGATAAGACGAGTAATTTTGATCTCTTTGGATAGTAGATGGCTGTTTAGTTGGAAGTTATAATTAACACATGACTATGAAACAGGAGGATTTATTATGATGATAGGTTATTCGCAGGTTTTGACTTGCCCGTTTTGTGGAATGAAGAAAGATGTGCTTTCTTTGATGGCTGGTAATACATTCGGCGCACGTTTGTGGTCGGACAAGAAGGAGGATGCCCCCATGTGTCCAGAAGTGTCGTGGGTGCAGAAATGCCCTCAATGTGGCAAATACTATTTTCTGTCAAGACAGGAATATGTACAGTCGAAAACGACAATGTCTTCTGATTGTGGTGAACTCACAGTACAAGAGGCGAAAGAAGCGTTGGAGCAACTGACTGCGGATGGCTTTGAGAACACAACAGAAGAGGCGATGATTCGTCTGCTGTTCTTCCAGACATATAATGATGAATATCTGCGATATGTAGATGAACCCAAAGAAATTCCTGCTGACGACCATGCTCTGTTTGTAGAATGTGGATTGTGGCTAATAGACAATTATGCAGAAGATCCTGTTTTGAAGGCAGAGTACTATCGTGAGATTGGTGAGATGGAAAAGGCGAAGTCCATTCTGGAATCAACAGAGATGGAGGATGATTTTCACAAAGAGCTGGCAGAGAAAATCATGGAGAGGATTGAGAATGGTGACACTCAAGTGTTCTTAATTGATTAAAATATAACAAATATTGCAATGAAAAAGACAAATATTTGAACTCTTTTATTGAGTTTTGGGCTGTCAACATTCATTGTAGCTAAGAAGTCATCATTTCTTCTTCCGTATGATGGAAGATTTGAGGAGAGAGGAGTTTGAGAAACATAATTGAGTTAAAATCTTCTTTTTGTTGCTCCGTTCTTAGAATTATTCGTAAGTTTGCAATCGTAATTGTAAAAATACTCGCTGATATGATAACTTTCAGAAATTTCACGAACTCTATTTCTATTATATTTATTATTTCTGTCATTAATTTCGTGTCATGTAGAAGAACCACATCTAATGGAAACAACCTTGATTCTATTCAAACAAATGTGACTAATGAGGTCGATACTATTCTCGATCTTCAAAGTGTGATTGATGAAGTTGAACCTTGGGTGAAACCGCCATATTATTATGACAGCACAGCTTCATATATCCCCTGTATGTATGGAATGATCGAACAACACGACAGGAAGGATTATCTTGACAAATCGTATTTTCCACCAATACCTGATTTGTATTTCAAGTCTTGCATGGAATCATGCCCTAGGGATTATTGTAAGTCGAAGAGGGCAGTGCTGGCAATCAGCTGCCCTAAGAATAGTCAGTTGTTGCGCTGGGTGTCAAATACGGCTTGCAATTTCATAAACGCATGTATGACAGACAGCCTGGATAGAATAAGCCCGAACCATTCCTTGAACTCGGCAAAAGAAATTTGTGATTATTATATTGAGGTGGCAAGAAGTTCTTTTAAGAAAGAGGTGAGTGTTTGTGATCATGAAGCGAATTTGCCCTTGGAACAACATGGATGGATGATAGCGGATGTGTGGCATAAAGAGAATTACCATACTTTCTTGGTGTCAAGTTGGTACGACTGGAGTTCATGTGGTGACAATACGGCGTTTTCTTATGTCACAGTCGATTCATCCACAGGGAATGGGCTCGTCTATGATGATTTCGTCAATCAATCTGATGAGAAAAAGCTGGAGAATCTCTTGTTGAAGTATCTCCGGAATGAAAACGGAAGATGGGCAGACGATAATGTACGTGTTACCATGTATTCAAAGAAGTCTCTCCTTTCTCAGATGGATGGCTGTGCTTTGCTAAAAGAAGGTCTGATCATCTATTATTATCCATACACCATCGGTTCTGGCGCTGATGGGGAGTTCATCGCCATCATTCCTTATGAGGTGCTGAAAACTAATGGTATAAAACTAAAGATTTGATCGGGAATAAATAATGAGATTATTCAGACTTCGACATGTTTATGTGCTGCTGGTCATTATCACTTTCCAGTCATGCGGTACTTGTTCACAACATCATGTGAACTCTGGTGGGGTTGAGGCTCATCAAGTGAATCATGGGCGTGAGGTGTGGAGTTCCCTTGCTGAGGTTGGATACCCTGTTATTCCAGATTCTCTTGCAAGCAGGGTGTTGGAAAGGTATTGCTATACGGCATCTCATAACAAGAAAACTCGTCAGCCCAATTGGGTGATGTGGCAACTGACAGGCGATCATGTGATGCAGCATAAAGAGGGGATATGGAATGAGTATAGGGAAGATGCGGATTTGCCTGCTGATGAACGTGCCACGTTAGCGGATTATGCATCATCTGGTTACGATCGAGGACACATGTGTCCTGGAGGCGATTGCAATTGGGATGATAAGGGCAGAGATGAAACTTATGTGCTATCGAATATGTGCCCTCAGAATCCGAATCTGAATCGTGGGGACTGGAAAGAGATTGAGAATGCATGCAGGAAATGGGCTCAGAAGTATGGTAGCATCTATATTGTCTGTGGGCCGATGTTCTTCAAGAGTCAGGAGCACGAGAGAATTGGACCGAATCAGATTCCCATACCAGAAGCGTTCTTCAAGGTGGTGTTATGTGGGGATGACTCTGCTCCCAAGGGAATCGGTTTCATCTGCAGGAACACGGATGGGAACAGGACAAAGGATTTCTATGTGAACTCCATCCGACAGGTAGAACGAATCACTGGCTACAAAATCTTCCCCAACCTGAATGATTCCATCAAGGATTTGGTGTATGATATGGATGACATAAATGTTTGGTAAAGTATTGTGAGTGAAAGAAAAATGAGTGATAGATGAGGATAAGATGAAAAAAGAGGGAGAATAATTTGGAAGGAGCAAAAAAATATAGTACCTTTGCAACTGATAATATTTAACCAGATTCTATGGCAAACGAAATGGATATGAACAATATGTTATCAGTTCTTGATGGGTATGCACTTGAAACGACTGATGATATTGCTCTCAAGTTGGCAGATGACTTCCGACACAGACGAATCGAGAAAAATCTGACAAGAGAAGTGATTGCTGAGCGCGCAGGTGTTGCTGTCAGCAACATCGTTAGGTTTGAGCAGAAGGGGCTGATCTCATTGAAGAATCTGATTGCCATCGCTGTTGCTTTGGGTTACACGTCTGAAATAAAGAACGTATTCAAGAGTCCCAAATATTCAACGATG
>JAEEGL017338670.1_pt1 | contig 14740 bp, 19 predicted proteins | sample 9134231 | NCBI WGS metagenome assembly JAEEGL01 (sample SAMN16246548, study PRJNA631951) | gut metagenome | biome: gut microbiome; feature: rumen; material: fiber-attached | host: Bos | place: Iran: Karaj | collected 2018-10 | reverse complement strand
TTTAATTGCTGAATTTGCTGATACTCCTGAAAAAAAACAAGTAATGATTAAGAAACTTAAAAACAATCATTGAAAAATATACAAATATCTTTTTGTATATCTAATTACATGTGCTATAATGAATATGTAATTGAGTTTAGTCTCAAGTTTCATTTACACGATTTTTTTCTCAAACGAGTAATAAAAGCGTGCCATTTAGAAATTTGGTCAAACTATTAACTTAGTTTGACTTTTTTGATACAATATCACTGGGGAATGCGATTTTTATGTAGAATAATTTTAATAATGAACATTATAAGCGAATGATATAACTAATTTACAATTATTAATTTGTATTTTTTACATAAATATAGTATAATTCATTGTGAAGAAGGTAATTTTATATGAAATATATTGGTAAAAATGATACACAAAAATATGAAGAAGAAACCTCAAATGGATATAAAATACATCTTGATGGATTTGATCAATTAATTGAAGCAAATAATAATGGGGAATATGCAGTATGGGAATATGGCGGTTTTATTATGACAACAGATGATATTCCAGAAAATTGTGATCAATTGGAGTATTCAGAAATAATTCGACAAATGAAGGTAAAAGCTTCTGAAAGACAAAATAGATTAGAAAGAGCTAAAAACAAAAACACTGAAAGAAAACTTTAAAATCAATTTTGCTTAATTAATAAAGATAGATAATCATCCTATATAAATTTATATATATACAATCACTAATTAAATTAGTGATTTTTTGTAATTCTTTATTTTTAGGCATTTTTGCATATTAATCTAATATTAATTTTTTCATATTTATCATTTTTATTAATAATATACTCATAAATAATGTTGATTGTCTCGCTCATTTTATGTATTGTAATAAAAGTTTTAAACCCTTATGATTATCGCGCCATAATGTTAGTTACTGCACTAACTTTTTAGTTAGAGTTTTTAAATTGTGTCAAGTATAATTGTGCTATAATTGACATATAGGAGGTGGAATATGAATGTTATATTTTTAGATTTTGATGGAGTATTAGATACTTACCACTATAGTTCTTCAAAAGACATAGAAAGAAGAATCAAAATACTTGCCGATATTTGTATGGAATATAATTGCAAAGTAGTAGTAGAAGCGAGTTCTAAAAATAATATCGATGAAGAAACGTTAGAAGTAATGGAAGGCTCATGGGTAAAAGATATATTTGTAATGTTTAAAAAATATAACATTGAATGTATTGGAAGAACTCCTAATGTAGAGAAAAAAATAGGTAAAATTGGGTATTTTTCTATGTGGAAAGAAGATGAAATTTTAGAGTACTTGAAAATGCATCCAGAAATTGAACATTATTGTATAATTGATGATGATGATTTAAAAACAGATATGCATTTAGAAATATCTGATTTAGAAAAAGTAAGAGATCATCTAGTAAAACCAATTTTTTATTCAAAGAATCCTGATGAAGAGGGGTTACTTCCAAGACATAAAGATGAAGTAGCAAGAATTTTAAAAAAAGGTATTTAAAACTAAAACATTTCTATATGGTATATTATTTGTAATAAATTAAAACACTAACTATTGTTAGTGCAGGTTGACTTGTTCTTTTTTTCTGTCACCTATTTTATTTAAAATAATATTAGTTACTTCTTCTAAAGACAGATTGTTAGTGTAAATAATATCTTTAGCTAATTCATAATTACAAGGACTTTCTAAAAAGTGCTTATTATTTAACATTCTTTGTTTTAAATCTTTTTCTTTTCTTACACTAATTCTTTCATTTATAATTTGTAAAGATTTATTTAGATCTTCAGATGGTAATATTAACTCAACATTTTTAAACATATTTATTAACTTTTTAATTTCATAAAACATAATAGGATTTTCATATATTGAATGTCCCGCACCAAAATCAATAATCATTGGTTCATTAATATTAGTTAAAACAGTTGCTGTTAAATAAAATTCAAAATCTTTAAAATAATTGAAATTAGGTTTTTGTTTATATATTTGTGATAGTTGTTCTCTATTATCTAAAGATAGTCTTTTTAATCCTGTAGATTTACATAATTCATTAGAAATTGTAGATTTACCTATACCCATAGGGCCAATTATTAAAATGGAATCATCTAATATTTTTTGATCTATTGGTATATTAACAAGTTGTTCCATTAATTCTACCTTTTTAGAAAAATCAATTATTTCTTTTTCAATTTCTATATATGGTCTTTGATCAGTTTTATATATATTTTTAGCTTGCTCAATTAATTCAAGTGGGAAATTATATTTACTAGATAGTTTATTAACCAACTTAGTTATTTGAAGTTGTTTTGTATCATTCATAGAATCACATCCTCTTTTTATTATATCATAATTTATAAGATGATTATTTAAACACTTATTAGAATATAATCAATAAAGATTTTTTTGTGGTTCATTTTGATTATTTTTGTTCTGTTTAATTTTTTTTGCTATTTAAATATAACAATTTATAAAACGCTAATTTATTACCAACACTTTTTATAACATTTTTACTTATTAATTCATCTAATTCTTTAAAGGTAAACTCCATATAATTGATATACTCGTTAGGACTTAAATTCTGATTATTTTGTTTTATACAATCCTTAGCAACAACAATATGCGTAATAGATGAATCAATTCCTAGTTGGGAATAGTAAGAATCTAAATGTTGTACTGAATTAGACACATATCCAGTTTCTTCTAAAAGTTCTCTAATTGCTCCTTTAATATATGCTTCACCATATTCAATGTATCCAGATGGAAATTCTAAACTAACTATATTATCTATTCGATTTTGAGCAACTAGTAGATATTTGTTATCACATGTAATTGCTATTACAATAACTGCTTGTTTATATCCATTTTTAATAATTCTTTCTTTTTTAATTGTTTTATTATTTGGTAATAAATACTCTTCTTCAATTAAATCAATAAAGCGACCATGATATAATTTTCTTGTATTAATATGTTTAGCTTTAACACTATTATAAAGATAATTAACTTTATTTTTTAATTCATCACTCATAATTATCATTTCTTTCTTAATAAGCTTTTTATATTTTGACAAGCTTCTTCTAAGTTGGCTTTAGAAACTTCATTATCATTTATATAATAATAATCTTCATCAATATTTGCATATGTTGTAATCTTTTGAGATAACAAGAATTCTTTTAATTCTTGAAGTGATTTTGAGGATAACTTTGGAATTTTAATAATTTGGCAACTTGGAAAGAATTCTTTTAGATTTAAAATATATTTTTTAATAGAAAAAACATCATTATTAAATTGATAATCATATAAGTCAGTTAAATCAATGATTAGTTTGAATGGAACGGTTTTAAGATTTGATATATTATTGTGTAATTCAATTAAAGTATTATAGTTACAAAATTTCAAGTATTTATTTTTTTCTTGTTTTATAAATTCTTTTCTCATTAAAGTATTTGAGTTTTCGATAATAGCTATTTTGGTATTAAGTAATTGATTAAAAAAATGTAAAAAATCAATTGTTGATGATTTGTAATTCTTTTTAACATAGATTTCTTCATTTGAATCAAGACACATTGTGTTAGTCCCTCCAATAATAAGAATATAATTTTCTTCTTTTCTAGGTTCTTTATTAATATCCATACCAGAAATTTTTAGTTTAGAAAATTCATTAACTAAATCAACTTCATCTTCATCATTATATTTTGCTAATAGTTTTAATATCATGTTAATTACTTCTTCTTTAGTTTTTCCATCTTCATATGTATAGTACACATCTTCATAATTTTGATATTTATTATTGAATGAAACAGTGTAGTTATTTCTATAAAATGATTGAAACCAATCAACTAGATTATCTGAGCTTGCATTTTTGCCACAAATAACACATTCATATTCTGACCATAAAAATCCACAATGTTTAAGTCTTACTTCGTGATTACATTTAGTATTATCAACAATATTTTCAGCTTCTTTTGTTTCTTTTAGAGCATCTAATAATTCTTTTTTCAAAATATTAAATTGTTCTTTATATTTTTCAGAATAGGGAAGCCATTCTTCTTCTTTTAAATAACCATTATAGGTTTTGATTGATTTTAATAAATCACTGTTTTTTTCAATTGCTTTCTTTGCATTGATTAAATTAATAATATCTTTCTTTTTCATTTTTTTAACCTCCTGATTTTAACATTTTTATCGTATTGTATTTCCTCAATAGCATTTTTAAAATATAGCAGTGTATCTTCTTGTTGAATGGCTAAATTAATTATTTCAATTATTTTTTCATTATTATTTTCTTGATCTTCATTAGTAAATAGGGCATTTGCTATTTCATAATTAGATACATATGGTATTTCTAGTATAATAGATGTAGTTTCAGGAGCTTGATAAAAACGCTGTGCACATAATGGACAAACAGTATTAATAATAATTGGATGATTACAGTTTTGAGTTAATCTTTCAGATTTTTTATCTCTTTGTGTTTTTTTCTCATTTAAAACTATTTCCATTTTATTAATATCTTCTTGTATTATGCTTAGTGCTTTTATACTATCTTCATTTTTAAAGTATGCTCCATTTTCATTAATAAAGTACTTAATAGGAAATAAGTTCTTATTTAATTTTTCAATTTCATTATTTAATATTTTTATTTCATTAACTAATTCATGATATTCTTTATTCATATTTTCTCCTTTCATCTTCATTTTATTATTAATATATTGATAAGTAAAATATATTTATGTTATTATATCCATAAGGAGAGCTTATAATGAAAATAGATTTAGAATTATATAGAAATTTTTATACTGTTGCTAAACATAAACATATGACCAAAGCTAGTGAAGAATTACATATATCTCAACCTGCAATTTCACAATCAATAAAAAAACTTGAAGATCAGCTTGGTGGAACTTTGTTTTTAAGAAGTAACAAGGGGATGGAACTTACTGAAGAAGGTAAAATGTTTTATGAATATGTTAAAGGTGCTTTAGAATTAATTAATAACGCTGAGAATGAATTTACTTCGTTTAAAGATTTATCTAAGGGTGAAATCAAAGTAGGTTGTTCAACGACTTTAACTAAATTAGTTTTAATAGAAGCTTTAAAAGACTTTCATCATGATTATCCTAATATAAACTTAAGTATTAGCAATGATTTAACTAGTAATCTAATAAATGATTTAAAATTAGGAAAACTAGATTTTGTTATATTTAATGAAAGCAATATTAAAGAAACTAATTTAAATTTAGAAAAGATTAAAGAATTAAAACAAGGGTTTATTTATAATCCAGATTATTTTGAAGATAATGTTGGTTCATTTAAAGATTTAAATAATATTCCTCTTATATTACAAAAAGAGGAGTCTAATAGTAGAAAATTTCTAGATTATGTTGCGCTAGAAAATAATGTTAAATTAATACCTAAAATGGAGGTTGTTAGTCAAGAATTAATTACTGAATTTGCAAATATCGGTTTAGGTGTAGGTTTTTCAATTATAGATTTAGTAAAAAGAAATTATAAAGATTTAAAAGAATTAAAAATTAATAAAACAATACCACATATAAATATATATTTGGCAACTAATAAATCTGTTTGCTTAACATTTGCAAGCAAAATGTTTATAAAATACTTAAAAAATAAAAACATGTAGTATAATGTATTTAAAGATGGTGGAATAATATTAAAGTGTTAATAATGTTTTGTAGAAAGGAATAACAAGAAAAATGAGTAAATATGATCCTTTGTGGAAGTATGTAAAAGATAATAACAAAGATGAATATAAACTATCTTTTGAAGAAGTAAAAAAAATAACTGGATTTGAATTTGATCATGCTTTTTTAACTTTTAAAAAGGAATTATTTGATTATGGTTATGAATTTAAAAAGTTATCTTTAAAAGAAAAATGGGTAATGATTGTAAAGAGAAAATAAACTAGTCATAATAAAGCTTTTGTTATATAATGAATTTGAGGAGGTGTAGAATGAGAAAGTATATTGCTGAAGTTGTAGGAACAGCGTTACTTACACTTGTTGCTTGTGGAGTTGCTGTTACATCTGGTGTAGATTTAGTTGGTACTTCTCTTGCTTTTGGTCTTGTTATAGTAGCAGCTGCTTATAGTATAGGTAATGTGTCTGGTTGTCATATTAATCCTGCTGTATCAATTGCTTTAACAGTTGCAGGTAAGATGGAAGTAAAAGAATGTATTCGTTACATTATAGCTCAAGTAGTTGGTGCTTTTGTTGGATCTTTATTACTTGCATTAGTACTTGGTAAATTTAGTGCTTTAGGTGCAAATGATTTAGTGGGAGATACAACTGTATGTATTGCTCTAGCTGTAGAAGTAATATTAACATTTATTTTTACAACAACAATATTAGGTGTAACTGACAAAAAAGAAAATGGACATGTTACTGGTATTGTAATAGGTTTAACTCTTGTGCTTGTTCATTTATTTGGTCTTCCATTTACTGGAACAAGTGTTAACCCAGCTAGAAGTTTAGCACCAGCTGTATTACAAGGCGGAAGTGCTTTATGTAATGTATGGATTTTTATTGTTGCTCCAATAGTAGGCGCAATTCTTGCTGGATTATTCTATAAATACGTTTTAAAAGAAAGAAAATGATTCTTTTGAAAATCAATTCAACTGTGAATTGATTTTTTTGTTATAATTATATAAAGGTGATAAAAATGAAATATGATATTGTTAATGCAAGTATTGAAGAAAAAGATAAGTTATATAGATTAGTTCAGTTTGCTTTGTATGATGGCTCTTTTTATATAGATAATGAAATAAATACTGATTGCATTTTTGAATATAATTGGTTTGATAATTATTTTACTGATAAAGATAGAAACGCTTATTTTATAAAAGAGGGCAGTAATTATTTGGGTATGGTTTTAGTAAATGAAAACTTAAAATTTAATAAAAAAGGTAAATCAATTGCTGAATTTTTGATAATGCCTAGATATAGAAGAAATCACATTGGTAAAAAAGTAGCTTATGATATTTTTGAAATGTTTAGAGGAAATTGGGAAGTTCAGCCAATGGAGAACAATCCAATTGCATATTCTTTTTGGAAAAATATTATTTCAGAATATACATCTGGTAATTACATTATTAAAAACGATGGAGTAGAGGATGTATTTATATTTAATAATTCAAAATAAAACACTAACAATTAGTTAGTGTTTTTTTAATAATATTTAGTTTCGTTTATTTACTTCTTCAATAGCTTTTTCTAATGCTTCTTCTGGAGTTTTAACACCTATACATTTTAGTCTCTTTCTATCATCGAAGAATTGGTTAGATAGTTTTTCAGCCCATCCTCCAAATTTATCTACTACTATAATTGGAATTCCAGCTTGATAAGCTACTGCCATTTCATTTAATGTTCCACTTCCTCCAGATATAGCAATAATAACATCACAAGATACTACTAGGTTAAATTCTCTTCCTCCACCAATATCTAAGCCTGAGTTAATTAGTACAGTTGGTCTATATTTACCAAACACTTTTTTATTTTTACCTCCAGCAACACCTACAGTTATTCCGCCATTTTTACTAGCTACTTTAGCAGCTTCAGTAGATAGGGAAGTATACCCATGTTCTGCTCCATATACAAGTATGTTTCCAGATTTTGCAATTAGTTTTCCTAACTCTTTTGCAAAATTTAAAGAATCCTCACTATAGTTTAGATCAGCAGCTGATCCCATTACACCAATTTGTATTTTTTTCATAATCTATTCCTTTCTAATTTAAGAGTTCTTACAACCTCTTCATTTTCATTAGTGTTTACTATTTTTTCAGGTAACTCTGAAATCAATGTTTTCATTTTTCTTAATTTATCTATTTCTTCCCATAAGTAAATGCTTCTATTTAAGCATCCTTTAGAGAAGTACTCTTCATATTCTTTTGGAATAGAAGCTCTTTCATATGGATTTCCGTATGGTTTAAAGTAAGGTGCTTTATACATTCCTTTATCAGTTTCAACCATAATACCAGATCCAGCTATTCCAAAGTAGAAATCTCTTTCACAAATTTGGTCAATTACATTATCATTCATTAAGTAATTTGTTTTAATACCATATTTTAGTTTATCGTTAAATTCTTCATATGCTTTATTCATACTTACAGAAGCAATTATACCAACTGTTTCAATTCCATATTCTTTAAATCTATTTATTATGTTGTTTAGTACTCCGCCTGAGAATACAACATCATCTGCTATTATTATTTCTTTTTTCGGTAGTGTAGATGCAAGTCTTTCAATTTGCATACCTAAAGGTTCTTTTTTTCTAGAAACAATTTCATTTGTTCCATTAATTCTAGTACAGTCAAGAAAATAAATGTTCTTTTCATCTGGAGAAATATAAATCTTATCTAAAGTTACTACTGGATAAGATCCATCAATTAAATCATTAACGGCCATCATTTCTTCTTCACTAATAATTGTGACTTTGCCATCAAATATTTTATTTGTGTCCGCTTTAAAATCAGACCTTATAGTGTTAATAACACTATCACTTGGTACAAATTTATATTTGTAGTCAAATGCATTTGCTCCATCTAGGATTCTTTTAATATCGTCGCTAAAGACAATACCATCACGTATTTTTTCCATATTTCCATCATCACTCCTTTTCTTAAAAAAAATACCATACAGTTAGTACTTGTATGATATAGCATTTTAGAGTGCATAAGATACAAGTACTTCAATAAGCACTTGTATCATAACACACTTATGAAAACAAGTGTTTATTGTTATGAAAAAAGGATATTTTTAATCATAGTTTTATATCAATAATCAAAAATCTCCCAATTGCCATGATTTTAACACATAAAATTTTGGGTGTCAATGCATTTTCATTTAAATAATAATAATTCTTCTATTAGATCCTTCTTTTGCATTTTATAGCTTTTTTGTATTAGTTCTTTTTGCTTTTTATTAAAGAAATAATCTAGTAATAAATAGTTTTTTGGAATTGACTTAAATTTCATTATTTTATTTTCTATATAATCACACATAAATAGTTTACAAGATATGTTTGGATTATTGCATTTTTTAGAGCATAGGTTTTCACACAATAATTTATTAAAGTAACAGCATCCATTTGTTTTATTAGCAGATTTATTTAATCTATTAGCAATACATTTGTTATCTTTAAAGTCACATAATACATTTATATTTTCATCTAGGTATTTACACATGTAATCATAAATATAACTATATCGTTTTTTTATATTTTTTTGATTAAAAGATTTTATAAAAGCTAATTCAAGGTCATTTTTTGTATTACTTGTTAGTTTAATATTATTAATATCTTTATATTTTTTAAATCTTTTATATTGATTTTTTTTATCTTTAGCTGTTACTTCTAGTATCATTTTTACCTCTCTTTTGATTATTATATAATAAAATACTTGCAAAAACAAAATTATGTGTTAAAATGATTTTATACTTATAAATTGTTGATTTGGAGTAGTAGGTATTTATTAATTATTTAAGAGAGAAGTGATAAGGTGGAACACTTTATAATATAAGTACTGAATGGACCAATGAGAGACTTTCAGAATAAAGTATGAAAGTACGGGATTTACCGTTATATAAAAATATCAAAATATTAGGTGGCTAACTTATCCTTACTGGGATAAGTTTTTGTTTAAAGGAGTAGTTATGAGTAAGAAAAGAATATTAACTGGTCTTCAACCAACCGGAGTAATAACACTTGGAAACTATATAGGAGCTATTAAACAAATGGTGGAAAGACAAGATGAATATGAATCATTCATATTTGTAGCAGACATGCATGCAATTACAATTCCTCAAGAGAACTTAAAAGAAAATACTAGAAGTTTAATTGCACTTTATTTAGCATGTGGACTTGATCCTAAAAAGAATACTATATTTTTGCAATCAGATAATGTATATCATGCTAATTTGTCATGGTTACTTGAATGCAACACTTACTTTGGTGAGTTATCCAGAATGATTCAATTTAAAGAAAAAAGTAAAAAGAATGCTAACTTTAGTGTGGGATTATTTACTTATCCTGTATTAATGGCAAGTGATATATTACTATATGATACTGATTTAGTTCCAGTAGGAATTGATCAAAAACAACATGTAGAATTAACAAGAGACATTGCGATTCGTTTTAATAAAAAATATGGTAATACTTTTAAAGTACCAGATGTATTAATAAGTAAGAGTGGTACTAAGATAATGGATTTAACAGATCCATTAAAGAAAATGAGTAAATCGAGTGAAAATGAAAAAGGCGTTATAAAATTATTAGATGATATAACAGTTGTCCGAAAAAAAATAATGTCTGCAACTACTGACTCAGAAATGAGTATTAAGTATGATCCAGAGAATAAACCTGGAATATCAAATTTAATTAATATATATATTTCTTTAACTAATAAAACTATTAATGAAGTTGAAGAAGAATTCAAAGATTCTAATTATGGTAATTTTAAATCATCACTTGCTGATATTGTTTGTAATTTCTTAAGTGATATTCAAAATAAATATAATGAAATAATTAATAGTGACATAATTGATAAAATACTAGAAGATGGAAAAAATAAAACAACTGAAATGGCATATAAAAAATATAAACTGACCAAAAAGAATATGGGGTTTTATAATTAAGGTTTAAAAGGAGAGTTTATATGAAAAGTGTTAGTTTTGAAGAATTTATTAAATTAGTTAGTGAGTATAATAAAGAAGAAGTTGGAGCCGTAACAAAAGCATATATGATTGCTAAGAAGTTTCATGATGGGCAAAAAAGACAGAGTGGAGAAGATTATATAACACATCCTTTATGTGTTGCATATATCTTAGCTCAAATGAAAGCTGATAGAGATACGCTTTGTGCTGGGCTTTTACATGACACATTAGAAGATACTGAAGTAACAAAAGAAGATTTAGAATTTTGGTTTAATAAAAATGTTGCTAATCTAGTAGATGGAGTTAGCAAAATAAACAAACTACATTTTTCGTCGAAAGAAGAAGAGGAGTATGCTAATACTAGAAAGATAATAACGGGTATTACAAGTGATGCAAGAATAATTATTATTAAACTTGCAGATAGACTTCATAATATGAGAACTCTTCAATATAAAAGTGAATATAAGCAAAAACAAAAATCAATAGAAACTCTACAAATATATGTACCATTTGCTGAACACTTAGGAGATTATGAAATAAAATATGAACTTGAGGATTTGTCTTTTAAGTATTTAAAGCCTGATATATATAATGAAATATCTGAGTTTAGAAATAAATTAGAAGAAGATAATATAGATTTATTAAATGATATGATCTATAAGATTAATTTGTTTCTAAATGATATGAATATTCCAAATGAAATAAAATATAAATTTAAAAATATTTATAGTATTTATAAGAAAACTGTTAAGGGTAGAAATAAAGATAGTATACATGATTTACTTGCATTAAAAGTAATTGTTGATGATATACTAGATTGTTATGTAAGTATGGGTTGCGTACATATGATATATAAGCCTTATAATCAAAAAATTAGAGATTATATTGCTAGTCCAAAACCTAATATGTATCAAAGCCTACATTCAACAGTTTTTGCTGATGATAATAAACTAGTACAAACACAAATAAGAACTCGTGATATGGAAATGATAGCTTCTTATGGATTAACTGCTTATTGGCATATTAATAAAGGTAATGCAGGTAAAGTAATGTTAGAAGATTTAAATAAATATCAATTTTTTAAATCTTTAAATGATTTGGATTATTTAGTAAGCGATAATAAGGAATTTGTAACTCAAATAAAATCAGAAGTTTTCTCGGATAGAGTATATGTTTATGATTCAACTGGTAATATTATAGAATTACCTCTTGGATCAAATATCGTAGACTATGCATATAAATTAGGTAGTAATATTGCTAAACATTTAGTAAATGCATATGTCAATAATAATCCTGTATTGTTTAGTTATGTTTTAAAAAATGGAGATAGAATTCATTTGTTAACTAATGAGTTAACAAATAATAGTGAAGAAGATTTAGGAAGAGTTGCTAGTACATGTTATGCCAAAAAATTAATAAAAGAACATAATAAAACAACTGATTAATATTCAGTTGTTTTATTTTTATCCCTTTTTATCTTTTCTATTTTTATTGTATATCCCAAGGGACCTAATATCTGAAGTAAGTTTTTAACTGTAGGTGAATGCATCTTTGATTCAATACGAGATATTTTAACTCTATTTACCTTAGAATACATTGCTAGAAGTTCTTGAGTTAAATTGTTCTCCTTTCGAAATGATATAAAATCTTCTAAGAATTCTTCTTCTAGTTCTTCTACAGTTTTATCTACTTCGATATAATTGACATACTCATACATGTTTTTCATGCCATTTATTGTATCACATTTGATACTTTTGTCAATAGTAAATTATATTTTTTTTATGGTATAATCTTTTTATAGTATAGGTGGATATATGAAAGATGTAGAAGTATTAAGAAATGCAGGAGCTAATATTGAAAAGAGTTTAGAATTACTTGGTGATATGGATATGTATAATGATGTCATTAAGGACTTTCTAAATCTTGTTGATGAAAAAGTTAATAATCTTAATAAATATAAGAGTATTAATGATATGTCAAATTATGCAATTGAAGTTCACTCTTTAAAAAGTGACGTTAGATATCTTGGATTTATGGATTTAGGAAATCTAGCTTATGAGTTAGAACTTGATAGTAAGAATAATGATTTAGCAAGTGTTAGTTCCAAACATGATAACTTAATTAGAGAAGTTAATAAAGTAGTTAAAGCTTGTAAGATTTATTCTTATGGTACTGCAGAAGATGAAGAAGTAGAAAATACTAAAATAGAGTTTAATTATGATGTTAATGCTCTAGATCCAATGAGTGAAGCAATTATTTATCAAGGAAACACTATTAAGAGTAATGTTGACTTAAATAAGCCAAAGAATGGTACTATATTAATAGTAGATGATTCACAGATAGTTGCTAATTTTATTAGAAAAGTATTTGAAAGTGATTATGATGTAGTGACTTGTGAAGATGGTAAGAAAGCAATAGATTATTGTATGGATCCAGATAATAGAAGTAAGATTAAAGCCTGTCTACTAGATTTAAATATGCCAAATGTTAATGGCTTTGAGGTACTTGAAAATTTTAAAGAAAACAATTATTTTGTTAAATTGCCAGTAGTAGTAATAAGTGGTGTTGAAGATCGAGTTTTTATTGATAAAGCTAAGACATATCCAATACTTGATGTACTATTAAAGCCATTTAATGAAAGAGATGTAGTTGATATTGTTAATAAATGTTTAGCTATTTATTTTTAGTTAAACTTTTTTTATGCATAAAAACAAGTATATATAATACTATTTAATGAGGTGAAACATGAATAAACAAAATATATGGTTTTTAACTTTATTCTCATTAATATTAATATTAGGGATTTATTATATAACTTTACCAAGTGAAATATTTAAGAATAATAATACTAAAGAAGTTTCATCTAAAGTAGATATTAATGTTAGTGAAAATAACAAGTTAGTGGCTCTTAGAGTAGAAAGAGATGAAAGAGTAAGTAATGTAATGGCAGAACTACAAGATAAAATAGTAAGTGCTAGTACAAGTGAGGAAAAGAATAGTGCTTTTGAGGAATTAAAAGTATTAAACTTAGCTAAAGGAAAAGAAACATATCTTGAAGATAAATTACTTAATAATTTAAAAATAGAATCTTTAGTTGAAATTAATAATGATAATATAACTGTAACAATTGCATCTAATGAACATAGTGTTAAAACAGCTAATGATATAATGAGAAGCATACAAGAAGAATTTGAAGAAAGAAAAAATATTACTATTAAATTTACTAATTAATATCACAATAATAAATATAATACATAGACTACTATAGGAGTGATATTATGAGTGGTAATATTCTAACTAAAAGAGAAAAAGATGTTTTCATGCTTTTAATTAAAAATAAGTCTACAAAAGAAATTGCACATCAATTAAATATAAGTGAAAAGACAGTTAGGAATCATGTCTCTAATGCTATGCAAAAGCTTGGATGTAAGGGAAGAGCAGGAGCAGTAATTGAACTAATTAAATTAGGTGAATTAACAATATAAAATGACTTATGTCATTTTTATATTGTAATGTCATATTATTTAATATGAAAGTTATTAAAAAATATTTGATTAATAAAATAGTTGTATATTCTTTATGTTTGTTTTTATTAATAATTTTTCACTTAATACCAACAAATAAAAAAATAAAAACAGAAATAAATATTAATAGTAAACTAAAAGAAGAAGTAGTATATTTATTAGATAAGGATAACTATGTATCTAGAGTAATAACATACTTTAATAAGAGTAGTATAGAAGATGAGGTTAAACAAAAGATAAATATATTAATTGAAGGTGTAAGCGATTTTGATTCTTTCTATCCTTTAATACCTAAAAACACTAAAATTAATAGTATTAAAGTAGAAAACAACAACATATATATAGATTTTAGTGAAGATATATTAAAAGTAAATAAATACATAGAAGAAGAAATGATTGAAGCAATAGTTTTTACACTATGTGATATTAATGGAATAGACAATGTTTATTTGAGCGTAAATAACAAAAAGTTAGATAAACTACCAAATTCTAAAACTGAAATAATGTATCCATTAAACAAGCACTATGGAATTAATA
>JAEEGL016457670.1_pt1 | contig 14740 bp, 9 predicted proteins | sample 9134231 | NCBI WGS metagenome assembly JAEEGL01 (sample SAMN16246548, study PRJNA631951) | gut metagenome | biome: gut microbiome; feature: rumen; material: fiber-attached | host: Bos | place: Iran: Karaj | collected 2018-10 | reverse complement strand
GTAAACTTACCGTCGCGCGGAGCTCTTACATCTGCAACGACAATGCTGAAGAAAGCATAGCCTTTACGGCCGTGACGTTGCAATCTGATTTTTGTTGCCATAAATGTTTAAAAATGAGTTAATAGGTTTGAAACTTATGCTGCCAACTCGTGACAGCGGGCGCAAAGGTACTACTTTCCGCGGAAATGGCCAAACTTTTTGGCTAATAAAACTTAAAATTCTCCGTTTCTTTGGTGCTTTCGAGAGCTTATGCTATCTTTGCAGTGCGATAAAGGTAATTCTTTTGTAAGAAAACCGCTGCAAGCATATAAAATCAACATTTATTACCTTATATAAAAAATTGAACGTATGGACAACGAATTGATTAAAAGCTGTGAGGCCAAAGCCCAAGAATGGCTGACCTCTTCCGTGTACGACGAACAGACGAAGGCCGAGGTGCGCGCACTGCTCGATGCTGACGATAAGACAGCGCTCGTGGACGCTTTCTACCAGAGCTTGGAATTCGGTACAGGCGGCTTGCGTGGCATCATGGGTGTTGGCACCAACCGCATGAACCGCTACATCGTAGGTGCTGCCACACAAGGCTTTGCCAACTACATTTTGAAGGCCTTCCCCGGCCGTGATGATCTGGCTGTGGTTGTTGGACACGACTGCCGCAATCATGGTCGCGAGTTTGCAGAGACGGTGGCTGCCATTTTCTCAGCCAACGGTATCAAGGTATATCTCTTCGAGAGCCTTCGCCCGACGCCGGAGATCTCATTCGCCATCCGACAGCTCCACGCTCAAGCTGGCGTGAACGTCACAGCATCTCACAATCCCAAGGAGTACAATGGATACAAGGCTTACTGGGACGATGGTGCGCAGGTGCTCAGCCCGCATGACAAGGGCATTATTGACGAAGTGAACAAAGTGAAAGTCGAAGATGTCAAGTGGGAAGGTAATCCCGACCTGATTCAGATCATTGGTGGCGAGATGGACTGGGACTACCTGCAGGCTGTCAAGGAAGCCATGGTTGACCAAGAGGTTATCAACCGCCAGAAGGACCTGAACATCGTCTATACACCTCTGCACGGTACGGGCCGCGTCATCATTCCCGAGGCGCTGCGCTCATGGGGATTCCAAAACATTCACGTCGTGCCCGAACAGATGGTCATCGATGGCAACTTCCCCACCGTCGTCAGCCCAAATCCTGAGAACTCCGAGGCTATGACCCTCGGCATGAAGCTCGGTTCGAAGCTGAACGCAGACCTCGTCATTGCCAGCGACCCCGATGCCGACCGCTTGGCTATCGTTTGCCGCAACCCGAAGGGTGAATGGGAAATTCTAAACGGCAACCAAACTTGCATGATGTTCGCTTGGTACATCATCGCCAACAAAAAGAAACTCGGCCAGCTCAAGGGTAATGAGTTCCTTGTTAAGACCATCGTCACCACCGAACTCATCAAGAAGATTGCCGACAAGAACGGCGTCGAGATGATGGACTGCTACACGGGCTTCAAATGGATTGCCGCGCTCATCCGCGAGAACGAAGGTATCAAGAAGTACATCGGCGGTGGAGAGGAGAGCTTCGGCTTCCTGCCTTTCGACAAGGTTCGTGATAAGGATAGCCCCGCCTCGATCTGCCTCATCTGCGAAATTGCAGCTTGGGCCAAGGACAACGGCAAGACGCTCTACGACTTGCTCATGGACATCTATCTCGAGTACGGTTATACGCTCAACAACACGGTGAACGTCGTTCGTCCCGGCAAGACGGGTGCCGACGAGATCAAGCAGATGATGGCCGACTTCCGTGGCGCCAAAGCCCCGAAGACCTTAGGCGGTTCCAAGGTCGTCTGCACGAAGGACTACCAGGCACTCACGGCTACTGATGGCGAAGGCAACGTCAGCAAGCTCGACATGCCTGCTACCTCCAATGTTCTTCAGTGGTTCACCGAGGACGGCACTAAAGTCAGTGTACGCCCCAGCGGTACCGAGCCTAAGATTAAGTTCTACATTGAGGCTCCTGCCACGATGGAGTGCCCCAAGTGCTACCCCGCTGCATGTGAGGAGGGCATGGCCAAGGTGAAGGCTGTCTGCGCAGATCTTGGAATCTAAGACCTCTCCCACGCTTCCTTTGGGATGAGAGAAATTACTTTTCAAATGAGAACAATTTGGGCTTGCCTTTGTGCAGGCGACATTCTATTAGAGAGAGAGGGCGCTGATGGCGCCTTCTCTCTTCCCTTTGGCGATGAGCCACCCGTAGTGTTGCATCCCTGGAACATCGTTACGACGCTGAACTATGATGACAAGACGTTGAAAGTCGTTCGTTTAGACGTCCCTGTAGTCAAAAGTGAACGTTGGGAGATGATGCCTTTGCGCGCCAGTTTCGATGTACTTGACGAAGAGAGCTACGCCCTTGCCGGCAAAGCGGCAGAACTTATCTATTGGGACCAGAACAGTAAGTACTGCGGCTGTTGCGGAGCCCCGATGAAGTTTGAGACGGAAATATCCAAACGATGCACGGAGTGTGGCAAAGAACTATGGCCACAGTTGGCAACAGCCGTGATTGTAAGGGTGACAAAAGCCGACATGGTACTATTGGTACACGCCAACAACTTCCGACGCCCTTATTACGGCCTCGTTGCAGGTTTTGTCGAGACAGGCGAGACGCTGGAGGGCGCCGTGCAACGAGAAGTCCGCGAAGAGACGGGGCTGGAAATCACGAACATACGTTACTTCGGTTCTCAACCTTGGCCCTACCCTTGCGGGCTCATGGTGGGCTTTACCGCCGACTATGTTTCAGGCGACATCCACCTTCAACGCTCCGAACTTTCGCAAGGCGGATGGTTCACGCGCGATGCCATGCCCCCCATCCCAGGCAAGTCGTCCATTGCCCGCCGACTCATCGACGACTGGCTCAACAAGGGTTAAACAATACTTTTTTACATTTCCTTTTCCTTATCCGTTACGATAAGACTCCCACGGACGTTCTCATCGGGTTTCAGACCAGAACGAATCTCGATATTAATACCGTCGGAAAGACCCGTCGTAACGGCACGGCGTTCATAGATAGGGCTACTGGCCTCGGGATGATTGACAACATATACGAAGGTACTATCACCCGAGAACTCGATAGCAGCTTCTGGTATGGTAAGGACTTTAGATGCTTCCGCAAGAACAATCTGAGCCGTAGCACTATAGCCGCTACGGATGGCTTCAGTGGACACTTCCTCGGGCAGACGCACGGCAGCTTTGATCTCAAACTGATTGGCACCACCTGTGGTGGCGGCGGCTTTCGGACTGATGTACTCGAGGGCTGCGGCGAAGCGCACGTCCTGCATCGCACCAATGGTGATTTGCATTGACATGCCTGGCGTGAGGCGCCCTACATCGGTCTCATCGATATTCCCTCTGAAGATCAAATCGCTCATGTCGGCCACTGAAGCAATGGTTGTACCATCGTTGAATGTATTACTGAGAATCACCGAGTTACCGACCTTCACTGGAATGTCGAGAATGATGCCGCTGATGGTGCTGCGGACAAGCGTGTTGCTGGACGAGGCATTGCTCGCGGAGACGCCATCACGAGTGAGTTCGAGTTGCTCCTGAGCGACTTTGGCCTCCTCGCGTGCCTGATTGTAGGTCTGGCGGACCTTCTCGTAGTCGTTGGCCGAGATGAGTCCTTTGTCGTAGAGCGTCTTCTGGCGTTCGTAATCGGTCTTGGCCTGCTCCAAGTTGAGTCGCGACAAACGAACGCGGCTCTGTGCCGATGCCAACTGATTCATATCGGGGATAACCTTAAGCTTCGCTATAATTTCGCCTGCCTGCACATACTGTCCTGCTTGCTTATAGAGTTCTGTGATAATACCCGATATCTGCGGTTTCACGGCAACCTCGTCGCGAGGCTCTATCTTTCCTGTGACGATGGTCGTCTTGCGAATGTCCATGACTGCTGGCTTCAACGTCTCGTAGCGACTGGGCTTCGGACGTGAATTGATGAACAGGAACACAAAGGTTCCGAGGAAGATGAGTGCCACAAGCACTGCGATGATCACACTAATTACCTTTTTCATTATCTTATTTTCTATTAATTGCAAATAAACATATTCGATCAACAACCGCCAAATGTCCGCTTTCGAAAAACGTAACCCGCGGAGACACCTGTGAGAGGGCTACTCCTCTCGCATCGCATCCACGGGCTTGATACTCATGGCGCGTGCGGCCGGAGCCAGTCCTGCGAGCACACCGAGCGCTGCAAGGAGGACAGCGGCACCAATGGCCGTCCAGAAATCCACTTGGAAATGCCCCTTCACGATGCCATCCTCGGTGAAACCGAGTTCCATCATCTGCAGGATAAGCACGGCAAAGAGAATACCGCTCATTCCCGCAACCGAGGTAAGGAGGATACTCTCGGAGATGATTTGCGTGAGAATATTACGAGGCGTGGCTCCTATGGCACGGCGGATACCAATTTCTGTAGTACGCTCCTTAACGGTCACCATCATGATGTTCGAAACGCCAATGGCACCTGCAAGCAACGTGCCAATGCCGACGAGCCAAATAAGCAGGTCGACGCCGTGGAACAAATTGTCCAAGAGTCCGAAGAGCACCTCGGTGTTGAACACTGTGACAGCTTTTTCATCGGTGGGGTCAATGTCGTGAGCACGAGCGATGACTTCACGTATCTGAGGGGTGATATCGCTCATGGCCACACCACGACGGGCTGTGATGGCAATGAGGTCGATGCGGTCGCCCATATTGAAAGCGCGCTGCATCAGAGAGAGAGGAATGCACACGGACTCCTCTGCAGAACCGTTGATGTTCATGTTGCCGCCGCCATAGTTGACGCCGATGACAGAGTAGTAGGCCGAATCGAGGCGCACGAGTTGTCCACAAGGGTCACCACCGCCTGGGAAGAGCGTCTTGTAGACCTTCTTGCCAAGCACACACACCTTACGTTGCTGGACTATATCCATCTCGTTGATGAAACGTCCGTAGTAGAGTGTCGGAGCTTCTACTTTCGCATAATCAGGCAATTGCCCCTTGACACTGCAGCTGAATTTGTGGTCGCCGTTGACAGCCTGAACACCCCAGTTAGAAGCAAGGGGGCTAATCACATCGAGCTGTGGCACTTGGGCACGCAGACGTTCAATGTCGCTCGTCGCCAACGACCACATACGACCCTTACGAAAGCCGTGATAGGGCTTCGTCGTAGGCTGTTCGAAGATGATGGCGGAGTTGGTGGCAAAGCCCTCGAAGTTGCTGTTCAACATCTCCTTCATCCCATCGCCACCACCGATAAGCCCAATGAGCATAAACACACCCCAGAACACGCCGAAACCAGTGAGGAACGAGCGCGTCTTGTTGCGCAAAAGGGTCTGCAACAGTTCGTGAAAGGAGTCGAGGTCTATCAATTTATTGCGTTATTGCGTTATTTCGATGTTTCGATGTTTCAATGTTTCGTTATTCTACTCTGCCATCAAGGCTACGATGGGCCGGATACGTGCGGCTTTCAATGCTGGCACAAGGCCTGCGATGGTACCCGCAATAATGAGGACAACGGTGACGGCTACGCAAGTGCCGATTCCAACAGTCGGGTTGACGAAGACGGTGGTTGTAAACAATCCCGTCTCGATAGGCTTCGAGCCGAGTGTTGCGTCCATATAGAGGTTTGCCAGGATGCCGAGGAGCATGCCGATATATCCAAAGAAACCTGTGATGATAATGCTCTCGGTAATGATGATACGCAGGATGCTGGCGGGCGATGCGCCAATGGCTTTGCGGATGCCAAACTCGCGAGTGCGCTCACGTACCGTAATTAGCATGATATTCGACACGCCTACGATGCCGCTCAACAGCGTGAACAGACCGATGATCCATAGTGCCGTCCGTATGATGTTCGTACCTTTGGCCATCTGCAGCGCCTGAGTGAAGCGGTTCCAAATCCAGATAGACTCCTCATCGTCCGGTGCAGCGCGATGTTGACGGTTGATAGTAGCACGATAACGTTTCTCAAAGGCCTCGTTGTCGGCTTCGCTCTCCAAACCATGGAACGAGAAAACAATGCGTCCGACATGGTCGCCGCGATTGTAGATGGTCTTCAATGTGGTGAAAGGCACGCTGACATCTGTGCTCATACGGCTCTTGTCCTCCTTCTCGAGTCCCACGACGGTAAAGGCCATCTCTCCTACCCTCACGGTCTTGCCCAACAACGACCGAGGGTTGTTGGGGACAAGTTCACGCGCCTGATTCTCTGGGATGACAAGCACTTTGCGCTGGTCGCGTATGTCGATATCATTGATAAAACGGCCTACGGCAATCTTGGTCTTATTCACTTCGGCAAACATGGGATAGACGCCGCGCAGACTGCTACTGACGTAGTTCTCGCCGTAGGTAATAGTGGCTCCGCCCTCGTTGAGGATAGCGCCTGCCTTGTCAATATTCTGGGTGAAACGTGCCTGTGTGACTTGCAGGTCGTTGTCGTTGAGCGAGATCTCGCGACCTTCCTTCAAACCATCGTAGGCCTTCGAGGTCTGACCGCCGAAAATCATCATGGAATTGTCCACGTAGCGGTCATTATTCTCATTACTTGCATTCAACAGCCCGTTACCAGCTCCCAGCAACACGATAAGCATAAAGATGCCCCACGCCACGGCGAAACCCGTGAGCGAAGTGCGTAGCTTGTTGCGACGCGTCGTCTGCCATATCTCGGAAATGAGCTCTGTCATTCTTCAATAATACCGTCTTTTATGCGGATGATGCGATTGGTTTGTCCAGCGACGTTGGGATCGTGCGTGACGATAATCATGGTTATGCGCTCCTCACTATTGAGTTTCTTGAGCAATTGCATCACCTCGACGCCCGTCTTCGAGTCAAGCGCACCCGTGGGTTCGTCAGCCAGGATGATTTTGGGACGCGTCACCAATGCGCGGGCTATGGCTACGCGCTGACGCTGACCGCCCGACATCTCGTTGGGATAGTGCTGTGCCCAGTCCGTCAGACCCATTTTCTCCAGTTCCTCCATTGCCATCTGATGACGCTTGCGGCGACCTATTCCCTGATAGAACAAAGGAAGTTCTACGTTCTCCACAGCTGTCTTGAATCCAATGAGGTTGAACGACTGGAAGATGAAGCCGATCATGCGATTGCGGTAGTCGGCAGCACGTGTCTCACTCAGATTCTTAATAAGCGTGCCAGCCAAATAGTAGTCGCCCTCATCGTAATCGTCGAGGATTCCTAATATATTTAATAAGGTGCTTTTGCCTGAGCCCGATGCGCCCATAATACTCACCAATTCGCCCTCCGCAATGCTGAGGTCAATGCCTTTGAGTACGTGCAATGGCTGCGCACCGAAGTAAGTTTTGTGTATGCCTTTGAGTTGAATCATAATCGGGTGCAAAGGTAATGCATCTTTAGAGCATAGACGAAAAAGAAGTGTGAAAAGTTGCAATCTTCACGATAAACTTTGTAAAAAAGTTGCGTTTTCCAACAAATCGGCATAACTTTGCCGTCAGATTAATCATATTTCTAAAAATGCGAAAGAGAATCATCAGATTCCAACGGACAATGCTTGCCAGCCTGCTGACGGCAATGGGGTTCTCGGCCTGTTCCAACGAACAGCCCGACCTCTATGGGCCTATCCCTCTACTCTACGGGCCGCCACCCGTGGATTCGACCGCGGTTCAACACGACACCCGCTCGGCGACTGATGACGAAATAGAAATGCCCAACCTCGAGTCTGAGGACAACGACGACCAGACCACCAATGAACCTGCGTAAGCGCATAGGCCAAGAACTGGCTCACCAACTCTACCGCAACATCGAGCGCGAGCACCCGTTGCGGCAACTGTTTTGGGAGTGTACGCTGCGCTGCAACGTCCATTGCCGCCACTGCGGTAGCGATTGCAAGCGCGTGGCTGGCGTTGCAGACATGCCCGCCGAGGACTTCCTTCGCGTGCTCGACAGCGTAGCACGCAAGTGCAACCCCAATGATGTCTTCGTCATCCTCACGGGCGGCGAGCCGTTGGTGCGCGAAGACCTCGAAGAGGTAGCTGCTGAGATCTATCGCCGTGGCTTTCCTTGGGGATTGGTAACCAACGGTCTGGCGTTGACACCCGAACGCTTCCAGAAGCTGTGCGAGGCAGGTATGGGCAGCGTGGCACTCAGCCTCGACGGGCTCGAAGAGAACCACAATTGGATGCGTGGCCACAAGGACGCGTTCCGCATGACCTCTCAAGCCATCGACCTGTTAGTAGGCTCCGACGTGCGCTTCGACTGCGTCACGTGCGTCAACCGCCGCAACTACGCCGAGCTGCCAGCCATCCGCGACTTCCTCATCCAGAAGGGCGTCCATGAGTGGCGCATCTACACCATCTTCCCCATGGGACGTGCCATGAACGACCCCGACATGCGCCTCACGGGCGAGGAGTTCCGCGGCGTATTCGAATTCATCAAGCAGACTCGTCTCGAGGGCCGCATCAAGGCCAGCTACGGCTGCGAGGGCTATCTCGGCGACTATGAAGCTGACGTCCGCGACCATTTTTTCCACTGCCAGGCAGGCATCACCGTGGGCAGCGTCATGGCCGACGGAGCTATTGCAGCCTGTGCCAGCATACGGTCGGACTACAACCAAGGCAACATCTACGAGGATGATTTCATGGACGTCTGGGAGCATCGCTACCAGCCCCATCGCACCTTCGAGTGGCGCCGCACGGGCGATTGTGCCGACTGCCGCCACTGGCGCTACTGCCGGGGAAACGGCATGCATCTGCGCGACAATGACGGCCATACCATTCTCTGCCACATGAAGCGATTCGAAGAAACCGCCCACCATTCCTAATTATCCATTATCCATTGTCCATTCTCCATTATCCATTGTTCATTGTCCATTGTCCATTATCCATACCCCATTGTCCATTATCCATTGTCCATTATCCATTGTCCATTCCCCATTTAATTTATTTCTCCCCATGCGTCCCATTACCCGTCTTACCACCGCCCTCCTCTCGGGCCTGCTCATTCTCCTAGGCTTCGGGGGATGTCGCAGTTCCAAGCGTGCTGCAGAGAAAGCCGCTGAAGCCGCCCGTGCTGCCGACGAAGCGCGCTTAGATAGCCTACGTCGCGCCCAGCAAGGGCCTCAACAGGGCATACGTCCTGATGACCCCACACGCATGCGCGTTCTCTACGGTCCCCCACCCGCTCGCTATCGGAAGGACATCAAATGAACACGTGGAGTTCGGCACTGCGTCTATTAAGATAGCTGCTCACGTATATTCAGCTATGCGTTTTCGATTATTCGATAGGCTCTAATCGAACATTCATCGAGGAAAGTACCATTATTGAGACTGGCGAGTATCACCATTGAGACTGGCGAGTATCACCATTGAGACTGGCGAGTATCATTATTGAGACTCACACTAACGAACATTCGTATGAGACTCGCTGACTATAGATGAAAAGCGATTGCATAGGTCATCTAACCCTCGTCGAATAAACAATCTGGATCTCCCATGTAGAGGTAAAGGTCCAACTGAATTCTAATACATAGTAAATGCGGAGTAATTCTCAGCCAGAAATGATTAATGATTCATCATTATCTACTGGTCGGAATTTACTCCGCATTATTGCGTTTTTTCTTTCAGTATCAAAATCGAAGCTGCAAACGGCATCGGTGTCCCTCACCGCCGAGGAGAATCAGAAGGCGAAGGAGACAGAGCCCTTGCAAAGGCATTCGATGGGTTTGCGCCCTTCGCGGAGGACACGGACGAGGGTGCGGCCACGGGCATCGCGACGCACTTCGAGGTCAAAGCATTCGCCTGCGAGGTGAATACGTTGAAGGGTCATTGAGGGCCAACCTTCGGGCAGACGGGGAGTGACGGAGAACGAACGCAGGCCCGTGGGGCGGATGCCGAACATGCCTTCGGTGATGATGCGAGCATAGAGGGCACTCTCCGCTGAGAGGTGACGTTGGGAGCCTTCAGGCCAAGCCTCGATGGCATAAGGGACATGAGAGCCGAGCAGACGCGTACGAGAGTAGTATTGTAGGAACGAGAGGGTTCGTTCGGTGTCGCCTGCCATGAGGGCGCCACGCAGGGCATAGAGTGTGGAGCGGTCCCAGAAGGTGGTGCTACCAGCCTGCGTGAGCATGCCGTCATTGGTCCATAGTCGTGGCGAATAGAGGGCATCGAGGGTACCTTGAGCACGGGTGAAGATGCCCATTGTCAAGGGAATGCAGATCCACGAGCGCAGGACATCGTTACCCTCGTAGTAGCGATAGGTGTCGAAGCCCTCGACGGTAGCATGGAAATAGCTGTCGATGGCTTGTTCCAATGTGCGGGCTTGCTGGTCGTAGCGTTTTGCCGTCTGTGAGCCTTTGCCCAAATCACGCGCCAACATGGCAGCCGAGCGGAGGGCATCGTAGTAGAGCGACGATGTGCAGAGGTTGGCCTCGCCAGCTGGGAAGCGACCTTCGAGCTCATCGCTATTGGAGCGTACAACGCCCTGGTCGTTCAGTTGTCGGCGACAATACTCTAAGCACCATTCAATGAGGGGCCACAGCTGCTCGGCCTCAGCGCGCGAGCCGCGTGCCAAAGCGTAACGTGCTGCGCCATAGGCTATCATGGCCGCATCGCCACGGTCGCCAGCACCATTCCAATAGCCATCGCCCTCAGCTATGATACTACTTGGAATAGGCTTGAACTCATCGTTCATGTAACGAGCAAAGAGGAGATAGGAGTTGAGAGCTGATGCCGAAGCGTAGTCGTAACCCGTGAAAGGGAAGAAGGGGTTGGCATATTCAGCTTGGTCGTTGGCCCAGATGGCGGCATAGTACGCCTCGCCTCCAGGTCCGTGGAGCGGGCCGCCCTTGGTGGCGTAAATGCTCTCCTGTGAACGAATCTTAGAGAAGGCGAACATGCGATTGAGAACGGCATCGGGAGTCTCGAGGACAAGGTTGTCCATCCACTGGTTGACGAGTGCGCGACGGGCATCGATTTCCTTCTGTGCATCCCACTCAGGTGTGGGCTGACCTTGCTTCCATGCGCCTGTCAGGACGGCATACACGACACTGTCGCCAGGGTGGAGTTGATAGACGCCCGCTCCGTGAAGAGTCTGACGAATCTCATGAGGACCATCGATGCAGAAGGCCTCAGGCACAACCTGCGTGATGTCGAGTTTGTCAATCTGCAGGGAGATATCGCCCTTCGTGCTGTTCGTCAGCACAATCTGCTCGACGATGGCAGGCAGTTCGGTACAGGGCGTTATGGTGCGACGAATGAGGAGGCCGTTGGACGTACTCTCCACCTCCATCAATCCCTTGAGACTGATGCGCTTGACGCGCTCTTGGACAGCCACCATCGAGCGGCGTATGTTGGCAGCCTCGAGGGGATTCCATGAGAGCTGGCGCTGGACATTGCCGTGGGTGTCATTGGGTTTTGTTCTCAGCATAGGCCAGACGAGGCCACGGCTGAGGCTAAAACGTCCTTGCTCGTCAAGGCCATAGCGCAAGACAACTGAGACGCGGCGACCTGACATCTCGATGTGGTCGGTGTGAGCACGGCCGTCGAAGGTCCAAGTGATGGCGCCATCGGGGTTCAGTGCCCAGAAGGTGGGGGCATCGGTGGCGGAAGAGGAGGAAGAGGGACCTGCGCTCAATAGCGCAGGCACCACTGCTGTGGTCGACTGTGAGCGGGATGCCAGCGAGGAAACGGAGGCAAAGGCGAAGATTGGAAGGAAGGAAAAGGAAAAGAGGACGAGGGAAAACTTGTTCATGTGAAATGGAGCAGGGATAAAGGGTTAAGGGAAGAGGATTGAAAAAAAGAGGGCGGAATGGAAAAGGCGACGGAAAGGGAAAGTACGGAATGGAGAATAGAGGAAAGGATAAGAGCAGAAGGAAAAGGGGCGAGAGGAGAAGAACGGCGGAAAGGGAGATGAATGTCAAAGATAGCAAAGGAGAATAGAAAGCAAGAAGGAGCTAGCGGGTAAGCGCAAGCTCCTTCTTTATTGTAAAATTAAAGGTTTCGTCCGTGACAGTTCTTGAATTTCTTGCCGCTGCCACAGGGACAGGGATCGTTGCGACCAGGCACCTTCTCTGCTCGATAGGGCGTACGGGGCTGGCGCTCACGAGTATCTTGTGCGGCCGCTGCCTGCTGAACGGGGTCGTTGAGGTCGGCAGGAGCACCACCGGCATATTCGGGACGTCCGTAGTTGGGCGCAGGCGTAGTGCTAGGAGCGCCACCGCCACGGCCTGCTGTATACTGAGCACGCTGGGCAGCAGCAGCACGAGCGCGACGCTGTGCCTCGTACTCGGCACGACGCTGGGCGGCATCATCAGGAGCCTCCACCTGTTGCTCGGGCACCTGTCCGCGCATGAGGATGGAGATAGTTTGGTTGTTAATCTTATTGACCATCTTATCGAAGAGCTGCACACTCTCAAGCTTGAAGATGAGGAGCGGGTCCTTCTGCTCGTAGCTGGCATTCTGTACGGAGTGCTTCAGTTCATCGAGCTCGCGGAGGTTCTCCTTCCAAGCCTCGTCGATGACGTGGAGCATGATAGCTTTCTCGAACGCGGTGACGATGGCACGTCCTTCGCTCTTACAAGTCTGCTCAAGCGAGACGCCACCGATGTTGTAGACACGACGACCGTCGACGATGGGCACCATGACTGGACGGTCCTTCCACTCCTGTCCATTGGGGCCGTCGAAAATGGGTTTGAACACGCGGTAGGCCTCGGAGGCAATGAGGTTGGTCTTCTGCTGGAAGCGTTCGAGGACTGCTTGGTAAGCCTTCTCCTCGAGGTCGTCTCGACGCATGTTGATGAGATCTTCGGAACTGAAGGGCACTTCCATGGCGAAGAGGCTGATGAACTGTTCCTTCATCTGCTCGTGGTCGGCACAGTTCTCGATGATGTTGCAGACACGGTCGTAGAGCATATCGGCGATATCCATGCCGAGGCGCTCACCCATAAGGGCGTGGCGGCGCTTCTCGTAGACCACGGTACGCTGCTTGTTCATCACGTCGTCGTACTCGAGTAAGCGCTTACGGACGCCAAAGTGGTTCTCCTCGACCTTCTTTTGCGCGCGCTCAATAGAGTTGTTAATCATCGGGTGCTCAATCATCTCGCCATCCTCAAAACCGAGGCGGTCCATGACCTTGGCGATGCGCTCGGAAGCGAATAGACGCATGAGTTTGTCCTCCAAAGAGACAAAGAATACGGAGCTACCGGGGTCGCCCTGACGTCCGGAACGACCACGCAACTGACGGTCAACGCGACGGCTCTCATGGCGCTCTGTACCAATGATGGCGAGACCTCCTGCCTCGCGCACCTCTGGCGACAGCTTGATATCGGTACCACGACCTGCCATGTTCGTAGCGATGGTGACAGCACCAAGTCCGTTGGTCGACTGACCCGCGAGTGCAACGATATCGGCCTCCTTCTGGTGGAGCTTAGCGTTCAGCACTTGATGGGGAATCTTGCGCAAGGAGAGCATACGAGAGAGGAGCTCGGAAATCTCAACTGAGGTAGTACCCACGAGCGTTGGACGACCGCTGTTGCGCATCTTCTCGACTTCGGCGATGACGGCGTTGTACTTCTCGCGCTGCGTCTTGTAGACGCGGTCGTTCTGGTCGTTACGGATGACGGGACGGTTCGTAGGAATCTCCACGACATCAAGTTTGTAGATATCCCAGAACTCGCCAGCTTCGGTGACGGCAGTACCTGTCATACCTGCCAACTTGTGGTACATGCGGAAGTAGTTCTGTAGGGTGATGGTGGCGAAAGTCTGGGTGGCAGCCTGTACCTTGACGTGTTCCTTGGCCTCGACAGCCTGATGGAGGCCATCGCTCCAACGGCGACCTTCCATGACACGACCCGTCTGCTCGTCGACAATCTTCACCTCACCATCGACGATGATGTATTCCTCATTGAGGTTGAACATGGCGTACGCCTTCAGGAGCTGCTGGATGGTGTGCACGCGCTCACTCTTGATGGCATAGTCGGTATACATCTGGTCCTTCTTCTGCACGCGCTCCTCGTCGGTGAGCGATTTGTCTCCCTCGAGAGCGGACATCTGACTGGCGATATCGGGCAGGATGAACAGGTCGTCATCGTTGACCTGCCCTGCCAACCAAGCATTACCCTTATCGGTGAGGTCAGCGCTGTTAAGCTTCTCGTCGATGACGAAGTAGAGGGGTGCAACAGCCTCGGGCATGCGTTTGTTGTTGTTCTCCATGTAAATCTCCTCGGTGGAGAGCATGCCGCTCTTGATGCCAGGCTCGGAGAGGTATTTGATGAGCGGTTTGTTCTTAGGCAACGCCTTGTATGAACGGAAGAGCGAAAGGAAACCGGCAGCCGTCTTCTCCTTGTCCTCCTCGGCTTGACCTTCGGCAATGAGTTTCTTTGCCTCAGCCAGATACTGCGTGGCCAACTGACGCTGCACGCCGACGAGTTTCTCAACCAACGGCTGGTACTCCTCGAACATCTGGTCGTCGCCCTTGGGCACAGGACCACTGATAATAAGCGGCGTACGGGCATCATCGATGAGCACGGAGTCGACCTCGTCGACGATAGCGTAGTTGTGCATGCGTTGCACGAGGTCCTCAGGCGAAGTGGCCATGTTGTCGCGCAAATAGTCGAAACCGAACTCGTTGTTCGTTCCGAAGGTGATGTCGGCTTGATAAGCCTTGCGACGCGCCGCGGAATTGGGTTGGTGCTTGTCGATGCAATCGACCGAAGGGCCATGGAACATATAAAGCGGTCCCCTCC
>JAEEGL016444594.1_pt1 | contig 14740 bp, 14 predicted proteins | sample 9134231 | NCBI WGS metagenome assembly JAEEGL01 (sample SAMN16246548, study PRJNA631951) | gut metagenome | biome: gut microbiome; feature: rumen; material: fiber-attached | host: Bos | place: Iran: Karaj | collected 2018-10 | reverse complement strand
CTTTAGATGATATTGCAGCAGATATTAAAAATAGATTAAATAGTGATCATATTGGTATAGTATTTCCAATATTAAGTAGAAATAGATTTGCTGTATGTTTAAGCGCAATGGCAAGAAGTACTAAAAAAATAACGTTACTTCTTAGTTATCCTTCTGATGAAGTTGGTAATGATATATTATATAGAGAAGATTTGAAAAAATATAATATAAATCCATATAGTGATATTATTACTTATGATGAATATATGGAAAAATTCCATAGCTTTGTACATCCATTTACTGGTGTTAATATGGTTGATTTCTATAAAGATTTGATAGAAAAAGAAGGCTGTGAAGCAGAAATAATATTAAGTAATAATGTAGAAGATATATTAAAATATACTAATAATGTTATTTCTTGCGATATACATACTAGAGTTGAAACTAAAGAAAGATTAAAAGAATTGGGTGCTAATGTAATAAGTATGGCAGATATATTAAGTAAAAGTGTTAATGGATCTGGTTATAATGAAATATATGGACTTTTAGGTAGTAATAGAGCTACTGAAGAAAGAGTTAAATTATTCCCAAGAACTGGGCAAGAATTAGTAGAAAAAATACAAGAAAGACTAAAGAAAGAAACTGGAAAAAATATAGAAGTAATGGTATATGGCGATGGAGCGTTTAAAGATCCAGTAGGTAAAATATGGGAACTTGCAGATCCTGTTGTAAGCCCTGCTTATACTAAAGGATTAGAAGGTAGTCCTAATGAATTGAAATTAAAATATTTATCTGAAAATAAATTTAAAGATTTAAGTGGTGAAGAATTAAAAGAAGCAATAAGAAAAGAAATAAAGAATAAAGATAGTAATTTAAAAGGTACAATGGCATCACAAGGAACTACTCCTAGAAGATATACAGATTTAATTGGATCTTTATGTGATTTAACTAGTGGTAGTGGTGATAAAGGTACACCAGTTGTACTAGTACAAAATTATTTTACAAATTATTCTGATTAGGAGGTTATATGGAAAGGATAATAATGCATATAGATGTAAATAATGCGTTTTTATCTTGGACTGCGGTAGATTTATTAAAAAAGGGACATAAGGATATAAGAGATGAATATGCAGTAATAGGAGGAGACGAATCTAAAAGAAGAGGAATAGTATTAGCAAAATCTACTCCCGCTAAAAAGAAAGGCGTAAAGACTGCTGAAACTTTATATAGTGCTAGAAAAAAATGCCCATATTTAAATGTTTATCCGCCTAATTATGAATTATATAAGACTATGTCTAATAATTTATTTACATATTTAACTAGTTATACCCCTGATATAGAAATTGTATCTATAGATGAATGTTTTCTAGATTATACCGGTATAAAAAAGATATATAAAGATGAATTATTATTCGCAAATAAATTAAAAGATGATATATATAATAAATTTGGTTTTACTGTTAATATTGGTATAGCTAATAATAAATTATGTGCTAAAATGGCTTCTGATTTTTCTAAACCAAATAAAGTTCATACTTTATATAAAGATGAAATAAAAGAAAAAATGTGGCCACTTGATGTTAGTGATTTATATGGTATAGGTAAGAGTAGTGCATTAAAATTAAAAAATTTAAAAATAGATACAATTGGTAAACTAGCAAACGCAGATACGAAGTTACTATATCCGTATTTTAAAAATCAAACAAATCATATTATAGATATAGCGCGTGGTATAGATGACAGTAAAGTAATAAGTGAAGAATCAGATAGGACTAGTATAAGTAGTACTATGACTTTAGTATATGATTATGATGATATTATAGAAATAAATAAAGAACTAAAGAATATATCTAATAAAGTTAGTAAAGAATTAAAAAGTAAAAATAAGTATTGTTATACTATATCTATAATAATTAAAGATATGTATTTTAAACGTAATACACATCAAACTAAATTAAAAAATTGTACAAATAATACCAATATAATATACGAAACTAGTGTAAAATTATTTAAAGAATATTGGGATAATACTCCTATAAGATTAATTGGGATAAGATTAGACAATTTGACTGATAGTAATGATTATCAAATTTCTCTATTTGAGAAGGTAGAGGATAAAATATCTAAAGATAAATTAGATAAAACTATAGATTATTTAAAGGAAAAGTATGGAAATAATATAATTAAATAACCATATTTTTTTAAATATGTTATAATTATTAAGAGGATGAAAATATGGAAATAAGAGAGATAGAAAATAAAATAAATGAGTTTTTTAACAGGTTAAGTGAACTAGGGAGGTTACTTTGACTTAGAAGGTAAGAAAAAAGAAATAGATACCTTAACTAAAGAAACCGAAAGACAAGATTTTTGGAGTGATCAGAAATCTGCTAATGAAGTTATTGATAAATTAAATGTATTAAAAAGTTATAATGACAAGATGTCATTATTAGAAAAACGTATAGAAGAATGTAAAGAGTATATAGAAGAATTAAAGATAGATTATAATGAAGATATAAATAAGTTGTTAGAAGATGAAATAATTAATATAGATAAAGATATTACTGAATTTGAAAAATTAACATTGTTTAGTGAAGAGTTTGATTCTAATAATTGTGTATTAGAAATTCATAGTGGAGCTGGTGGAACAGAAAGTAACGATTGGGTAAATATGCTTTTTAGAATGTATACTAGATGGTGTGAATCTAATAATTATAGATATGAATTAATAGATAAAGAACCAGGTGAAGAAGTTGGACTTAAATCCATTTCTATATTAATAAAAGGTGAATATGCTTATGGTAATTTAAAAAGTGAAAAAGGAGTACATAGGTTAGTAAGAATATCTCCTTTTGATTCAAATAAAAGAAGGCATACAACTTTTGCATCTGTAGAGGTTACTCCTGAATTTGATAATAAAATAGAAATAGAATTAAAAGATGAGGATTTAAAGATAGATGTATATAGAAGTAGTGGAGCTGGTGGTCAATCTGTAAATACTACTGATAGTGCAGTAAGAATTACTCATTTACCTACTAAAACAGTAGTAACTTGTCAAAATGAAAGAAGTCAGTTAAAGAATAAAGAGAAAGCAATTCAATTATTAAAGAATAAATTATATTTAGCTAAATTAGAAGAACAAAAAGATGAATTAAAAAAGATAAGAGGATCTAAGATGGATATAAATTTTGGGTCACAAATAAGAAGTTATATTATGCATCCATATTCTATGGTTAAAGATCATCGTACAAATTATGAAACTTCAAATGTAAATGGAGTAATGGATGGCGATATAAATAAGTTTATTGAGTCTTATTTAAGGGAAGTGGTAAAGTGAAAGAAATAATTAAAAGGTATTCAACATTAACATTGGGTTTATTCTTATATGCATTTTCATATAATATGTTTTTAAAACCAAATAATATTGTTGCAGGGGATGTAGATGGTATTGCAAATATATTTAAGAATATAGTTGATCCTAATTTATTAATTACTATATTATGCGTAGTTTTATTAATAATTAGTTTCCCACTTCTTGGTAAAAAGACAACTATGGGAAGTGTAATAGGCACTATATTATTCCCTTTCTTTATATATATTACAAGTAATATTGCGGATTATATAGTAATTGAAACATCAGACTTACTTCTTATTACTTTATTTGCAGGTATAATAAGAGGTATTGGTTATGGATTAACATTTAAGATGGGATTTACTACAGGTGGTACTGATATATTAAATCAGATTGTAGCAAAGTACTTTCATACGTCCATTGGTAATGCAATGATGGTAGTAGATGGTTCTATCGTAGTTGCAGGTGGATTTGTATATGGATGGGATAGAATGTTCTATGCATTAATTGTTTTATACTTATTAAGTATTTTTACTGATAGAATAATGCTTGGAATATCTAAGAGTAAGGCATTTTATATAATAACTGATGAAGAAGAAAAAGTAAGAGATTATATTGTTAATGAACTTGGTCATGGTGCGACTATTATACCGGTTAAAGGAGGATATAATAAAGAAAGACAGAAGATGATTATGTGTGTTATACCAACAAGAGAATATTATAAATTAAAGGAAGGAATTAGTAAGATAGATAAGGATTCATTCTTTGTTATTACTGATTCATATGAGGTTAAAGGTGGGGCGTAATATACGTAAATATATAGAGATAACTTTAGGTATAATCGCATTCGCAATAGAATTTAATTTATTTATTTCACCTTTAAATATAGTAGTTGGTGGTTCAGGTGGTCTCGCAATATTATTTAAACATTTATTAAATATAGATACTGCTATGTTTATAAATATATTTTATGTAGCCATGGTATTATTAAATTTAATCGTATATGGTTTTAAAGATACAAGGAAATTATTACTTGGTTCAATAGTATACCCACTTGCTATTAATTTATTTAGTGGTATAAGAAGTTTAATAGTTTTAGATTATAGTAATAGATTTATGTATTGTATATTTGCTGCTATATGTAGTGGTATAGGTGGAGGTTTAACATACAAAAATAACTTTCTAACAGGGGGTACTGATGTTCCTAAAAAAATAATGTCAGATAAGTTAAAAATACCTATGAGTACAGCAATAATAATATTTGATGGTACTTTAATATTATTAGGTGGATTTATTTTTGGTCTAACTGACATTTTATATGCTATAATTATCTTGTATATTTCAAGTAGGGTAATAGATAAGATAATGCTTGGAATATCAAATAAGAAAATGTTTTATATAATTACTAATAATGGTGATGATATAAGAACTGCTATTCAGAAAGAATTAAAGTGTGGAGTAACAGAGATAGAAGCAGTAGGTGGCTATGAAAATAGAAAAGGACAAGTATTAATGTCTGTAATTCCTACTCGTGATTATATAAAACTAAAAAAAATAATTGGTGATATAGATGATAATGCATTTTTTATAATAACTGATTCATATCATACTTATCATCGTGGATTGAGGTGAAATATGGAACTAATAAGTACTAAAAATTTAGAGAAGAAGTATAAGACGGGTGTAACCGCCATATATGACTTTAATTTGTCTGTACAAAAGGGGGATTTTGTATTTGTAATAGGTCAATCTGGTAGTGGTAAATCTACTCTTATAAGAATGCTATATAGGGAGGAAAAACCTACTAAAGGTAGTATTATTATTGGAGGAATAGATGTTGCTAAATTAAGGAATAGAAAGGTATATAAATTAAGAAGAAAATTGGGTATAGTTTTCCAAGATTATAAATTATTACCTAAATTAACTGTATATGAAAATGTTGCATTTGCACTTGAAATATTAGGGCTTCCTAAAGATGAAATAAGAAAAAAAGTTATGAAAGCACTTAATTCAGTAGGACTTAAAAATAAAGCAAAGAATTATCCAGATCAACTTTCTGGTGGTGAACAACAAAGAGTAGCTATCGCAAGAGCTATAGTAAATAGTCCAAAACTATTACTATGTGATGAACCAACAGGAAATCTTGATCCAGATACAAGTTGGGAAATTATGCAAGTATTAGATGATATTAATAAGAATATGGGAACAACAATTATAATGGCAACACATGATAAAGAAATGGTAAATAAAATGAAAAAGAGAGTAATAGTGATTGAGGCTGGAAGATTGAAAGAAGATTATCAGGAAGGAACATATAATCATGAAGCAGTTTAGATTATTAGGAAGAAGTATAAGAGATGCTTTTAAAAGCGTATTTAGAAATTTCTCTTTATCAATAGCATCAATCTCATGTATTACAATAACTCTCTTAATAGTTTCTGTCTCAATGATATTGTCATATAATATTGAAAATATTGCAACTTTAATAAAAAAAGATTTTTCAATAGTAGTATTTGTAGAAAATGATGCTACTAAAGAAGATATTTCAAAAATAGAAAAAGAAATAGGTAAACTAGATAATATTGCAGAATATGTATATGAAAGTAAAGAACAAGTTGCTGAATCTTGGAAGAAAAGTTCAGATACTTTTAAAGCAATAATAGAAGGTTGGGATGAAAATGAAAATCCACTTGCTGATACATTCTCAATAAAAGTAAAAGATTTAGAAAAAATAAATGATACAGCTAAACAAATACAAAAAATAGATAAAATAGGTTTAGTTAGATATGGAGAGGGAATAGTAGAGCAATTATTATCTGTATTAGAAGTAGTAGAAAAGTTTTTAATGGGTATAGTAGTTGCGTTAGTATTAGTAACAGTATTCTTAGTAAGTAATACTATAAAAATAACTATATTCTCAAGAAGAAAAGAAATCGAAATAATGAGATTAGTAGGTGCATCTAACTTAAATATAAAAATGCCATTTGTAGTTGAAGGTTTATTCTTAGGATTCTTAGGAGCATTAATTCCAATACTTTCTACTATATATGGTTATACAGCATTATATAAATATGTAAGTTTAGAGAATATAAGCCCATTCTTAAAATTAGTGCCACCAACACCATTCATATATATTGCTTCATTAATATTACTTGGAATAGCAGTAATAGTTGGTATGTTTGGTAGTGCTAATTCAGTAAGAAAATATTTAAAAATATAAAAAGAGATTATTAAATCTCTTTTTTTAATAAATTATTATATATTTTTATTGCTTTATCACAAACTTTTTTATATGAAAATTTATCTGCTACACTTCTTAAATAATTAACGTCATACTTATCTAAATTTTTATATACATATTCTATCTTATTTGCAATATCTTTTGGTTCTCTAGTATCGCATAACTCTCCACATTTCTTATCTAAATATTCTTCTATTCCACCACATTTAGTAGATACAATAGGTATACCACTTGCTAATGCTTCAATACCAGGTATACAGAAAGTTTCATATATACTACCTACAACCAATATATCGTTTTTAGATAATAGATCTATTATCTCCTTATTATCTTTTTGACCATGGAAAGTAATATAATTAGATATATTAAACTCTTTTGCAGTTTCTTTATAAAAATCCATTAAATATCCATCCCCAACTACATTTAGATGAATATTTTTAATATTTTTTTCTTTTACTAAAATACTTAATGCTTCTATTACTCTTTCTATTCCTTTACCTTTTCTTAATGCACATATCGTTATTAAATTTAAGACTTTACCTCTTTTATATCTTTTTACTTTATACTTATCAGTATCAATTAAATTAGGTAATATATCACACTTATTACTTATTTTACTTAAGTCTTTTTTCATCATATTACTAACAGTAGTATAGTAAGAATTATTAAGTGCATACATACTATAATCTTTATATTTATCTTCAAAGTGTTCCATAAATTTACTAGCATGTTCTTGCAATATAACAGGTATATTATATTTTTTGCCTAATTTTGCTACCGCGTATCCAGCTGGTATTGTAACTTCTGCATGTAATATATCTGGTTTACTATTATGCTTTAAATAGTATTTAAATAATTTATCTAACTTTCTTACATATGTACTCATAAATAACTTTGTATTTACTTTCTCAGTATTTAACATTTTTAATTTATATACATTATATCCAACTTCATTATCTATTTCTAACTTTTTCATAAAAAGATATTTTAATGGATGTCTTATTCCCTGACGAGAAATATGCAGCATATCTACATCTACACCTGTTTTAGAAAGCGCATATGCATATTCTTTATGATATATTCCCATTAGTTTATCTTCACCTTCTGGGTACCAAGATGGAATTATTAATACTTTCATATATTACCTCTTTCTAAATCTTCTAAGTAAAGTTTCTTTATAATTTTTACCTAATATTTCTTCTAATAATTTAAATCTATGAGTTATTGTAAAGTATATTACTGCTCCTAAAATAGTATGAATTATAATAGTAATAAGCGCAGTCATTAGTGTTGAATTATCATAATATACAAACTTAAATAAATTTAGTCCAATAAGCATAATACTTACTGAGATAATAACTTTTAATAAGAAAACTCTTATAGTTTTATAATTGAAATTATATTTCTTTTTAAGAACTATTAATACAGCCAATAAAGCAATTAATTGTGCAACTGCATCTACAACAGTAGGTGCATAATAAGCTTTAATACCAATATATTTAAATAGATGCATCATTGGTATATTTAAAGTTAATTTAAGAATAAAACTTAATAATAATGAACCAATAGTTATTTTAGTTTGACTCATAGATTGACTAATAGTTACAAGTGTAGTAAATAAACCATATACTATAACTTGTAATATATATATTCTAAATATACTAACACTTACTTCATTAATTCCATAGAATATATGCCATACTGGTGCTGCTAAAAAACTCATTCCTAATGCCATAGGAATAGTTATAAATAATAGCATCTTAAATGATAGATTTAATTTATCGTTTATATCTTTATAATCACCTTTAGTATAACTACCAACTACATTTGGTATTAGACTTGCTGTCATACCAATAGACATAGATACTACTATCATATTAAGTTTAGATCCCCATGTACTCATTACACCGACTGTATTCTCCGCAATAGAAGTTTCATATCCCAGTCTAGTTAATGTTTTCACTAGAGTAAATGTATCAACTACACTATATGCAGATTGAAGTAAAGCAATTATTACAAATGGAATTGCATATACTATTATTTTCTTTATTAATACTTTATTAGTTATATCTTTTTCTTCTTCTGTTTTTATTGCTTTAGCATTTTTATCTATTAAAGGTTTAGATTTTAATTTTAAGAATATAAAGGCTGAAAAAGCACCTATAGTAGCTCCAAATACTGCTATATAAACTGCATATTGGTATGGTAGATTAAATACTTTCATCACTATAAAACTACCAAATATTATTATTGCGACTCTTACTACTTGCTCTATTATAGTAGCTAGACTAGATTCGGTTAAATATTTATTACCTTGATAATAACCTTTAATTATACTAAATCTAGGTACTACAAGTAATGCAGTTGAAACAACTCTAATAGCAGTAGCTACATTTTCTACAGAATTGCCACCTTCTACTCCACCTATTATAGAATAAGCTATATTATTCGCAAATATAAACATAATTAAGAAACTAATTATACCAACCATATTTAAAAGAGTAGATGCTATTTTATATGCTCCATGTTTTGAAGATTCATAACCTAGGGTATCATATTCACTAATTATTTTAGCTATTGCAGAAGGAATACCTATTGTAGATAAGTTTAAAAACATAGCATAAATAGAATATGCATAACTATATAAAGCACCACCTTCTGTACCTATTAATTTATAAAAAGGTATTACATAAACAAGACCTAATATTTTACAAATTACAAGACTAATTGTAGATATAATTGCACCATCTATAAAATTATTTTTTTTCAAAATATCACCTACAAACATATATTAAATAAACAAGTATATTATACAATTACATATGTATTAAAGTCAAACAAAGAAACATATTCAATTATAGAAAAAAGTGTTATAATATAAATAAGAAAGGTGATAATATGAAGAAAATTAAAATGGTTGATGAATTTAAGAGTTTTATATCTCGTGGTAATGTTCTTGACATGGCTGTAGGTGTAATAATAGGTGGAGCATTTGGTAAGATAGTAACAAGCTTAGTAAATGATATTTTAATGCCTCTTATAGGTGTAATAATAGGAGGTCATGATTTCTCTACTTTAGCAATCAAAGTAGGTGATGCATCTATCGCATATGGCGCATTTATTCAGGCAATTATTGACTTCTTAATAATCGCATTATGTATATTCTTCTTTGTTAAATTCTTCTCTAAATTAAAGAAAAAAGAAGAAAAGAAAGAAGAAGTAAAAGTAGATAGTGATGAAGTTGTATTACTAAAAGAAATAAGAGATTTATTAAAAAAGAGAAAATAATCTCTTTTTTAATTTCTCTCTAATATAAATACATCGTCTATTACTATATAAGTTTTTAAATTTAATTCATCTTTAATTTTATCAAAATTAAGTTTAAAACTCTCAGCATTTTTAATTCTAACCTCAGTATATTTACTAGTTATCATATCTTTTAATTCTTTTAGATTATTCTTTTTATAATTGTACTCTAATTTATTATATTTATAATAGTCATATTTTAATCCATTTAAGTTTGGAGCATCTTTTTTATTATCTATTGATAATGTATTTTTATTTTTAGTATTAAGAAATCCATAATAAGTAATATTATTAGTAATACCTTTTGTGATACTACTTTGTGTAACATCATAGTTATAGTATTTACCATTTACTTTTACTATATTCCATTCATGAGAATCGCCAGAGAACCAGTTGGATTTCAATTTTCCAGATACTAGTAAAGATGTAATACCAATATTATTAAATATAATTTGTGACGCTCTTGAATAACCAGCACATACTGGTGATAAGTCATCTTTAAATGCTGAATATGCAGATTGACCAACCGCTTCATTTCTTTTTCCATAAGTATTTCTACTACCTAAGTATTCATATACATATTTAACTTTCTCATAATCATTTAATTCTTGAACACTTTCTTTTATCTTATCTATTTCTTCTTTTATATAATTTAATGCATAAAAATAGTCATCACTATCTATCACATATTCAATATATATATTTAAATTTTTATTATCTTTAGTACTCATTCTTGGATAACCAAAATATATAATTTCTGGATGATCCATTATAACCGCATGATTTATTTTTTCAAACTTTTCAAATAATAAATTAGCACTAGTATAATTATTAGGAAAGTTTATAGAAAAATTCTTTTTGAACGCAATTAAATTAGTAATATATTCATCATATAGTTTTTGTTCATTTTTATCTAGTAATCTATAATTTAATTCACTAGACTTATATAAATCATTTATTATATATTTAGGTGTATAATTACTACTTAGATATTTATCAATTTTAAAATTTTTAGTAAAGTAAAAAAATATCACGCCAAATATTATTACTAGTACAAAACTAATTTTAAAAGTTTTATTCATATATACTACCTCAATTATATATTATCATACAAAATAAAATATACATAATCTAATGTATAAAATATGCATAATTATACATAATAATATTGGAGGTATATATGAATGATAATATAAATGCATTAGATGAATTAAATAAAGGTGTAAGTATGGGTGTGGATACAATTAACTATGTACTAGATAAAGTAAAAGAAAAAGATTTAAAAAAAGTATTGGAATATCAATTAAAAGAATACGAAAGATTATCTAAAAAGGTTGAGAAGATATATCCTAAATATAATAATGATAAAGAACCACATGAGATAAATAAAATGGAGAAAGTAATGGCTAAAAAAGGTATAGAAATGAGATTAATGTTAGATGATAGTTCATCTAAAATATCTGAATTATTTTTAAAAGGAACAAATATGGGTATTATTGAAGGCAGGAAGTTATTAAATAATAAAAATATTGATAAAAAGGTTCATTCTTTAATATCTGAGTTTATAAATATGCAAGAAGCATATGTTGAAAAGTTAAAAGTTTTTTTATAATGAATAAAATATTAGTGAAAACTAATATTTTTTGTTATAATTTTAATGAGGTGGTTTGAGTGACTGATATAGAAATTGCAAGAAATACTAGATTAGAATCTATTACTAGTATTGCTAGTAAGTTAAATATTGATGAAGAAGAATTAGAATTATATGGTAAATATAAAGCTAAAATTAGTAATGATGTTTACAGGAATTTAAAAGATAAAAAAGATGGTAAATTAATACTTGTAACTGCGATAAGTCCTACACCTTTAGGTGAAGGAAAAACTACTATATCTATTGCTATCGCAGATGGATTAAGAAGAATAAATAAAAATTCTATTCTTGCACTTAGGGAACCATCATTAGGTCCTGTGTTTGGTATTAAAGGTGGAGCTACTGGTGGAGGTATGGTACAAGTTGCTCCTATGGAAGATATTAATCTTCATTTTACTGGTGATATACATGCTATTACTGCCGCTAATAATTTATTATCTAGTATGATAGATAATCATATTTATTTTGGTAATGAATTAGGTATAGATAAAGTGGTATGGAAAAGATGTATGGATCTAAATGATAGACAATTAAGGAATGTTAAAACAGGTTTAACTGATATACCTAGAGATGATAAGTTTGATATAACTGTTGCATCAGAAGTAATGGCTATATTATGCTTATCTAGTGATATAAATGATCTAAGAAGAAGATTAGGAAATATAATAATAGGTTATACTAAAGATAATAAACCAATATATGCCTCTGATTTAAAGGTGGAAGGTGCTATGACTGTACTATTAAAAGATGCATTAAAACCTAATTTAGTACAAACATTAGAACATACACCTGCATTAATACATGGTGGACCATTTGCTAATATAGCACATGGATGTAATAGTATAATTGCTACTAATTTAGCATTAAAATTATCAGATTATGTAATTACAGAAGCTGGCTTTGGAGCGGATTTAGGTGCTGAAAAGTTCTTAGATATTAAATGTAGAAAGATAAATAAACATCCTGATGTAGTAGTATTAGTTGCTACTATAAAAGCATTAAAATATCATGGTGGATTGGATAAAGAACATATATTTAATGAAGATATTAATGCATTAGATAAAGGATTAGATAATCTTTATAGACATGTTGAAAATATAAGAGATAAATTTGGTTTAAATGTTATTGTAGCTATTAATAAATACGATAAAGATACTGATAATGAAATTAAATATTTAAGTAATAAATTAAAAGAAAAGGAAATAGAATTTAGCTTAGTAGAAGGTTATTCTAAAGGTGGAGAAGGTGCTATTGATATATCAAATAAAATAGTTGATATGGTAAATAGAGATAGTAAATTTAATTATATGTATGACTTAGATATGAGTATAAAAAATAAGATAGAAAATGTATGTACTAAAATATATGGTGCTAAAGGTGTAGTATATGAAAGCGATGCATTAAAGCATATTGAGGAAATAGAAAGTTTAGCTAAAGGTATGCCTATTTGTATCGCAAAGACTCAATATTCATTCTCAGATGATCCTAAAAACTTAGAATGTAATAATGATTATAATATTACAATTAGAGATGTAGAAATAAAAAATGGTGCAGGTTTTGTAATTGCACTTGCTGGTAAAATAATGACTATGCCAGGATTACCTAAAATCCCTGCCGCTGAAAAGATTAACATAGATGATGAAGGAAACGTGGTGGGTATATTTTAATGAAAGATAAAATAATAGATGCTTTTGAAAAAGATAATGGTTTTATTAAAAATCAAAATATTAAGGTATTACAATTAGATAATAATATCTCAGTGTTAGAATGTGAAATAAGTGAAAATAATTTAAATACAATAGGTATAGCACATGGTGGTGCTTTATTTGGACTTGCTGATACTGCAGCTGGTGCACTTGCTTTTATGACAGGTAAAACTTGTGTTACTACAAGTGGTAATATAAATTACTTAAAACCTGCAATCAAGGGTAAAATAACAGCTACTGCAAAAGCATTAAAAGTTGGTAAAAATATTGGATACTACATAGTAAATATAGAAAATATAGATAAAGAATTATTAGCGGTTGCCACAATAAATATGAGTTTTAAAAACTAGGTGAGGCGGGTATGACAATAAGAAGAGACGAATTATACGATACATTAAATAGAATAACTAATGGAATGTATTCTATTGGATTACATGCGATAGATTATTTTAAATTTGATGAAAATCAACAAGAAATAATAGACAGGATCAAAAAAGGAATTCTATCTAATGGATTAGAAATAAAAGAAGGTAGACCACTTATGGGTACAGTCGCATTCCCTGGATTTATCCCTGGTGATGAATCTGATTTTGTTAATTATTATAGTTATGGAGATATAGATGAATACATTATAATAGCTTTACCAAAAGTATTAAAAAATAGTAAAGGAGAAGAAATATTCTTAGGACATCCAGTATATAAGAAAGATGAATTTAGTGATGAATCTGAATTTTTAGTGGATAGAAATATGGGAAATCAAGGCAGAACGATTTCATCTTTAGCGGATGCTTTTATCCCAGATTATAGTGAAAATATAGGAGTATTAGATCCAATGTTTATTTTAGGAACTTTTACAAGAAATGGTGATGATATTGAATTAGATATTAATATGAATCATATTGCTTTTAAAGATGATTTAGTACCAGATGATTATTTTGAAAGAAAGAAAAAAGACATAATGGGTCATTTACATAACCATGGGATCGATGCTATACCAAGCGCTAGCTTAAGTGAATCTAATTTAAATGATATGATAGAATTAATAGATGGTCCAAGAGATGAACCAAATTTATGCTATCTACCATTTACTACAACTGGTATCATGCCTGCTATTATAAATACATTAGAACAATTACAAAGAATACAACAAAGAAGAACGCAAAATACAAATGGTACTTTATTGATTTAATAACTAGCATATCTAAGCATGATATATTCTTTTGTTTGACAATAACGTAAAAATATATATAATATGTTGCAGTCTCAATGAAAGGAGAATTTTTATGGAAAGAAGTTGGGTTTCGAAACCAGTAGTAGAACAACATTATAGTGTAGTAGGAGTTGATCTTAGAGATGTAGGGGAAATAGCGGAAATCACCGCTTTAGATGAATTATATATACCTTCTGAGATTCATGTGCCAGGTGAAGGAAGTTTTAGTCTTCCAAATACTTGTTATGACATAAGTGATGAAATGTTGGAGTATTGGAAAAGTTTATGTGATATG
>JAEEGL016250133.1_pt1 | contig 14740 bp, 16 predicted proteins | sample 9134231 | NCBI WGS metagenome assembly JAEEGL01 (sample SAMN16246548, study PRJNA631951) | gut metagenome | biome: gut microbiome; feature: rumen; material: fiber-attached | host: Bos | place: Iran: Karaj | collected 2018-10 | reverse complement strand
GGTACTTGGCGATGCGCTCGTCTGGCAACTCATAGACGTAATCAGCTATTTGTATATCCTTAGGACTTTTCACCTCGAAATTATCAAAAGTCAACTTGCAACTCTCAACTCTCAACTTTCAACTCTCAACTTTCAACTCTCAATTATCTTATCGTTACCATCGTTGCACCGAAGCCATATTTCTGGAAAGAGGCATCCTCATAGGTGCACCCGCGGTAACGGCGAGTGAGTTCCTTGATGAGGGCCTCGCGCAGCACACCTTCGCCCTTGCCATGAATGAACACTATGCGCTGTCCTTTCTTCTTGATATTCCGGTCCATGACAATACGGAACTCTGTAAGTTGGGTGTTCAGCAACACACTGGGCGACAAACCGGCTGTGTTGTCCAGTAGAGCGTTGATATGAAGGTCAACCTCCAGTATCTCCTGATTGTCTGGTGTTATATTGGGTTTCGAGAAATGCGGGTCGCGCTCCTGTTTGGCTTGTGCCGCTTGCTCTCGCTTAGCCTCCTTTGCTTTCTGCTCTGCTTTCAGTGCACGCTTTGCGGCTTTCAATGCCTCGCGTTCCTCCTCACGAGTGCGCAGAGGAATCGGCGGAACGTCCACTTCTTCTGGGAGTTCCATGTCTTCAGTAGAAGCTGGAAGAGGTGGGAGCTCCGGTATTTCTGGGGTCACAGCCTGTTCCGTTCTTGCGGAACCGCCTCCACGCATAGCATCCAGCACTTCTTCTGCCTCGACAAACACCTGACGAATGGGGCGGTCATCACGCACAATGTCATAGATGAGCGCAGCCTCATGGAAGAAAGGTGACGGCTGGAAGACATGCAACTTGTAGAACTTGACAGTGTCCAGTCGCAGTTCCACGCCCACTGCTGGTTTCAGCATATAAGGTTTGTCCTGCTTCCAGGCAATGAGCTGCACGCTGATGCGTTCCAAATCATTGAGGACAGAACGGTCAAAAGTTTCAATGAGTTGCTTGGTATTAGGAGCCAGTATGCCCTGCCAACGTACATGCCATGCAGCCCCCTCATTGTTGGCCACAACGACACTCACATAATAATTGCTGTCATTGATGAGGAATGCCTGGAAACGCGTGTTCGTCAGCTCTCGCGAATCCTCTGGTACGAAGGCCAGACAGACATTCAGCAGGTCGCCGCCCTTGCGTTCCTGGGGTCTTGGTTTGCGCGTCATGGGCCTGTCTGCGGTATCCGTGTCCGCTTCTTCCACATCCAAATGCTCATTCAGGGCAGCCTTCAGGCTGGGACGCTCCACGGCTGACGTTGGAGCAGGTCTGAGAGCCTCTGCCGCCGGCTGGATATTGCGGGGTTTCCGCACAAAATTATTAGCGTTGGTCTCTATCACCACCACCTGCGAACGTAGCATGGGGATATCAAATCCGTCCTCGTCACGAACAAGGACGATGTCCTTACCCTGAAAACCCGCGATGACGCCACCGCCGGTCTCGTTCAGGAACCTCACTTTTTCACCTATTTGCATGGTCTTTTGTTTTTATTTGGGCGCAAAGGTAAATATAATTTACGATTTATCCATTTACTCTATACAATTTCGATGAGGATAAGACCTTTTTTTATTTATTTTCACCTTTCCCGCAAATAAATTATCATTTGTCAATGGCTAAATCGTATATTATATATACTTTTGTAACATCAAAACCAGAATGACATGTTGACAGACCACGAACGAACGAAGATTTTGGAACTGCTGCATCGCGAAGTGGTGCCAGCCATCGGCTGCACAGAACCCATGGCAGTGGCCTTGTGTGTAGCACGGGCCACGGAACAGTTGGGCGAACGCCCTGCACATATTCACCTCAGTCTGAGTGCAAATATTCTGAAGAACGCTATGGGTGTAGGCATACCGGGCACAGGAGGCATGATAGGGTTGCCCATCGCCGTGGCTATGGGTGCCATTGCCGGCAAATCCTGCCTCGGGCTGGAAGTGTTGAGAGACTGCACGCCTACCGACCTTGCAGCGGCCAAGCATTATCTGACCGAAAACCGCATAGAAATAGAGTTGGAGCAGCATGACCCCGACAAGCTCTTCATCCACGCCACGGTGACAGCTCAGGACGGCCACCAGCAAGAGGCCTGCATCAAGGGCGAGCACACACATTTTGTAGGCCTCACCCCCGACCCGTCAGCAAGGAGTGTGCTTCTTCAGGAACAGGAGACGCCGGAACAGGATACGCAAGGGAAGACATTTCAGGAAACCCTCACTCTCCACACCGTCTTCACCTTTGCCACCACGACTCCTCTCGAAGACCTGCGTTTCATCCTCGAGGCCAAGCGACTGAACGAAGCTGCAGCGGCAGACGGGCTGCGGGAGAACTACGGTCACCAACTCGGCAAGACCATGTGCAGCCCGCTGGGCAAGGGCATCATGGGCGACAGCATCTTTTCCCAAGTGCTGTCTGAGACCAGCTGTGCCTGTGACGCCCGCATGGCAGGAGCCAAGATTCCCGTGATGAGCAATAGCGGCAGTGGCAATCAGGGCATCTGTGCTACCATGCCCGTCGTGGTCTTCGCTCGCGAAAACCATAACACCGAGGAAGAACTCATCCGCGCGCTCACCCTCTCACACCTCACGGCCATCTACATCAAACAGTCACTGGGAACCCTCTCGGCCCTCTGCGGATGCGTGGTAGCCAGCACAGGCAGCAGCTGCGGCATCACCTACCTGATGGGCGGGAGCTATGAGCAGGTGGCACACTCGGTCAAGAACATGATAGCCAACCTCACCGGCATGATTTGCGATGGTGCCAAGCCTTCATGTGCGCTCAAGTTGACGACCGGAGTCAGCACGGCCGTCATGTCTGCCATGTTGGCCATCCAGCACAAGTTCGTCACCGCTGCAGAAGGGATTATCGAGGACGACGTGGATCGGAGTATCCATAATCTCACCAGCATCGGCAGCCGGGGCATGGACGAGACAGACCGCTTCGTCCTTGACATCATGACACACAAGAGCAATTCACAATCATTCTCCCCCAAAAAGTAACAGAAAAGAATGGCAATGCATATCAGATTAGAGCAGACAAAAGATTACCGTGAGGTAGAAAACCTCACAAGAGAAGCGTTCTGGAATATCTATCGTCCCGGGTGCACAGAGCATTACGTGCTCAATCAGTATAGGACGAATCCCGATTTCATTCCCGAACTTGACTTTGTGTTAGAAGAGGACTGCAGGATGATCGGCCACGTGATGTTTTCCAAGGCGGAACTTGTATTGGAGGATGGCAGCAAAAAGCCATCCTGGACATTTGGTCCCATCAGCGTCCACCCAGACTTCAAACGCAAGGGCTACGGGCTTCAATTGCTTCGATATGCCCTTGACAAAGCCCGAAAGATGGGCATCGGTTTCCTCTGCATGGAGGGTAATATCGAATTCTACAAGCACGCAGGCTTCGACCTCGCCAGCAAGTTAAATATTCACTATCATGCAGAACCAAAGGATGCGGAAGTGCCTTACTTCCTCGCTCAGGAACTTATCCCGGGCTGGCTTCGGGACAACGGCATCACCGAGGCAACCTACTGCCCACCCAAGGGCTATTTTGTGGCAGATGAGAATCCTGAAGCCTTCGAGGCCTTCGAGGCCTTGTTCCCCAAGAAAGAAAAGGCATTTCAAGAGGGGCAACTGCCTCAGTTCTGTCAGAGCTGCGGCATGCCTCTGACACGGACAGAGGACTGCGGCACCCACACAGATGGAAGCACGAACTACGATTACTGCCAGTACTGCTATAAAGATGGTAAGTTCTTGCAGGAATGTTCGATGGACGAAATGATTGAGCATTGTGCCCAGTTTGTAGATGAAGTCAACAAGCAGATGCCCAACCCCATGACCACGGAAGAATACAAGCAGATGATGCGAGGCTTCTTCCCAATGCTTAAGAGATGGAGAAAACATGAATAAGATGATAGCGTGCTGTGGCATTAACTGCGAGACCTGTGAGGCTCGCATCGCCACGATAAAGGACGACGACAAGATGCGCGCCGAGGTGGCAAAGAAATGGGTACGTACATGTGTGGCCACTCAGGGCTACAAGACCTGTGCGGATTGTCCAGACAAGGACACCTGCAAAAAGGTTGGCGCTATCTGGGAGAATTGTGCCGAGGCGAAGGAGAATCTGGAAGCTATGTGCTATTGAGAAGAATGAAACTTCTGCCCAACATCATCACTTTGCTAAGAATAGCAGGCTCTTTGGGTCTGCTATTCTGTGAAGTAAAGGGTGTAGGATTTTGGATCATCTATGGTCTATGCGGCATTAGCGACATGGCCGACGGATGGCTGGCTCGAAAGCTAAAGTGCGCTACCAAGACAGGGGCATTGTTAGACAGCGTGGCAGACATCTGTTTTGTGGCATGTTGTGCATGGAAACTTCTGCCAGTACTCAATCTTCCACATTGGTTATGGCTGTGTGCAGGAGCCATCCTTATCATTAAAATCATGAATCAGATTCTGGCACTCATGAAGTTCGGGCGCTGCTGTTTTCCTCACACCCTCGCGAACAAGGTGACGGGATTCATGCTCTTCATCGCTGAACCTATGACGTTTTTATCCTTCATACCAATCGTCATTGTGTCCTCCATCGCCGCGTTCGCTGCCGTACAAGAGGGACATTTCATCACAACAAATAAACAGGGGGAAAAGCCTCGGCTGCTCTGATGGAGATTTAGTCCATCTGCCGTTTCCTCGCTGCCCTATCAGCTGTTGCGGTGAAGAAAGCATCTGCACTGGAGTTGAGAGCCGTCTCTACAGAGTCCTGAACCACTCCAATAATAAAGCCGACGGCTACCGCTTGCATGGCCACGTCGGCTGGGATGCCAAAGAAAGAACAGGCCATAGGAACCAGAAGCAATGAACCGCCGGCAACACCCGAGGCACCACAGGCTCCTAACGTGGCTACTATGCTCAGCAGGAGAGCAGAGCCAAAACTCACCTGTACGCCCACAGTATGTGCGACAGCCAGCGTGAGCACAGTAATAGTGACAGCTGCACCACTCATGTTGATGGTACTTCCCAAAGGAATGCTGACAGAATAGAACTCCTCATCAACCCCCAATCGACGGCACAAATCCAGATTAACGGGAATATTGGCTGCTGAACTGCGGGTGAAAAACGCACTGAGACCGCTCTCGCGCAGACAACGCCACAACAGCGGATAGGGATTACAGCGCAACCTGACGGCTGAAATAACAGGATTCACCACCAATGCCGTGAAGGCCATGCAACCCACCAGGAGCAGCAACAGGCGACCATAATCGTGGAATATCTCAAGCCCACTCTCAGACACTGAGGTGAACACCAAACCCATAATACCAAAAGGAGCCGCCTGAATAATCCATTTCACAGCTTGTGACACCACTTCGGCAAAGTCCGATACCATTTGGATGGTATGCTCATGCGCCTTCAGTTTCAGGGCAAACCCGCAAATAACCGACCAGAAGAGGATACCGATGTAATTGGCCGATGAGACCGACATCAATGGGTTGGTAACCAGATTGGTGAGCAGGTGTCCGAGCACGTCGGCCAGTGCTCCGGGTGCCTCACCTGTGGCCACGTCCTGCAGTCGTAACGTTTGGGGAAACAACCAACTACCGCAAACAGCAACGAGCGCCGCAAACAACGTAGAGAGTATATAGAAAACCAACACCATGCGGAAGCGAGGCCCCAGGCCGCCCTTGGCTCGGGCTATAGACGCGGCCACCAAGACCGCCACCAGCACAGGCGCGATGGCTTTCAGCGCACTCACAAAAACGATGCCAAGAATGCCAACGGCTGACCAAGCGGGACACAGCAAACCCAGCAAAACGCCTATGAGAAGACCTGTGATAATCCGCAGGACCAGACTCGTACGGGTCCACCAACCAAGAACAAGTGCAAGGCGTTTCATGAGGATGCAGGATGCCGGTTCAACTTCTTAGCAGGCTCAGGAACTCGCTGCGTGTGGCCTCATCGTTGAAAGCACCAAGATGATGCATCGTAGTGGTCTTGGCATCCTGCTTGGCCACACCACGCATCTGCATACACAGGTGCCGGCTTTCCACCACCACCATGACACCGAGGGGATTCAGAGCATCCTGGATGCACTGGGCTATCTCCTGTGTCATGCGTTCTTGAACCTGCAAACGATGGCTAAAGGTGTTCACCACACGGGCCAATTTGCTCAGACCGGTAATTTGTCCGTTTGGGATATAGGCAATATGCACGCGCCCGAAGAAGGGAAGCAAATGGTGCTCGCAGAGGGAATAGAATTCGATGTCCTTGACAACCACCATATTGTGATAGGTCTCCGTGAAGAGCGCAGAACGCAAAATCTGCGTGGGATCCTCGGCATAGCCGCGGGTGAGTTCTGTCCAGGCACGTGCCACACGGATCGGTGTCTTCTGGAGTCCTTCACGCTCAGGGTCTTCGCCCAAAAGTTCAAGGATGGCACGATAATGCTGCGCCAACTGTTGCTGTCGCTGTTCGTCGATCATCAGTAAAGAAGGATGATTTTGCTCTTGACGATGGAAGCCTCACGGAATTTCTGTGTTTCGCGCATCCGGCGAAGCATGTCTGTGGCTTCCTCGTAAGTTCTGAAATCGCCCACGCGACAAATCCATCGTGGGCTGATGAAATGGGTATAGACAGGTACGTCATCAAAGGATGAGCGCACAAGTGCCGCCATGCGGTAGGCTTCGGACTTGGACTGACGGTTGTTACCTCCTGCATAGACCTGAATGCGGTAGCCGTTGACACGCACACGCCGAACTGAAGCATTGAGAGTGGTATCAGCGGTCACCGTGTCGGATTGAGCAACAACCTTACTGGCTGTCTTGTTGGCAGCAGTGTTGGCTTTTGAAGCCGAAGCGGTGGAGGACGGAGTGATGCCGTTGACCAGAGCTTCTATCTCGGCATCCTGATGGAGAACTACCCGTCCCTCACCCGCGTTGTTGCGGGTGAGGTGACGGGTGAAGGTTTCTTGTGCCGCGGCAGGCACGGCCAAACAGGAAAATAATAAGATATAAAATATGAAATTTGAACTACAAGATATGAAGCCATGCGAAATAGGACACTGCTGTCTGGACAGCCATGCTGTGGTGTGAAGACGCAATAAATTGAATTGTCCCAAGATTTTCCTCATGATCTTTTTACCTTATATAATATATCTTGTATTTTCCTATTTGCATTTAAGCTTTCCAAGCATCAATGATGCCCTTGAAGTCTGCGCACTTAAGAGCGGCGCCACCGATGAGGCCACCATCTACGTCGGGCTTGGAGAAGATTTCCTTGGCGTTGCTGGGCTTGCAGCTGCCGCCATAGAGGATGCTGACATTCTCAGCAGCAGCCTCGCCGAAGCGACCTGCGATGACGCCACGGATGAAGGCGTGCATATCCTCGGCCTGTTCTGCAGTGGCGGTCAAACCCGTACCGATGGCCCACACGGGTTCGTAGGCCAGAATGATATTGGCAAACTGCTCTTCGGTGAGGTCAAAGAGACTGTCGGCGAGCTGTCCACCCACGACCTCGTTCTGCTTGCCATCTCTGCGCTCCTGCTCCACTTCACCGATGCAGAAGATAACCTTCAGACCATTGGCCAGAGCAAGGTTAACTTTCTCTTTCAGGATCTCAGCGGTCTCACCATAGTAGGCACGACGCTCGCTGTGACCGAGAATCACATACTGTGCACCCGTGCTCTTGACCTGAGCGGCACTGACCTCACCTGTGTAAGCACCTTTCTCCTTGTCGGCGCAGTTCTCGGCACCAAGTCCGATAACGGTACCCTCGACCACGTCGGCCACCTTGGCCAGATGGATGAAAGGAGTGCAGATAACGACATCACAATTGGGCTTGTCTGCTGCAAGGGCAGCCTTGAGTTCGCTGGCCAGTGCCAGACCCTCTTGCAGGTTCAGGTTCATCTTCCAGTTGCCTGCTACAATTTTCTTTCTCATGAGGTTTTATGAATATATAATTGTTAATGGATAATGGACAATGGATATTTTGACCGCAAAGGTAAGGCTTTATGGCGGTACAACCAAAAGATGCGAGATTTTTTAAGTGTTTTTAGCGGTCATGGTGCACAAAAGCAACTGTTCAATTCACTACGGGAGCACTCACGCTCCCCTCATCGGGCACAGATGGCCCAAGGGCAATCCTCTAAAGGCTTGAAGCCTGCGCAGGAACGCTTGTGCGACAAAAGCGCAAGAAAAATGAGCGTTCAAAGGATGCTCCCGAAATCGACATTGAGAAATATGCATTTGCCATCTGGGGAATGAACGCGTTCGACATTCCCGGTCTGAAAGACCTGGCCGTCATGCAACTTATAGGAGAACTCGGACATGACTTTGTGGACAAATTTGAGACAGCAGAGAAATTCTGCAGGTGGTGCAATCTGACACCAAAGAACAAGATTTCCGGCGGTAAGATTCTCTCCAGCAGAATGCAGAAACGCAAGAATCCCGTAGGCCAGATCTTCAGGAAAATTGTATTTTAGTAACAACAGACCAGTCCAGATTTTCTATGCCCTTAAAATTTTTCCCAGTTTGTGCTATGATACTATTTGTTGTTGCTATCACGCTACCAGAAGCAGCAGATACTCCAATAATAGTTCCAATACTGGCGCCTCCAGTAGCTGCTACAGACATGCCAGCTCCTGCACCAACCATGAAAGCCGTGAAACCTTGCCAGAATCCATCAATGTTATCCCAATTTGAGAAATAAATTAGTACATCCTCCTACAACAGCACCTATGATCAGATGCCAGAACTCTCCGTTCTCATCCGTGTACTTCAGCGGATTATTCAGGCAGTAGCTGTAGCGGTTGAAGTTCTGCGAGTTCTCGGGCATTTGGACGTATGGATCTGGTGAGAGGAAACGGCCAATGGCGGGGTCATAGAGGCGGGCGTTCATATTGATGAGACCGAACCCCTTCAGATGTTCGTGACCTGTGTAGCCGCGGAAGATGATATCCGGCATATTGGAGGAGGTGCTGTTTGTTACCCTATTAGCGAACTGGTAGGCGGATTCGAGTGAAGATGGCAGGACGTGGAGGATTGTCCACACGTATCAAATAAATTCCTGAAGGCCATCCGGAGGTTGATAGCTGAGAATTACCTGTTGGGCTGTGGCCTATCTGTTTTCCCGTCAAGTCAAATGCTGTAATGTTTAACTGTGATGGTGAGGGTGTCAGAATCTGGAAATGCTGACCGTCAAAATACCATTTTGTATTATCTAATTCAAGAGGCCGGACAGGTGTAATTAAGGCTAAGAGTTTCGTGTCAGTGATAAAATCCAATGCGCATATCGTACCAGCAGGAAATGTCCTTTCTTCAGAACCATCATAACTGATATCAAGACGGATGTACTCGTCTATTAGGATTAATGGACAAACTAAACTATATTGAAAAGAATCTACTTCATTTCCCATTTGAAAATATTTAGTTATGTCTATAACAGAGGGGTATATAGCATCGTCATCCATCCATACATTCAGGAATATATGGTCGTCCTTTGAATACATCTTGTTAAGGTGAATCGTCATGGAGAACACTGCGTTTTCAAGCCATATTTCTGAATCCCACACCTCGTAACGATCATACTTCAAAGAAGAAACGGTTATTTGCACAGAATCAGTCTTGTGTGCATCAAGGGATATGCACAAGAAACATAGGCAAAATAAGAATAAACACTTGTGCATGTTTCTGTTGTATTATTAAGCGAGGCTACATTATTCTCTTGTGTAGCCACGCATTAATTGTACAATACATTATTTATTCACAGCTATTGAAGCTGTCTTTCCATTGGGTAGAGTCACCTTAACAATATTAAGACCATTTTCTAAGTCAGAAAGATAGATGCACCCGTCTATACTATTCCCCCATTTTGCCATTGTTAAAGAGGACGAGTTATTAGGGGAAAAAAGGATCGTATATTGCATGTTTTTGACTCTTTTACGCTTATGACCATATGTTGCAATTATGCGTCCACCAGTTATATTCAAATACAATTGAGCTGGCGAGATAGCAGGAACAGACAACACTTCACTGGTCTTATGGCCATTATTGTTATAGGAGACAACAGTAAAATCTGATGCGTATTCTTTATCAACAGTTGCCAAATAACGTGCAGACTTAAAGTTAGAAAATGCTGTAACGGAAGGATACAAATCCCCTTCTTCCAGCTGTTCTACATAAACCTGAGTAGCGCCTTCGAGGTTACGCATTGCGATATCTATGTCCCTTAGATATTCATCCTGTAAATGGCTATCCTCATATTCCTTAGCGATGTTCATTTCCACTTTTTGTGGTACATAGTCCAAAGCGTAGTATTTACATTTGCAATCATTGTAATATCTTGAGTACAAATTATCCCAGTGTCTCAAATTATATGTGAGCCTTCCTCTGAGGTAGTTGTCTGCGGTCCGGGCATATTGTTCATCAGGATAATGAAAGGTTACATTAGATAAATTAAGTACAAAATATGTGACGCCACTACTGGCTTGATATACAACATCCCATGTTCCGTCTTTCTTCAATATGGAAAAGGTCCATCCTTCATAATTAATGATTCCGTTCATAGATAACGTAGGATCGTATGGCTTGCAATATGATAGGTAATCGTAGGGTTCTTCATATCCATCTCGAAGGGGGAACAGGGCTGTTTGTTTGATGGCCAATGATGAGTCAGATGCCTGTAAATCACCAAGCCCAGATGAGATGAAATCCATGCTGGTTTCAGTAATCGTTCCGTGATAAGCCGTAGGATTGCTATTATCACAGTTCCTGTAATCCACGCTAGAGGGGGTTGGACCCGTTGTCAAAGAATATTGCCATCCAAAACCATAATAGAAGAGAGCATAGTAGTCATCTGTGATATCCCTTATCACCGTCCCTTTCCCATAATTGTAAGTTAGTAATTGTGATAAACCAGACCCTTCTGAAGGATAGAAAGTATTGAGAGAAAGTCCCTGTACCCATGGTGATGGAGCATATAGATATAAAGTTCCATAATTAGGTATTGTAATAGCCAAGGAGCCTTGGGTGGCCCTCTGATAGGCAAGGCTACCGTCATAGGTTCCAATTGCCAATTTTACCAATTTCTCTAATCCTGTATAGGTCACAGCGCCATACAATTGCAATTGATTGTTATAAGGCACAAAACTAGTGCCAAACCCAAGTCCTGCGGCAATGTCTCTCAATGCTTGTGTGACAAAATCAATCTTTGCGGATGTCGTCCCATCTAAACTGAACGATACGTTATCTGTATTAAGAAGGTTGACATTGTATGTAATCTCAATATCTGGCAAAGAATCCAGTTCCAATGAATCCTGACGTGTCGTGAAGAAGTAGTTACAGCGTCTGTTGTATTCTTCCATCATTAAGAATCTGGCCTGTGGATGGGAGGCTTTGGTGAATGAGGAGAGACGCCCTACCTTGATCTTGGAAAGTGAAGAGTTTCCTCTCAAGGATCCAATCTTGGCGGTAATCTTCAACGGAAGCATCGTCGGCAGGTTTTCCTCCCATATCTTACATGCATAAAGAAATGCTCCTTCCATGTCCTTGTCCCAGGTGCCTTCAAAGTTTACAATGAACTTCGTTCCTCCCCTGATTTCTCTGTCGACACAGAGGTCTGTAAAAGCAAAAATGGGTGTGTCTGAATAATGGGTGTAAATGGTGTCTTGTTGTGCATAAATTGTCATTGCCATGAACATTGACATTGCAAAAGATAGTAAAGGTCTCATAATAGTGCTTTATTTAAAGTTGATTTTCTTAACTCTTATCTCTTTGTCATCTTTATCCATATATTTCATGATGAGTGTGCAAGAATGATACTTTGAGAGGGATGATATATCTTCGACTTGATCCAAGAACCTTCCATCAAGTGTATAGAGGTTTATATGATGTACTTGATGATGCGCTTGATGATCTCCGATAATATCTGACTGTTCAACCTCATTCCATTTGGTAAGTGATTGGACAGGAATTTCTATCGTATAAAAATCACTGCCATAATTGTTTGTAATGGAGATATCCAGCCACACCATGTTCCCTCTGCTTAATCCTTGGATGAAAGCATGTGCGAGAAACGGTTCTTGAACGACATAATAGTCGTAGTATGGACTATATTCCTGTTCAACACCTATAGTAATTTGTTGTGCTCCAACGTAATCAACATTGAAACTGTAGTCATATAGGGCAATATGATTTTCAAAGTGAGCGCATTGATTGCTAATCGCCAATATCTGGGGCGCACATTCCAATGTCAAACCATAATGAAGGCTATGTTCCTCTCCGTTTAAAGTATAGATAAACCTTACCACTCCTTCAATGTCACCGTCACAATTGATATACGGTGTATTCAGGCCATTCATGTTTAATGAAATGGTGAAGGTCTGGCCACTTGTCTGCTGGCTAATGATTTCATACTCCTTATTTGCGTTGAGAACCGAGTATTCCCAACGTGGATTGGTGATGGACTGATTATAGTTGTTGATACTGAACGTGTATGAACCGTAGGCCGAAGGAATTCCAGTTGATGGAATCCCATTGCAATATATGGACATTGATGTTGATTCGATATCCCAACCAATTGCCTTCATAATGTCTATAGTGGTGTCGTCAATCGCAAGGCACTTGCCTCCATTCAAATAATCATAATGCATCAGACTATAGGGTTTATCTAAGAAAATCATAGACTTGTTTTTCACAAAGGGGGTTGGGGAATACAATTTGTATATAGCATTGCTTCCGTTTATCATTATTGAATCAGTTGGTTGGCAAAACGCCCTCAAGACTGTGTTGTCTCTTTTTTTGCTACCTTTGGGGATATTACAAAGATGATTCCCTTGGCTGTCTGAAACCAGATATTCAAAGGGAGAATAAGATTCTCCAGTATTGTCAAATATTATTATCTCTTCGTTTCCTTTGCTTATCTGTCTTACAGTTGTACCAAAACCAAGTGCGATAGCAATTCCTCGTAGTACGGCAGTAGTTAAATGCTTATGTGTATTGTTAATAATAGAATAACTACAATCCCAGTTTACGGTGTCAGATAGAGTTAAGACAGCATCTCTTGTATTAGATACATAGTTACTCATTACCATGTTCCGATAAATTGAAAGAGGATAGAAAATAGTATCACTTGACACTCCAAATACCTGTACTTCCATGTCATTTCCCACATTCCCGAACTGGACACCTATTTGAACCTCTGCACCTGTTGGCAAACAATCAGCCCAAAGGTCTGATGCAATATTGATCGCCTGCTTCAGAGAGTCTGCCATACTTGACTCGAAGGTGATTTTTATGTTGCCACCTTTTTGGGAGTTTTTCCTCATACTTTTGGCTCGTAAGGGAACGAAAACGTTCGACGAGGTATTTCCTTGTGCAAAATTATCAATATAGGTTACTGTGGTTATTTCTTGAGAATAGACATTATGATGGTTATGTATGCATAGCAAGCATAATAATATGCTGAAAAGATTTCTTTGTTTCATAGTAAAAATCATTATATGGTGTTGTTATCAAATCTGGATGGTTGCATAATACGTGTCCCCATTGTCCAACTCTATAAATATATAATAGGTGGAACTGGGTAGTGTTGAGAGGTCAACAGAAACAGTATCGGGGGAGAATACCGTTTCATTCTCAACGCTGACGACTTGATACGTTATTGTATCTACAACAGTGATGGTGACATCGCCTACATAGTCGATAAAATCAATTGTCAACTCGTCTGCATCGTATTCGCCTATGATAACAGGTTGTGGACTCTTGGGCATGATAATAGGGGCGGGTTTTGTGAACACAATTTTCTTACCTGCACAGACATTTGATGTCATGCAGAACAGCAATGCTGTAAGGATTACAATAAACTTTTTCATAGTGCATAAAAATTAAAAGGGTTTTGCGGTGCAAAGGTACGCACAAAACCTGTGAGTGTCAAGGATGCACTATGGAAAAGAAAAAAAACAAACAGGGGGCGTTTCCCATCTGATTATCAACTATTTTTATACAGTTTTTCAAATATATTTTTTTCCAAATATGGAAAGGGCTGTGATTTACGACGGAAAACAGGTTCCAAATAGCAACACTATTTCAAATAGATTCAATAAAATCATCCAAAGTAACATCGGGATTATCCACTCCAAATCCCTTCTTCTTCAGCGTTAATTTCCGATGTTGTACAGCGGATGGAGTGATACCATATACATTGCCGATGGCAGGATTTGACATACCAATCCTAACCATCACGCATAAGCGAATGTCATCAATGGACAAATTTTTGAAACGTGCCCGAATCTTTGATATCCGTCGGTCATCGATTTCATCCAGCAACCGTTCAATGTCTATCCATTCTTTGGAGCTCATCTTGACATGGGGTGTGCCATCTTTCAGTTTCATCGCAACATCTGTGCGGTCAATGATGTATCTTTGTAAATATTTGATGGCAGCCGTTTTCTTCTGATTGCGTTCTTCCAGTGCTTGCTGTTTTTCCTGAAGGAGTTGCATTTCGCGCTCTGTTCTGTGTTTTTCCTCGATATTTCTTTCCAATTCATATTTCCGCTGCAAGATGCTGTTTCGACGCTGTTCTCGGTGCATACGGATTCTCAGCAAGAGAACCCTGCCCATTAACAGGCTGCTGATAAGGATAATACAGATGATCCCGCCAAAGAGCCACGTCTTCAGTTTGTCCTTATAGATGAGCTGTTCATTCTGCTTTTCTTTTTCCAGGTTGTCTTG